>Ga0209415_10000805_pt1 | contig 59086 bp, 48 predicted proteins | sample PeaSoiSIISIP2007_FD_187696 | JGI IMG/M metagenome (GOLD analysis project Ga0209415, IMG submission 187696) | Peat soil microbial communities from Weissenstadt, Germany - SII-SIP-2007 (SPAdes) (version 2) | ecosystem: Environmental > Terrestrial > Soil > Wetlands > Peat | place: Germany... | reverse complement strand
GCCAGCACCGTCGCTTTTGACGACGGCAAGCGCGTTTTCGGCGGCGCATCCTCGGCCGACGATCCAGCCACGAAGTAGCCGTATCGTCGCAGTTTTGAAAGGATCGCCCGGTGCAGCCTAACTGCATCGGGCTTTCTTTTTTGACTGAGACGACCTCGCTCTAATACGGAGGAAGAACAATCTCGCGAACGCCTTCGTCAAGACCGAAGATGCGGATGATTTGCGGCTGGCTGTCTTCCGTATGGGTTACTTCAAACTTGACCGGCGCAGCAGGTGGAGGCGGAGCAGACGCGACGACCGCCGCGCTGGCAGGCTGAGGCGCTGCCGCGATTTCCGCCAAAGCTGCCGGCGCTGGCACCCGAGCAGTGATCTGGGCTGGCACGGGAGTCGCGGCTGGCGCTGGCACAGGAGCGGCGGCCCGCACTGGCGCAGGTGCCGACGCTGGAACCGCAGCCGGAGGAACGACGCGAGACACCGCCGGACTCAGCGCGGCAACGAGGTCTTCAGAGCTCACCTGAAGCTCGATCGTGACCCGGCTTTGCTCCACCGAGGCTGCAACGCCCCGAGCTACGGCAGGGAAGGATGGCGCGTTTTTCTGTAAGTCTCGAGCGAACTCCTTCGCCGCCGCCTCCGAGCCGGCGTCGAAGGAGGCTTCTACCACCAGGCCGTCGCGAAGCGAAACCTGGCCCAGAAATTCCGATGCATCGGCGTCCAGCGGCACAAACAGGCCGGCCAAAGGATCCGGCAGCTTTACGGCAACCACCCACAAATCCCCGGTTTGAGAAAAACGCGCTGCTCGCGGCAGCAGCGGCGAATATTGCCGGCCGGTCTCCAAAAGGCTGCGGTCAATGGCGCCTTCGAGCGTCTTGCGAGCCCCCACCAACACAAGCTGCTCGCTGACTTGAGCCAGTCCCAGCTTTTCGGCCCGCTCTGGCACCCATAAGGTCAGGCCACGATAGATCGCGCGGCGCAGCCCCAACCGCTGGGCCTCATCCTTGACCATCGCGGCAGGGAAGCTTCCCGCTTCCGCGGCCAGCAGAGGCGGAGAGGAAATGACGATTTCGCGGGCCTGGCGGAGGCAATCTAGATCGGGGAATGCGAGCGCGCCCGTAGCGGAGAACTCCGCTTCGATGGCCGAGGCAAACGGCGAGTGCCGGAGATTGTCCCAGCGGATTCCGACCAAGGCCGTGGCGTCGGGAGAGGCATACGTCCACCAGCTGGGATGAGACTCCGCGGTGGCAATCGTCGCGGTAAGCGCGATGAGGAGCAAAGGCTTCACTATAGCTTTATCGGACGATGCAACGACAGCAATTAGAGCCCAATGTCCGCAATGCGGTAATTTTTGCACCAGCCAACGGGCAGAGGGCTCTCAGTAAGTGATTGATTCCACGTGAAACGAAATTCTGGCCCCGTGGTTGCACTCGGGCGAAGGTGATGAAGCGAACCGAATATGCGAAAGCGTTTGAAACGGGCTTCCCAGCGACGCGGCGTTTCCTGCTGTCCAGGGGTGCTGCCGTCGAGGAAGCCGAGGAAATCGCGCAAGCCGCTTGGGCGCGCGGTTGGGAATTCCGCGATCAGCTCCGCGACCCCGGATTAGTGGGTTTTTGGGTCAACTCCATCGCGCGCAATCTATTCCGCGCCCGGTTCCGCGCCAAAGTCTTGGCGCCCATGGACGGCGTTGAAGCTCCTTACCAGATGAATCTGGAGGAAATCGAGCTGCACCGGCTCCTCGAGCGGTGCTCCGGGCGCGACCGGCACCTGCTGGAGCAAAGCTTGGAAGGCTATTCGGCGGAGGAAATCGCGAAGGTGGAAGGCATCACATCGACCGGCATTCGTGTGCGGCTGCTCCGAATCCGGCAGTCGCTGCGACAGCAGTTGGCTGTGTCGGCCGCCTGACGCACGACCGCTTCCTCTGGTTGCGGCTCTGAACCATCATTGCGGTTCAGAACCATCATTGCGGTTCAGAACGGTCATTGCGAGAGATCGATATTGCGCTCGATGGTGGAACCGTCGTGGATTTCGATCGCGAGCGAATGCCGCTCCGATCCCTTCACGATTTCCAGCCTATGCGGGCCGGGCAAAAGCACGAATGTCGCCGGAGACTTGCGAGCCTGTTCCTGTCCGTCTATTACAATGGCGAGGCCCGGAGGGTTGGTGGTGAGGGTCAACATCCCCGACATGCGCTCCAGATTGACGATTAGCCCGGTGTCGTGGGGGATGTCGATGATCCTCTGCGCATCGCGATAGCCAGCGAACTGGACCACGAAGGTGTGTCGGCCCGAAGGCAGTGTCATGCTGCACGGCGTCACGCATTTGAGGGCAGCGTCCCTATCGAAGATGGCGGTGGCGCCGGCGGGAGTCGCCGTGAGTTGGAAGGCGCCTTCGGTGGGCACGGGCGCGGGCCGCAGCGGCTTGGCTTCGCTTGGCGCTACCTTCGCTTCTGCCCTGGCGTCCGGCTTAGCTTCTGACTTAGCGTCTGACTTGGCGTCGGACTTAGGCGCGGCCGATCTATCCTCAGGAGGCTCGGGCTGTATGGGATCCGCTTGAACCGGTTCGGGCGGCGGAGGTGGCGGTAGGGCGTCGGGAGCAGGCGCGGCGGGAGCAGGTGCGGCGGCGGTGGAGGGATTCCCGGAAGCTCCGGAGAAAAAATTTCCGCCGTATTGCCGATAGGCCCCAAACAAAGCAACGCCCACCAGCGCGACGACCAGGAGAACAAGGACGGCGTTCCGCGCGGTATGGCTGGGCTCGGGCTGGCGGCGCCGCGGCTCCCAAACCGGCGGCAGCGGGGAGTCGGCCGGAATTGGAAAGTGGGGCGGCTCCGGCGGCAGCGGCACAGGCTTCGGGGCCGCTTCTAATACGGCGTCCGCGGTTGGCTCCGCTGCAACGTCGGCGACGGTCTCGCCGAGCCCTTCTTCCGATCCGCCAGTGGGCATGTTCTGGCTCGCGCCCCGGGGCAAGGGAATCCAGCCGGGAGTCGCATTCGTGGCTACAGCCAGGGCGGAGATAAAGTCGGCGCAGGTTTCGTAGCGGTCCGCCGGAATCTTGGACAGCGCTTTGCGCAGCACCTGTTCCACTTGCGGTCCCAGCGTCGTATTCAAGCGCTGCGGCGGGAGCGGCTCCTCACGGACGATGCGGTAGAGCAGCGTGGGAAGGTATTCGGCTGTGAAGGGTTTTTCGCCGGTCAGGGCTTCGTAGACGACCACGGCGAGCGAAAACTGGTCGGTGCGGCCGGAGATGGCGCCGCCTTGGACCTGCTCCGGCGACATGTAGCTGGGAGTGCCCATCATGGTGCCCGCCACGGTGAGCTGCTGCGAGACGATTTTGGCCACTCCGAAATCGGTGATCTTGGCGGTGCCGTCCTCGTGGATCATAATGTTGGCGGGCTTGATGTCGCGGTGAACGATGCCCTTCTTATGGGCATAGTCCAGCGCGGCCGCCGTCTGCCGGAAAATGCTGAGCAGCGTCTCCTTGTCGGGCGTCTGCGCGGCTAAAAGCATTTTCTCGAGCGGGGGCCCATTCACGAATTCCATGAAGATGTAGGCCAGGCCGGCTTCCTCGGCGATATCGTAAATGGTCACGATGCCGGGATGGGAAAGCATGCCGGCGGACTGCGCCTCCCGGAACAGACGTTCGCGCAGGCGTTCACGCTCCGCGGAGTCGGTTAGTTCATTCAGACGGATACTCTTGATCGCGATGGTGCGGCCGATGGCGGGATCCTGGGCGCGGTAGACAATCCCCATCGCGCCTCGCCCCAACTCGCCGATGATATGGTATCGCCCGATTTGTTGCACGGTGAGTGTACCTACAATTTTAGCGCAGCAAGATACACCCACCGTCCAGTTGAGAAAGATCGAAGGAGCTCCTCGTCCGCTTGATAACCCTCAAACGGAAAACGGACCGCTGAACCTCAACGGCACGACTCATCGTGTGACGCCTCCATCAGCAATAATGGCCCAGGGTGACTCGAGTACTCTCCGGGTTGACGTGATCCGGATGCAATGAGACATCCGAACTCTTGCCTACAAAATAGCGTGGGAATCTTGGAGAGCATAGCGAGCGAAAGCGGTAAAGCCTTCAAAAATGGGCAAAAACAGTTTCTGAGAACCGGCGTGATCGAAGAAACTGGGTATACTGAATCGTTTGGCGGCGGACCTTAAGGGTGGGCTGGCTGCGCGGCTGATTGCCGCGATCCTCTTCTACGCGGCTTTGGAAGGCGGGATCTTCCACAGCGGCCTCTACGCGCGGATTGTCGAGCCGGATTCGACCACCGGCGAGATGGAATTGCAGCTTCAGAATGAAATTCGCCGGCCGAAACCCGATCGTAATCAAGTGCTGGCGGTGGGGCATTCGCGCATGGCGCTTATGCCGAAAATCGCGAATCAAATGCAGCCGGGGACGGGCTATACTTTCGCGACTATCGGGCTGGGCGGGGCGACTCCGCGGATGTGGTTTTACGAACTGCGGGCGGTGGATCCACACGCGCACAACTACGTCGCGATCCTGATTCCCGAGGACGACTACAACGAGCCGGATATGGGAGAAGATCAATCGGAGCGGGAGTCCGACCTGCACTACCTGATTGCCCGGCTGCGGCTGCGGGACCTGCGGGAGTTCCCCTGGAGCTATCCGAGCGCGAAGGGCAGATGGACCGCCTTCGAGGGGATCGTGCTCAAAGGCACCGTCTACAAGCGGGACTTCCAGGAGTTCCTGGATCATCCGCTGCAACGAATCGAGAAGGCCCAGTTCTACCGGCGGGGTTCGGCCGGCTGGTATTACGATTACGGTGGCGAGGCGAGGACATTGGCCGGTCTGGAGATGGACTGGACGCGCAGGACGGCGCGATTTCCGCCGAGCGTGCCGGAGGCCGATAGGAAGCAGATCGCGGGGGAATTGTTTCCGGACCGTCCGCCCGATGCGGGGCGCGAGACCGCGTATCGTTTGTATTGGTATCGCAAGATTTTGGATTTCTACCGCGGCTCCGGCACGAAGATTTTCTTTCTGCGCGTGCCGAGGGCTCCGACTTCTCCGCCGGAGGTTCCACCGAAACTGAACAGCGCGGTGCGGCAAGTTGCCGGCGAACCGGACGTGGTGGTGCTGGATGAGCATCTGCTGGATTCGCTGGAGCGGCCGGAGCTGTTTATGGACGCTCTTCATTTGAACCGGGAAGGGATGATCGGGTTCACGAAGATCGTCGCCGGCGCGGTTCGAGGCTCACTGGGACAGCCTCTGGGACCGCCGAAGCCGTAAGATGCTGTTTCAGACTCCGCAGTTCTTTGTCTTCCTGGGGGTGGTGCTGATCCTGTTCTACTCCGCGCCGCAAAAGTGGAGAAAGTTCATTCTGCTGGCCGCCAGCTATTACTTCTACATGAGCTGGATTCCGGTATTCATTCTGCTGCTGCTTTCGCTGACGGCGATTGATTATTGCGCGGCCATGTGGATCGCGCACACGACGACGCCGCGACTGCGTCGGGCAGCACTGGTAATGAGTTTGGGCGCGAATCTAGGTTTGCTCGGATTCTTCAAATACTACAATTTCTTTGCGGAAAACATCGCGCGTCTCCTACATCGGCCTTCGAACGCATTTGCTCTCAGCATTATTCTGCCGCTGGGCATCAGCTTTCACACTTTCCAGAGCATGTCCTACGTGATCGACGTGTACCGGAAGCAACAGGAACCGATCACGAATCCCATCGACTACGCGCTGTTTATTTCTTTCTTCCCGCAGCTGGTAGCGGGTCCGATCGTGCGGGCGCGAGAGTTCTTCGGGGATCTATACGCGTGGCGGAGGCCTTCCACGGAGGAGGCATCGCGGGGAATTCTGCTGCTCCTGCTGGGACTGGCGAAGAAGACCATCATGGCGGATCAATTCGCGCAGATTGCGAACGGTTACTTTCAAGACGTGACCAAGCACCCGGGAATGTTATCCGCTTGGTCCGGCACGGTTGCATTCGGCATTCAGATTTATTTCGATTTCTCCGGCTACACGGATATGGCGATCGGAATGGCGAAGCTATTGGGGTTTCATTTCCCGATCAATTTTCGCCGCCCCTATCTGGCCTCCAGCATCACGGACTTTTGGCATCGCTGGCACATTTCGCTGTCGCGCTGGCTGCGAGATTATCTCTACATTCCGCTGGGCGGAAACCGGGGCGGGCGGTTCAAGACGTATCGCAATCTGATGCTGACCATGCTGCTGGGCGGGCTGTGGCATGGTGCGAATTGGAACTTTGTGGCGTGGGGCGGGTACCACGGAGCGCTGCTGAGCATCGAGCGAATGTTTCGCGGCAAGCCGGAGGGCGAGAGCCGCTGGACATTCCTGCATCCAGTGAAGGCGGTCGCGACGTTCGCGCTGGCGACGATTGGATGGGTGTTTTTTCGCGCGGTCACGTTCCGCGATAGCCTCGCCGTGTTCGGCCAAATGCTGAGCGGATCGAAGGGAGAGATGCTGATTCCGGGTTGGCTGGGTGTCCTGGCGTCGATCACGCTGGTTTTGGCCGTGTTCGAAGAGAAGATGGGATGGTTTGAAAAAATCGCCGTGGGCCCGGCCTGGGCGTACGGAGCGATATGTGCGGTGCTGCTGTTGTCGGTGGAACTGATTGGATTCGCCGGGCCCGCGGTACCGTTTGTGTATTTTCAATTCTGAGAGCCGGCCACACTTAACGGATCGTGTACGATGCAAAGGTGTGGCTGAAGTTCGTTACCTCCCGTAGCGCGGCGCGCGCGGTCGCGATCGGACTCGCCTGGTTCGCATTCGCCTGGGCCGTCGTGCGCGCCTGCGTGCAAGCGCTCACCGGCGATGAGGCGCAGGATTATCTGTTCTTCGCCGGGAAGGCCGGCCCTTCGCATTGGGACGCCGCGGCCAGCAATCACATGCTCAATTCGATGCTGGCGCGGATGTTCACCTCCATCCTGGGGCTTTCCGCGTTCAGCGTCCGGATTCCAACACTGATCGGAGCGGCGATCTACATCTACGTGATTTATCGGCTCTGCCAGGCGATCAGCCCGGAGTGGAAAATCCGGATTCCGGTGTTCGTCTGCCTGGTTTACAATCCGTTCATTTCCGATTTTTTTGTGGCTGGGCGAGGCTATGGCATCGCGAACGCATTTCTGATCAGCGCAATTGCGGTATCGGCGGCGTGGCATTTAGACCACGACCGCGCGGGTGCTGGAGAAGCGAAGGAACTGATCGCGGCGACAGCGATCTCGTCGGCGTTTCTGGGACTGGCGTTCACCGCAAATTTTTCCCTAGCATTCGCAGGCGCCACAACGATGCTGCTGATTCTGGTCTGGGCCATGAAGGCCGAGGCGGCAGCGCGATGGGAACTGATCGCGGCGGCCGTTATTCCGGGCCTGCTGGTGGTGTTGTTCATCCCTTCATGGACGCTGCTGCATTGGGGCAGCACGCCAATTGTCGCGGGCGTCACGACCTTGAAGGAAACGCTACATTCCCTGCGGTTCGCTTCGATGTACCAGCCAAGTGCTTACCTGATCAATCCGCTGCTGATGCCGGCTTTCGAGATCCTACGCGAGCGGATTCTCCCCGTGACTGGCGTGCTGGCGGCAATTCAATTCGGATGGATTGTGCGAGATCGCGTGTGGCGGCACGGCCCGCGGGAGGCGTGGCTGTGCGCGCTGGGCAGCTTGATCAGCGTGGTCACGATCCTGGCCGTGCTGGAACACCAACTGGCTTATACGTTCTTTGGCCTGTTGATCCCGGTGAGCCGCACGGGACTCTTTTTCCTTCCGCTGACGACGCTGATGGTGGGTATAGCCGCTGCGATTCCGGCGCTGTCGCAAGGCGCGGCCGTGTGCCGCGGGGCTCTGGTCGGCGCGCTGTGCGTGCTGAGCGTCTACTATTTGTTCTGCTTGCGGCTGACCTACTTCGAAGAATGGGAGTATCAGGCGAACCTCAACCAGGCGTACAAGGTGGTGGCCTGCTATAACCACGAGCGAAACATTCAAGACGTCGAAGTGAGCTGGGAATATCACGCGGGCATGAATTTCCTGCGGGCGGCCTCGGGGCGCGAGACATTTGGACCGTTTACGAGCTCCACTCCGCATACGACAGGGCATCAAATGTACGTGGTCGAGGGGGGTCTCGAGAAAGATTTTATCCAGGCGCAAGGGCTCAAGGTGATCTTCAAGGGAGACATGACCGCGATGACGGTGGCAGTTCGGCCGGATTTGGCGGACGGGCCGGGCGACGGGTGCTATGTGTGGCCGGAATATCCGTAGAGCAGGCTCTCGGCCTCCTCACGGCAGGTCGCAGACGTCGCAGACCTGCCCCACCACCAACCGTTGACTACCGTGGAATGGACTGGGCTTTGAGGGCGCAGAATTCGGCGTAATCGCGGATGTAATCCTCGGCCTTATAGACGTCGGAGGCCAGGACCAGCAATACGGCGTCGGCCGAATAACGATACTGCGTGGACCAGACCATGGGTGGAAGATGGACGCCGATGCTGGGCGAATCGAGGACGATTTCTTCACGCTCCCGGCCGTCGTCGGCGATGATGTGGCATTGACCATGGACGCAGACGAGGAATTGATGACAGGTCCGATGGGCGTGTTCCCCGCGCACCTCCCGGGTCGGCACGTCAAAAACCAGGAAATACCGTCTGATTTCGAAGGGGAGATTTTCGGCTGCGGAGAGAAATCCGCGCAAATCGGGAATCAGGGGCAGGCGGTGAATGTTTACGCCCTGAACGCGGGACGGATGGACTCCCGTGTGCGCCGGGACGGCCGAGGGCTGACCGGACTGGGCCAGCACAGCGCCCACATATCCGGTAATGCGGGCGGGGCTTCCTGTTACGATGGCCCAGGGCGGCACGTCGCGGGTGACCACGGCTCCCGCGCCCACCAGAGCCCGCGAGCCGATGGTGATGCCGGGCATGATGGTGGAATTGGCGCCGAGCGATGCGCCGGCCCTCACGGTGGTGATAGGCACGTTCTTGTTGTGGACGCCGCTGCGCGGCAGCTTATCGTTGGTGAAGGCGGCATTGGGTCCCACGAACACATCGTCCTCCAGGCGGACGCCGTCCCACACAAAGACGCCGCATTTTATGGTGACGCGGTCGCCAATCACGACGTCATTTTCGATAAAAGTGTGATCGCAGATATTACAATCGGCGCCGATTTTCGCGCCGGGAAGAATGTGGGCAAAGGCCCAAATGCGGGTTCCACGGCCCACCGCGGCGGCTTCCACCACGGCGAGCTCATGTTTGAAATAGTGCAATTCGGGGGATGGATTTGCCGCAGCCATGCCGAGCCTCCTCTCAGTCTAGCTTCTTCCGTCTAACAGCGGCGAATATGACTTATGCACGAGTTTGACGCGCCGGACCCGCATTAGGTTACACTCGCAGCGAATGAACGCAGAGACTCTATCCATTATTGTTCCGCTTTACAAGAGCGAGGCGAATCTCCCGCTGCTGTTTTCCGAGCTGGAGCGGATAGCAGACCTGGCGCCGGTGGCCGTGGAGGTGGTGTTGGTCGACGACGGCAGCCCGGATCAATGCGGCGCGATGGTGGAGAAAAAACTTGCGGAGTGGAAGATGCGCGCGCAATTGATCCGCCTGAGCCGCAACTTCGGATCCTTCGCTGCGATCACGGCGGGGCTGGCGCATGCACAGGGAGACTATTGCGCGGTGCTGGCCGCCGATCTTCAGGAGCCTCCGGAGCTGGCGCTGGAATTCCTCGAGCGGATGCGGCGGGGCGGCGCAGAGGTGGTGTTCGGGCAGCGCACGGGGCGCGACGATCCAGCGCTTTCGAGACTGGCATCGAGGGCCTTCTGGGGATTGTACCGGCGGCTGGTGAACCCCGATATTCCGTCCGGAGGCGTGGACGTTTTCGGGTGCAGCCGCAGGGTACGGGATGAGATCTGTTCCATGAAGGAAGTGGAAACCAGCCTACCCGCGCTGCTGTTTTGGGTGGGATTCCGGAGGGCTTTCGTCCCATATCAGCGGCGGCGGCGGGAACAGGGCGAGAGCGCGTGGACGTTCGGGAAGAAGATGCGGTATCTGGTCAACAGCGTTTTCAGCTTCACGGATTTGCCGATCCGCGCGTTGCTGGGAGTGGGCGTGCTGGGGATGGCTCTGGCGGTTTTGGGCGCCGTGACGGTGGTGATCGACAAGGTTAGCGGAGGCATCGGAGTGCCGGGATACTCGGCGACGGTACTGACGATTTTGTTTTTCGGCGGATTGACTTCGGCGGGGCTGGGAATCGTGGGGCAATATTTGTGGCTGTGCTTGCAGAACACGCGGCAACGGCCGTTATTCATCGTGTCGTCGAGATCCGTTAACGAACCAGCTTCGACGCCAGACCCAAAGCCGCCGCTCCCGCGATCAACCACGCCGAATCCAGGCGAGTAAAGCTGAGGAGCAGGAAACTGCCGATCATGATGGCCAGCGAAAACGGCCCAGTGTTGGCGTCGCGGGCGAGAGGAACGGACGAAGCCAGCAGCAGACCAGCGCTGCCCAGTAGGAGCCCGCGAATGGCGTCGCGAATGCGGGGATTGCTGGCGCGGCGGCCCAGCCAGTGAATCAATGGCAGCACCAGAAACGCGGGAGTGATCAGCGCGAGGAAAGCCGAGATCGCTCCGGGCACGCCAGCAACCGTGTAGCCGACGCAGACCAGGTACAAACCGAACGGCCCGGGTCCAGCTCGACCGGCGACGACGGCGGTGTTCAACTGATGGTCGGTGAGGGCGTGACGCTCCACCACGAAATCGTTACGGATCATGGGCAGGGATCCGAGGCCGCTGAAAGAGGCGAGCGAAGCCTTCAGCAAAAGCAGGTACAGGAGCAGAAGATTCATTCGGGGATTGCATCCTTTGAGAGGAAGCCCCATAGCAGGCTCACAAGCGTGGCGACGGCGAGAATCGGAATGGGCGTCACGTTGAATTTCCAGGAGGCAATGAACGCGCCACCGGCGATGAGGACGGCTCGGAGAATAGACGCGAAGCCTTTGGCGTAGGGGCGGATGATGATCCACACGATGGCCCACATCATGCCGGAGACGGCGGCGACGGTGGCGGCAACGGCGCCCATGACCAGCGGATGTCCCTCGCCGGAATCGATCCCTTGCAGTAGCAGGACGGCGAAGACCGCGGTGGGAGCGGTGAGCACCAGCACCGCGATGAGCGCTCCGGCGAAGCCTAGAATCAGCCATCCGGCGGCGGCGCAGAAGGCGATGATGCTGGTGCCGGGAGTGACGCGGGCCAGGGCGAAGGCGAGCTCATAGTCTTCGGCCGAGATCCATTGCTTGCGGTGGACCAGCTCGCGGCCGAGGATGGTCATGGTCAAGAGGCCTCCGCCGAAGGTGGTGTTGCCGATGCGAAAGAAGACTCGGGCGAGCTGGGTGAGGGAGGGGCGAGACATCTCTCACGATTCTAGCTGTGGAGCAGGCCTTCGGCCTGCTCGGCAGGTCGCAGACCTGCCCCACCGCCTGCTCCACTTACTTGGTCTCGGGGCGTTCCTTCGATTCGACCACAGCGTCCTCGCGGATGGAATCCGTGGGGTTGAGCACGACGGCATCGCCGGGTACCAGGCCCGAGGTGATCTCGACTTCAGGGCCGTAATCGCGGCCGAGGGCGAGCTTGTGCAGGTGGACCTTGTGGTCTTCGCCGATCACGGCGGCAAACGCGCCTTCAGTGCGGAACAGAAGCGCCTCGGCGGGCAGGCGCAGAACGTTCACCGTGTGCGGCAGGTGGAAGCGCACCTTGGTGTACATGCCCGGCAGCAGCGCGCCGTCGGAATTGTCCACCACCAGCACGGTGAGCATGGTGCGGGAAGTGGGATCGACGGAGCTGGTGGTGCTCTGGACGCGCGCCGGGAAGACGCGGCCGGAAAACTCGTCGACGATCAGATCGGCGGGCTGATTCACGCGGATCACCGGAGCGTAGCTCTGCGGAACGTCCACGAAAACGCGCAGGGTCTGGATCTGCGAAACGCGCAGAATCTCAGGGACGGAAGCTCCGCTGCCGGAGCTGATGAGGGTGCCTGGGTCGGAGGCGTTCTGATTGCGGTAGGTGATAACGCCGTCGAAGGGCGCCTCCATGCGGGCGTACTTCTTCTGCTCCAGCAGGCGCCGGAGATTGGCCTCGTTGGCGGCGATGGTCGATTGCTGGGCGCGCACGGTTTCCTCGGCGGCGTGGACGTTAGCCTGGCCGGATTCGAGCGCGGCGGCGGCGGTATCGTTATCCTGCTTGGACATCACGCCCTGATCGGCGAGGGTGTGGTAGCGCTCGGCGGTGGTGCGGGCGAGCTTCAGGTTACTTTGCGAGGCTTGCAAGCTGGCCTCGACCTGCGCCAGCGCGGCGTTTGATTGAGCCAGAGTCGCGCGCGCCTGCTCAATCTGCTGATCGAGGTCCGGCGTGTCGAGCTCCACCAGGAGCTGGCCTTTCTTGACGCGGTCGCCCATGTCCACGGTGCGCTGGCGGATGTAGCCGTCGGTGCGGGCGTAGATGGGGGTTTCGAGCAGCGCCATGGTTTGCCCGGGAATTTCGACGGTTGCGCCGGAGGGCGCCGTGCGGACGCGCGCAACTTCGACCACGGGAACGCTGCTGGCGGCAGTGTCGGCGGCGGCGTTCGCGAGCGCCTGCGCCTGCGTTTTCCGCTGCGAAAGCTCATAGGCGATGGCGCCAGCCAGAACGATACCGACCAGCAGAAGAAGCACGAGAAAACCGGCGTGCGACTTTTTGCGTGCGGGCTCTTGCGAGGCCACGGTGGTGAATTCGGGTTCGGTATGCGGGTTGGCCGCCATCAGACTTCTATCCTATCGAACGTTTTGGGAGGAGCTTTACGAAGCAGGCTATACACCACCGGGACCACAAACAGAGTAGCCACGGTGGCCACCATCAATCCGCCGATCACGGCGCGGCCGAGAGGCGCGTTCTGCTCACCACCTTCGCCCAAGCCCAGCGCCATGGGAATCATCCCGGCCAGCATGGCCATGGCGGTCATGACCACGGGCCGGAGACGGGTTCGGCCGGCTTGGTAGGCGGCCGTCAGAACGTCCGCGCCGTCGCGGCGCAGATCGTTGGCGAAGGTCACCAGAAGAATGCTGTTGGCGGTGCCGACTCCGATGCTCATGATCGCGCCCATCAGGGCGGGAACGCTGATGGTGGTGTGGGTGAAGAACAGGATCAAAAGAATGCCGCTGAGCGCGCCGGGCACGGCCATCAGGATGATGAACGGATCGGTCCAGGATTGAAAATTGATCACCATGATGAAGTAAACCAGGACGATGGCGAAGACCAGGCCGTAGGCCATCCCCAGGAACGAAGAACGCATGGTTTCCACCTGGCCGCGAGTGTCGATATAGCTGCCCGGAGGAAGTTTGCGATTGTATTCGGCGATGACTTTGTCGACTTCGCCGGCGACGCCGCCCAAGTCGCGGTCCTGCACGTTGGCGTACACGTCGACGACGGGTTGCACGTTATAGTGGCTGACGACCGCGGAGGTGAGGCCACGCTTGACGCTGGCGACATTGCTCAACAGTTCGGTGGTCTGGCCCGTGCCACTGGAGATGGGCGTATTCATGAGCGCCTGGGCCGAATCCATGCGGTAGGTGGGCGTCTGCACGGCGACGTTGTAATCGACGCCATTGGCGGGGTTGATCCAGTAATTCGCGCCCACCTGGAAGCTGGAGCTGAGCGAGATCAGCATGCCTTGGGCGACGTCCTTCTGGGTAAAGCCCATCTGGCTGGCGCGGCCGCGATCCACGTCGATGCTCATCATGGGAACGTCCTTGACCTGGTGGACGTGCACGTCGGTGGCGCCGGGAATGGCGCCAATGCGGCGGGCGATCTCGCCGGCAATCTGGAAATCCTTATCCTCATTACGGAGTGGACCGGCCACCTGCACGTCAATGGGCGCGGGCAGGCCGAAGTTCAGGATCTGCCCAACGATATCGGCCGGCTGGAAGAAGAACGTCAGATCGGGATGCTGCTGCGGCAAGCGGCGGCGTAATTCACGCACATAGTCCCAGGTGGAGCGGTGCCCGGGGCGGAGCGAGATCAGAATCTCGCCGTCGAAGGTTCCCAGCGTAACGTTATCTCCCATGGCCAGGTTATTGCCGCTGGCAGGCAGGCCGATGTTGTCCAGAATGTCGCTGAGCTCACTCGCGGGAATGATCTCCCGCAAGGTCCGTTCCACTTGCGCGAACTTCTGCTCAGTCTCCTCGATGCGCGAGCCGGAAGCGGCGCGGACGTGCAGGCGAATCTGGCCGGCATCGACGCGGGGGAAGAAGTCGGTCCCGATGTAGGGATACAACGCCACGCACGCACCCGCCAGGATCACGAAGCAGATCACCACCAGCGCCCGGCGGTCCAAAGCGGAGGCGAGTATCCCGGAATAAGATTCGCGGAGCTTCTCGAAGCCATGGTGAAAGCCGCGATGCACACGCCACAGCAAGCTGGGGTTGTCCACTTCGGTCTCGCCTTCGGGATCTTTGTAAAGATGCAGCTCCGCGGGAAGCAGGAAGCGGATCATGGTGGGGATCAGCGTGCGCGACAGCAGGTACGACGCGCCCATGGCCAAGGCCACTGCCATGGCAAGCGGAGTGAACAGATACCTCGCGGTTCCGGTTAGGAACGCCACCGGCACGAACACGATGCAGATGCACAGGGTGGAGACGAATGCGGGCACGGCGATCTGCTGCGCGCCGTCGAGAATGGACTTGACGATGCCCTTCCCCATGCCCAGATTGCGATGGATATTTTCAATTTCCACCGTGGCGTCGTCCACCAGGATACCGACGGCCAGGGCCATCCCCCCCAGGGTCATGATGTTGATGGTTTGGCCCAGCGCGTAGAGAATCGCGAGCGAGGTGAGGATCGAGAGCGGAATGGAGATGCAGACGATGAGAGTGCTGCGCCAGCTTCCCAGGAACAGCAGGATCATGAGTCCGGTGAGCACGGCGGCGGCGGCCGCTTCCTTGAGCACGTCCTGGATTGCGGCGCGAACGAAAATGGACTGGTCGAACAGCGTGTCGACCTTCAAGCCCGGGGGCAGAGTGGACTCGACGCGCGGCAGCGCGTCCTTGACACGGCGGACGATGTCGAGCGTCGATGCTCCGCCGTTCTTGAGGATCGTCAGCAGCGCGCCCCGCTCGCCGTTGTGGCGCACGATATTGGTCTGCACCTGGTAGCCGTCGCGCACCTGCGCGATGTCGCGCATATAAATCGTGCTGCCCTTGATGGACTTGATGGGGAGGCTGTTGAACTGCGCCACTACGTCTGGGGTGTTGTTCATCTCCACGCGGTATTCGCGCGATCCGATTTTGGCGCTGCCACTGGGAAGAATGATGCTCTCCGAATTCAGCGCGGTGGAGATATCGGTGGCGGAGAGGCCGCGCGAGAACAGAGCTTGCGGATTGATGTCCACCATGACCATGCGCTGCTTGCCGCCGTAGGGCGATGCAACGCTGGCGCCTTGAATGGTCGCGAGCTGGGTGCGGATGAAGTTAGTGCCGAGATCGAAGACCTCCTGCTCGCTCATGGTTGCGCTGGAAAGGCCCAATTGCAGGATGGGGACTGCGGCCGCGTTGTAGGTGAGAATGCCGGGGGCGCGCGCTCCTTCCGGGAGATAGCCGACAAGCTGGTTGGCCTGCGCCGAGATCTGCGCGATGGCCGCTTCAATCTTGGCGCCGGGATGGAAGTACAAGCGGGTCACGGAGACGCCGGCGTAGGACTGCGACTCCATGTGCTCGATGTCGTTCACCGTCGTGGTCATGCCGCGCTCGCTGCGGGTGGTGATCATGTTGGCCATGTCGTCGGGAGTCATGCCCCCGTAGGACCATACGATGCTGACGATGGGGATGTCGATTTCCGGGAAGATGTCGGCCGGCATGCGGGCGATCGCTAAACCACCGGCCAGCAGGATCGCCAGCGCCATCACCACGAAAGTGTAGGGACGGCGCAGCGCCAGTCTAACAATCCACATATACTTCTATTAGACAGCGCGGCGGCGAAGAGTGTCTACTGCTGAGGGCCCTTGGAAACGTGTGCCATCCGGCATATCGTTTGGGGCGGAACACGCGCCTTCACAGGCAATTCGGCGATGCAGCGTCGAAATGTCGATTCAGTATCGAAATCGCGCGCGAATGAGACTAGGGCTGCGGGCTGGTCGCCGTCTTCGCCGAGGCCGAGGCGCTGGCCAAGTCAGCCGGCGGCGTGGGGTGTTTCTTTAAGTATCTCGTCAGCCCGCTTCGGAGCCACCCCCACTTGAAGCCATAACCGGAATCATGCAGATATTGCGTGGCTTCTTCCTCTGACATTCCCATAAAGTACATTTTGTACAGCGCGGCGATGACGTTGGTGCGATCACGGCCCAATTTACAGTGGAAGTAGATGGGATGCTTACTGGGATCTCGCAGGATGGCCAGGATGTGATCGACGTGCTTCTCCGACGGTGAAATCGGGGAGGCGTTCATGATCCCGTGTATCACCGTGATTCCATATTTCTTAGCCTTCCGCTCTTCAAATTTGCTCATGAGAGGAAGTACTTGCAGATCCACGATGTACTTCACACCTAGCGATTGAAGAAACTCATACTGGGCATCGCGCTTTGGCCTGGATCCTTTATAAACGCCCTCATCGACCTTGGCAAAGTGTTTCAGCGGGACGGCAGAAGACGCTGGCGTGCTTGCTGAATCAGCCGTTTGGACTACCTGGCAGGGCGCTTGGACCGCCCCCAAAAAGAACACCATCGCAACAAGAGATTTCGTCATCGGTTCAACGTCCTTTCCGGAGGAGTCTCGCGCTCCCGGCCTTTTACCCGCTGCATGACAAGGGCCATTTTCAGGTAACTTCCGGCTCGGCGGGGGCGGCAGGGGGGAACGGACTTGTAATATTCCGCTGCTACAATGGTTTATCGAAGTGCACGGGCGGGGAGCCTGTGGTGCGGGGATACCAATCAAAATGTCCAACGTGATCGTTCTTGGCGCCCAATGGGGCGACGAGGGCAAGGGTAAGGTTGTAGATTTGTTCGCGGAGCGGTTCGATATCGTGGCGCGCTATCAGGGCGGCCACAACGCCGGGCACACGGTGTTCATCGGCGACCGGAAATTCGTACTGAAGCTGATTCCGAGTGGAATTTTGCGCGACGACGTTGTGGCGGTGATCGGTAACGGCGTGGTGGTGGATCTGGCGGCTCTGCTCGAGGAGATGGAAGCGCTGCGGGCGGCGGGCATCGACGTAACCGGTAGACTGCGCGTCAGCAACCGGGCGCACGTCATCTTCCCGTTCCACCGGCTGGTGGAGAAGATGTCGGAGGCTCGGGAGAATCGCATCCCCATCGGCACCACGCAGCGGGGGATTGGCCCGTGTTACGAAGACAAGGTGGGACGGCGCGGCATCCGCGTGGCGGATCTGTTCGATCCGGAAGCGTTCCGGGCGCTGTACGACACGCTGGCCGAGGACAAGCGGACGCTGGCGGAGACCTTCCAATTACACGAACCGATCGACTACGCTCTGATCCGGCACCAGACCGAAGAATACGCGGCGCGCATCCGGCCGCTGGTGTGCGACACGGCCAAATTCCTGAACGATGCGATCGCGCGGGGACAGCGGGTTTTATTTGAGGGCGCGCAAGGGACCATGCTGGACATCGATCACGGGACCTATCCGTTCGTCACGTCGTCGAGCGCGGCGGCGGGAGGGGCGTCCACGGGCACGGGGGTTCCGCCCACGCGCATCAACGGGGTTATCGGCGTCTCCAAAGCGTATATCACGCGGGTGGGATCGGGGCCGTTTCCCACCGAAAGCGACGCCGCCGCCGGCGATTTGCTGCGGCGCGAAGGCAACGAATTCGGCGCGGTGACCGGGCGTCCACGGCGCTGCGGCTGGTTCGACGTTCCTCTGCTGGGCTACACCGCGATGGTCAACGGCTTTGACACGCTGATGATTACGAAGCTGGACGTGCTGGATCAACTCGAAGAGATCCCGGTGTGCGTGGGCTACAAGCTCAAGGGCGCGGAGATTTGCGAGATGCCGGCCACGTACCGGGCGCTCGAAGCCGTGGAGCCGGTGTATCAGATGCTGCCGGGCTGGTCCTGCTCGACGCGGGGGATCGACCGCTATGAGAAGTTGCCGGAACGCGCCCGTGCTTATTTGGAATTCCTGGAGGCGCGCACGGGAGTGGAGGTCGGCGGTGTGTCCACGGGACCGGAGCGCAATGAAACCATGATTCGGGCGGGATCGAAGCTGGAGCGGCTGCTCGAGTAGCCGTTTCTGATGGACGACGAACAGAAAATCGCGGGCGATGTACTCGCGCTGGAGCGCGCGGCGCTGGACCGCTGGGGCAAAGGCGATCCGGACGGCTACCTGGAGATAAACGCAGCCGACGTATCGTATTTCGATCCCTTCGTGGAACGGCGGGTGGATGGACTGCCTGCGCTGACGGAGTGGTACGCGCAGGTCCGGGGAAAAATCAAAATCGATCGTGACCAGATCGTCGATCCTCGCGTCCAAGTGATTGGCGACGCCGCGATTTTAACCTTCCAATTCGACAGCCATGGCAGCGAGGGCGTGATGCACTGGAACTGCACGGAGGTTTACCGGCGCTTTTTGGACGCGTGGAAGATCGTGCATACGCATTGGTCGTTTGCGAAGGCTCCGGCGGCGGCCAAATCTCCCGCGGGGACATGATTGACCAGAGAGCCGGGTTTCGGTGTCTAATAGTAGGGATAGAGGTATTGTTGTTCCCATGAAAAGATGGCACCCCGTTGCCGCCCTAGCGGTCGGTCTGTACTTGTCCGTGGCGCTCCCCGCCGCAGAGACGCCCCCGAAAGCCGGGAAAACCGCGATCTTCCCGCTAAAAGACATCCGCCCGGGAATGAAAGCCACGGCCTGGACCGTGTTCCAGGGGGCCAGTCCGGAGCCGATCCCGCTCGAGATCATCGGCGTGTGGAAGAAAGCCAGCGGTCCGAATGACGTCATCCTCGCCAAGATGGGCGGGCGGGCCAAGGAAACTAATGTGGCCGGAGGCATGAGCGGAAGCCCGGTCTATATCGACGGCAAGCTGGTGGGAGCGGTGGCTCTGCGCATCAGCGTCTTTTCGCCGGATGCGATTTGCGGCATCACGCCAATCGAATCGATGCTGGAGGTGCAGGAGTTCGATACGTCGAAGCCCCTTGCCACGGCTCCGGCAAGCACGGTCGCTGAAAATCGATCGGAGATTCCGCAAGACCTGCTGCAAAGGCTGGTGGCCGCGGGAGTGTCCGAGGCGTCGCTGCCGCATAACGCTCCGCTGATGGTGCCGATTCAAACGCCGATGGTGTTTTCCGGACTCAGTTCGACTGCGCTACGCACATTTGAGCCCTTGTTCGAGCAGATGGGAATCACGGCCGTGCAGAGCGGAGGCGGAGGGTCGCCGGCGATGAGCTGGAAGCCGGTCAAGGGATGGGAAGCGTCTCTCAATCCGGGCGATTCCGTCGCGGGCATCCTGATCTCGGGCGATATTTCGGCGACGGGAACCGGCACTGTGACCTACAACGATGGCAAGCACGTGCTGGCGTTCGGGCATCCGTTCATGAACCTGGGTCCCATCGACATGCCCATGGCCAAGAGCGAGATCGTGATGACGTTGGCGTCGTCGTATCAGCCCAACAAGCTGCCCAACACCACCGAGGTGGTGGGCGCGCTGCATCAGGACCGCTTCAGCGGCATTATGGGCGAGCTGGGCGCGGAAGCTCCCATGGTTCCGGTGCACCTGAAACTGCGCTCGCTGAACGAGAAGAACGCCGTGGTGAAGGAGAAGGACTTCAACTTCCAGGTCTTCGTGAACCAGAAATACACGCCGACGCTGATGATGATGACGCTGGCGAGCACGATCGAACAGATCAACGAGTACGCCGACGAGATCACATACCGGATGAGCGGAAACGTGGAGGTGGCCGGCGGCGGCAGCCTGAACGTCTCCACTATTCTGGCGGACAGTGGGGCGCCCGCTCCTCCGCCGCTGATGCTGGCCAACTGGTGGGGCGAAAAGTTCAACCGCTTATTTGCGAATCCGATTTCGATGCCCAAGCTGACGAAAGTGGATTGCACCATAGAGCTGATGCCGGATCGCCGTATCGCAGCCATCGACAGCGCGTGGACGCCGTCGACGGAGGTGGAAGCGGGAACCGAGATTCCCGTAAAAGTCTTCCTGCGGCCGTATCGGGGCGAACGCCTGGAGCGTTCGGTGATGGTCAAGATTCCGGCAGGTCTGCCTCGCGGCGAGCATCGCATTCTGTTCAGCGACGCGGATACGCTGAATCGGCTGCAAAGCGTGGCTGCGGCGGGCAGCCGCTATATGGATATTCCCCAAACCGTGTCGCTGCTGAATCAGGAGCGCAGCAACAACCGCATGTACGTTTCGCTGGTGGAAACCCGCGCCACGTATTTTACCGACGATAAGACGCTGCCGTCTCTGCCTGCGTCGATGCTGAACGTACTGCAAGCGGATCACACCGTAAGCCGCTCGCTCGCAGGGACTCCGGAGACGGCGCAGGAGCAGCTCTCGGTGCCGTTCGACGAAATGGTGAGCGGAAGCTATTCGCTGCGCATCACTGTTAAGTAAAAAATAACCAGTAAAGTAGTAAAGCAATACCCCTCATGAAAATTACGATCGCTGCTGTTTGCGCCGCCGCGTGTGTGTGCGCCCTCACTCCGGCATTCGCCGTCGATACCAAGACCTGGACTCAGGCGGACCTGAACGAGTTCGACAAGGGCAGCCTCACGGGGTTGTCGATTTCGAGCGACGGGAAGATGACGCTGGCGCCCGCGGCGAAAGAGATTTTCGACGCATCCGCGCCGTTTCTGTGGGCGCTGGCGCGCGATTCCAAAGGCAACATCTACACCGGCGGCGGAGGATTGGGGGCGACCAAGGCCAAGCTGTTCGCGGTGGACCCGAAAGGAACCGTGAAGACGCTGGCGGAGCTGGACGGCATCGCCATTCAAGCCATCGCCATCGACGCCATGGACCGGGTGTACGCGGCAACCTCGCCGGACGGAAAGGTGTATCGCGTGAGCGCCACCGGCCAAACCGACGTTTTCTACGATCCCAAGGCCAAGTACATCTGGGCGATGGCGTTCGACAAGGCCGGCAATCTGTACGTCGCCACCGGCGATCAGGGGGAGATTCACAAGGTGACGCCGGCGGGCGCGGGATCGGTATTTTTTAAGACCGAAGAAACGCATGCGCGGTCGCTCGCGGTGGACGCGAACGGGAATCTGATCGTCGGGACGGACCCCAGCGGACTGATTCTGCGAGTAGCATTAACCGGCCAGTCGGCGGGCCAGGGATTCGTGCTGTACCAAGCGCCCAAGCGCGAGATTACGGCAGTGGCGGTGGCCGCGGACGGAACGATTTATGCAGCGGGGGACGGCAACAAGCAGGCGGCCACTCCCGCGCCGGCGGCTCCGGCAAACGCGCCTCCGGCCGTGTCGGTGGTTACAACAACGGCTGCGGCAAATGCAGCGGCAGCCCGGCCTGCGGGGCTTCCTCCGGCGCCAAACCCGGGAGCTCCGGCGGTGGCGGGGGGCTCCGAGATTTACCGCATCCAAATCGACGGCTATGCGCGCAAGGTATGGGGCGATGCGACGGACTTGGTTTACGCGCTGGCGTTCGATGCGCGAGGGAGAGTCGTCGCGGGCACGGGGAATCGAGGATATTTATACCGCATCGACTCCGACCATTCCTTTACGCGGCTGCGGAGTCTGACGTCGATGCAAGTGACGGGTCTGGTTTCGGCTCCCGACGGGACTCTGTTTGCCGTGACAGGCACCATCGGCAAGCTGTTCTCGGTGGGGCCGGCCATGGAGACTTCGGGCACCTATGAGAGCGAGGTGCTGGATGCGGGCGCGTTCTCTTACTGGGGGCGCATTGCTTCGGGGAGCCTCGGAGAACCGGGAGCGCAGAGCGGCGTCAGCTTCGAGACGCGTAGCGGCAATCTGGATCGTCCGCAGCAGAACTGGAGCCCCTGGCAGAAGCTGAACGCGGGACGGATTGTGTCGCCGGCGGCGCGATTCCTGGAATATAAGGCGACGCTGACGGGGTCGGCTGAATTCTCCGAGGTGGAAACGGCGTATCAGATGAAGAACGTCGCGCCGGTGATCCAGGAGGTAGAGACGACGCGGGAGAACTACAAGTTCCCGGCGGCTTCGACGTCGAGCGTGAGCAGTTCGGTAAAGGATCCGGCGAACCTGAATCTGCCTGCGATCGGACGGAGATCTTCGGGGTCCAGTGAGCGGGCGTCCACAGGATCCGCAAACACGCCTGCGATGAGCTGGGCCAAGGGATTTATCGGCGTGCGGTGGCTGGCCAGCGACGACAACGGAGATGCGCTGATCTACAAGGCTGAGATTCGCGGCGTCAATGAAACGGCGTGGAAGCCGCTGCGCGACAAGATCCAGGAAAATTACCTGAGCTGGGATTCGACGGCCTTCCCCGACGGAAAGTACGTGGTGCGGATCACGGCGTCGGATTCGCCCTCGAACCCACCGGATCAGGCGCTGTCTTCTTCGCGCGAGACCGACCCGTTCCTGATCGATAACGCTCCTCCTGTGATCACGGGCTTGAGCGGGACGTCTTCGGGCGGCAAAATCGAGGTTCGCTTCCACGCCAAGGACGCGCTGAGCACGCTGGGTAAGGCGGAGTACTCGATCAACGGCGGCGACTGGACGGTGGTTGAGCCAACCACTCGCCTGACCGATTCGACCGAACTTGATTATCGGGTCACCGTGGATCGTGGCGCAGGAGAGACGACCATCGCGGTGCGGGTTTCGGACGAGTTCGAGAATCAGGCGGTGGCGAAGACGGTGGTGCGGTAGCGGCCAGCCCAAGCGATCACGCGCGCGATCTGCTCGGGTTTCGACGGCTACAAGCGTGGCGTGGCGCACGCGCTTCGCGTGCCGTGTCGAGTCTCTTCTCGACACCCTGGGGGTATGGAAGGCATCCCTCGCCAAGCGTCGCCATGAGTGGCGACGCGGCAGGCACGAGTGCGGCACGAGTGCGTGCGCCACTTCATCTCCTCACGGCACCGGCGTCAGCGACAAATTGCGGCTGGCCCCGTCGGTGAGGGACACGGCGGTTTTATAAGGCGAGAGATCCGACAATACCTGATGGTTGCGATACTCGATCTCGCGCGATTCGGGCCACGCCAGCAAAGTGTAATCGCCGGGAGTGAGACCGGCGATGCGCACATGTCCGTTCAAGGCGCGCACAATGGTGGGAATCTCGGCGTCGCTATATCGGGTGATCAGGGCCACGTTGAAGGACTGTACGGGGCCATCGTCCTCGATGTTCGCAGTGATTTCGGCTCCGCCTGAGCGCATCACGATGGCGAGCGGCGGGGGCTCCTGAGTGGAAACGGTCAACCCCTGGTCCAGAACGTTCTTGGAATCGGCGCTGACCTCGGCCAGATAGATATCCGGCAGGCCTCGCACTGTGATTGCATACCTTCCCGGGAGCACGTTCTTGAGGACGAAGCTTCCATTGTCGCGCATGGTGGCGACGATTTCCGAATAATCCACCGGCAAACGGCGCGGATAAAACGGTGTCGCGTGCACCACGGCGTACTTTTCAAGGCTGCGGGAGCCGCGAAACTCGATCTGTCCGGAGACATCCACTCCTTCGCTCAGAGTCACTTTCACGGCCGCGGGGGCACTGTCGGTCACTATAACCTCGGCCTCGCCGAAATCCGGCGGGACCACGCCGGGAGTGTAGACCTGAAGCGTGTAGGAACCAGGCTCGACGTCGGTCACTTGAAAGATGCCATTGGGCGTCACTTGAAAGGGATTTATGAGAGGATCGCCGTCGCGAAGCAGGCGGATCGCCAAAGTGCGGCGCAGCGGCATGTTGGTGATGAGGCCGCGAATTTGAAAAAGCTTGTGGGGCTCGAAGTGGAAATCGGCGGTGAGCGTCTTGCCGGACGTTAATTGGAAGATTTGCGCGCGGTCCTGGGTGACGGCGGAGGGATAGAAAATTCCTGACGCGCGAAGATAGTAGAGACCGGGCGGAGGGCCGTCGAAGCGGTACTCGCCGCCTGGACCGGTGACCTTAGCAAAGTCTTCGCGAGGCCGGCGCAGACCATCGTGGATGTCGATGCGGACGGCGTGAACGTCGACCCCGGCGAGCGGCTCGCCCAGGCTGTCGAGGACGTGGCCCTCGATGGTGCTTTGCGGAACCAGGCGGATGGCGACGGTCTGGGACGCCGCGGCAGGAACGGAAAGGCTCGCGGCTTCCTTGCCGTCCTGGGCGCGGTAGCCCTTGCGCGAGACGAACAGCCGGACGCCGGTTGCCGTAGGATCGACCGAGAGCGTGAATGTGCCGGCGGCATTGGTGACGACGCGCGCGGCATTCGGCGCGGGGCCGCTGCTGTCGGCCGGTCTGTCGCGGAAACCATACGCCGCGAACGACGGTTCCCAAATTACCAGCGCGGTGGCGACGGGTTGATTCGTGATGGAATCGAGAACGGTTCCCGTGACGGTCCAGGCAGGGGTCTGCGGGACTTGGGCGGACACAAAAGCGAGACCAGCTACGCAACCGAGCACGGATGCTGCGAGGCGCGAGGGCATTTGTTCCTACTATAGCCGGTGGACGGTGGAGTGCATTTGTACTATTCTGTTGTGCCGTGGCGACACTTGCACGGATTCGGGAGAACACGAAGCCGCGAATTTTTCTGTTGGAAGCCTTTGCTATCTGCTACTCGTTCACGGCGGCCGCCTTCCGGTCAAATCCGCCGTCCCTTCGCGATGACCCCTGGGGGCTCCTGAGGCTGGCGATTCCTGCACTCACTGCTCTGCTCGTCTTCCTGCTGCGGAACGCCTATGCAGATCCGGAGCGGCGAACCCAGTATGCATCCGCGCTCGATGTCGCGATCGCCCTTGCGATGGCAGCGCTGTCGCAGTTCGTCCTTGCAAAGATTGCTCCGGAGTTGGTCCTCCCCCACTGGGCTCCCACCCAAGGCGCAATGGTTGGTTGGTGGTTCTTGACGATTACGCGATCGGTCTTCCCGCCGGGACCGGCCATCCCAGGGCGCGTCGCGCTTGGATCGAGCGCATCCCTCAAAGAGGTCAGATGCGAAGAGATCAGATGGAAGGCACAGGAATTTGAAAGAACGATCCGGCGCAGAAATATCGTGGGTTACGCCGCTGGCGCGGCTATTTCCGCGGTTTTCGCGGTGCCTCTTTTCGTTCCGAGCATCCCGAGAGCGCGGGCCGGCTCCGCGCTTATTCTTGCCGGGGTCGCATATCTCATGTTTGAAATTCGAAGAGGAGGTTTGCCGGAAGCCGTTCCAGAGGAGGGCGGATTGTGCGTGTACGGCGATGTGTATCGAAGAGAGCTGGAACGACAAAGCGCATGGCTGCGCCGGGTCTGGTATTGGTACTTCATATCGCTGATTCCCGGGTGTTTGCTTCTCCTGCTGGGATCGCGCGTTTACGGGTATGTGGTGCTGCTTCCAATTCTTCTGATCGCGGAAGTCCATCTGCGAGTGGCAGAGAAGCTTGGGTACGACCTGGCGGAACTGAACCGTCCGTAGCAGCGGCGACATGCTTCATCTGTCGCGTATAATAGTCGGAGCACCGCTTGGGAGGCATAATGAAAAAATTTGGTTGGATTTTGGCCGGCGGATCGTGTCTGCTGGCGTTCACCGTGATGTTGCAGGGCGACGGCGCCAAAATTGTCGGCCTGATTACCGGACAAGCCGCATTCGTCGATTCTAAAGATTTGAAACCGGGCGTGTTCCGCAAGATCACGGTTGCCGATCTTCCGGCGCCGGGCGAAGCCCATCCGAGTTTCGGGAAAATGTCGCCACGGCCGGAGGGCGCGATGCCTCAGGTTCCCGCGGGATTTAAGGTCGAGTTGTACGCTCATGACGATTTGAAGGCGCCGCGGCAGATCCGGAGGGCTCCGAACGGCGATCTGTTCGTCGCCGAAGAAATGGCGGGCAACATCAAGATTGTCCGCGACAATAACGGCAAAGCCGAGATTTCGACGTTTGCCACAGGTCTGGGCGGACCTTTCGGGATCAATTTTTATCCGGTCGGACCCAACCCGCAATGGGTCTACATCGGCAACAACGCTTCGGTGGTTCGGTTCCCTTACAAGAACGGCGATCTGAAAGCGACTGGCATGCCGGAGACGTTGATTTCGGACCTCCCGCCCGCGGGCGACCACAGAACCCGCGACGTGGTGTTCGCCAAAGACGGGAAGAACATGCTGGTGGCGGTGGGGTCGGCGGACAACGTGAGCCAAAGCAACCGGTCGCAGGAGCATCGCGCCAATGTTCTGGAATACACTCCGGAAGGAAAGTTCGTCAAGATCTACGCGTCGGGCATTCGCAATCCAGTGGGACTCGCGATCAATCCATTGAACGGCGAGCTGTGGACTTCGGTGAATGAACGGGACAACCTGGGCAACAACCTTGTCCCGGATTACATCACGTCGGTCAAAGAAGGCGGCTTCTACGGCTGGCCCTGGTTCTACATCGGCCAGCATGAAGATCCGCGCGCTGTGGCGGGCTTCGACGGCAAGGACAAGGAAACTCTGCCGCGCCCCGCCGACAAGACCATCGACAAGGTGATCGTGCCGGATGTTCTGATTCAGGCGCACAGCGCCTCGCTGGGGCTGACGTTTTACGACGGCACGCAGTTCCCGGCGGAGTATCGCGGGGATATCTTTGCCGGAGAGCACGGGTCCTGGAACAGAACTCCGATGTCGGGACATGAGCTGGTGCGCGTTCCGCTGGAGAAGGGGAAATCGAACGGAGTGTATGAGGACTTTCTCACTGGCATGATCGCTCCGGATGGAAACGCGTGGGGCCGGGTGACTGGCGTCGCCGTGGGCAAAGACGGTTCGCTGTACGTCACCGACGACGGCTCGAACACCATTTGGAAGGTCAGCTACGTCGGAAACGCAAAGTAAATTTTAACTAGGGAGAGATACATTATGAGACTCGCGCGAGCGCTTGTAGTATCGATGATGGTTCTTGGCGTCAGCATCGGGATGATGCTTGCGCAGGCCCCTCCGGGCGGCGGTGGCGGAAAAGGCGGCGGTGGCGGAAGGGGCAAGGGCGGCGGTAAAGGCGGGATCCCCGCGCCCCTCACGATCACCGTGGCTGGGTACTCGGATGGCGGAATGATTCCGGACAGCGTCGGTTGTGGGGCCGCTGGTCAACAAAAGGATTCCCCGAAGATCGACTGGTCGGGGGCTCCGGCGGGAACGATGGCGTTCGCGCTGATCATGCACGATACGGACGTGGCGGTCCAAGGAAGCGACGTTCTGCACTGGGCGATCTTCGACATCCCCGGGACGGCGACGGGACTTCCGGCAGGCGTGCCCAAGATGGCGATGCTCGCCGACGGCGCCGTGCAGCCCAACAACATCGGCGGAATGCCGGGCTTCTATAGCCCCTGCCCTCCGGCGCCTACGACGCACCACTACATCATCGAGGTGTACGCTCTGGATGCGAAACTGGGTCTGCCGGCGACTACTTCTCGCGCGGACCTGCTGGCGGCGCTCGCGATGCATACTCGCGCCAAGGGGACGTACGTCGGGATTTACCACGTGTAGCCGGTCGCAATCCAAAGTCTGAAAGAGGCGCGGCCACATTGGTCGCGCCTTTTTTTTCATCGCGGGTCGATCGTTGTATAATAACCGAGGGCCGAAAAGCCTTCACCCAGGAGCTATACACATGACGAATACCACCCGACGCACATTTCTCACCGCTAGCGCAGCGGCCGCAGTACCGTTCTTCATCAAGGCCGACGACAAGTCAGGCACGAAACTTCCGATCCTCGGCGAGGGCGAGCATAAGTACGAGTGCATCCACGACTGGGGCGAATTGCCGTCGAACATCAAGTACGGCAACACCCACAGCATCAGCGAGGATGCGCAGGGGCACATCTATGTGCACCATACGGTCTATGAAGACAGCCCCAGCCCGGATAGCGTGGTGGTCTTCGATGAGAAGGGCAAGTTCGTGCGCTCATTCGGTCCGATGTTCCGGGGCGGCGCGCACGGCATGCATCTGCGCAAAGAAGGCAATACCGAGTATTTGTACTTCTGCGACGACAAGCATGGCATCATCACCAAGCGGACGCTGAAGGGCGAAGAAGTCTGGACCATCGGCTATCCGCAGCAATCTCCGGTTTATCAGAAGGGACCTGGATCGACTGGTCCCGGCGGCGCGAACGGTTTGAATTACCGGCCCACCAACATCGCGATCGCTCCCAACGGCGACTTCTGGGTCGGCGACGGGTACGGCTCGTATTACATGTTCCACTACAAAGTTGCCAGCGCGACGGCGTATCCGGTCTTGGTTAACACTTTCGGCGGTCCTCCGGCGCCCGCTCCCGGGGCTGCACCGGCTGGTGGGGCGAGAGGCGGAGCCGGTGGTGGCGCAGGTAGAGGCGGCGGTGGTGGCGCACGCGGCGGTGGTGGTGCTCCCGGCGGCGGTGGTGCTCCGGGCGGCGGAGCCCCAGGCCCCCAGGCTGCGGCCGGCGCCGACGGTGCTCCCGGCGCGGGACGCGGCGGACGCGGGGGCGGCGGTGGAGGCAGAGCGGCGACGGTCCGCCCGCTGAATCAAGTCGGCGTACCTCAGGACCGGCCGATCGAGTCGATGAACAACCCGCACGGAAATTGGGTTGATCTGCGCGATCCCAGCAAGCCGATTTTGATGGTGGCCGACCGAGGGAACCGGCGCATCGTGCGATACACGCTCGACGACAAACCGATCGATGTCATCGGTGGAACTCTTCAGCCGTGCCATTTCTATCCTCACCCCAAGACGGCAGAGGTCGTGGTGCCCGATTTGTCCTCCCGCGTTTCGATCCTGGACAAGGACAACAAGATCGTTATCAATTTGGGCGAGCCTACGGTACCCAATCCGGATCGAACCACCAAGGACCGAAGCACATTCGTCGCGGGTCAGTTCGTAAATCCCCACAGCGCGATTTTCGATCACAGCGGCAACATCTTTGTAGGCGAATGGGTCGAGATCGGCCGCGTGACCAAACTTCGGAAATTGGCGTAGTCATGAGGGGCGGACCAGAGTCCGCCTCCCCTCATTCCCCGTAGAAGAGCACATGCATACACCATTCTTTGGCGAGTTCATGGGAACCCTGGTTCTCATCCTGTTGGGAAATGGAGTGGTCGCAAATGTCCTCCTGAAGAAGGCTCTAGGTGAGAACTCCGGCTGGATCGTGATCTGTACCGGCTGGGGTCTGGCGGTGATGGCCGGGGTGTTTACGGCCATCGCGTGCGGGAGCCCAGGCGCGCACATCAACCCCGCGGTCACTCTGGGGATGGCGGTGGTCCAGGGCGACTTCAGCAACGTGCTTCCTTTTATCGCGGCGCAGATGCTCGGCGCCATCGTGGGAGCGACGCTGGTGTGGCTGCACTATCTTCCGCATTGGGCTGTGACTCCTGATAAGGGCGCGAAACTGGCCTGCTTCTGCACCGGCCCCGCTATCCCCTCCACCGGCGCGAACATCCTGGCCGAGGTGATCGGCACGTTTTCGCTGGTGATGATCATCGGTACGATCTTTTCGAAATCGGTGTCGCTCTCCGGACCGGCTCCCGGCATGGGACCGTTTCTGGTGGGCGCGACGGTGTGGGTGATCGGGTTGTGCCTCGGCGGCGCGACCGGATTCCCCATCAACCCGGCACGCGATTTGGGCCCGCGCATCGCGCATGCGATTCTTCCGATTGCGGGCAAGGGCGGATCGAACTGGGGCTACGCGGCGATTCCTCTGATCGGCGAAGTGATCGGAGGCGTGCTCGCTGGGGCCTTCATCAAAGCGGCGTTATAGCGTGACAAGACTTTACAACCGCTACCTGACGGTCGCGGTTCTGATATTGGCGTGTGCGGCCGGATTGTGGGCGTTTCAGGCTCCTGCCGCAAACCCGGGCGTCCATCCACTTACCGGACGCCAAATCGCAGGCGTCTGCGGATTCGGCGGCTGCGAAACCTGGCTGGAGCGACCCGAGCGCGAGCAGGAAGAGAATCCCGATGGCGCTCTCGACGCGTTGAATCTCAAGGCGGGCATGAGCGTCGCCGATGTCGGCGCGGGCACCGGCTACATGAGTCTGAAGCTCGCCAAGAGGGTGGGGCCGTCGGGGAAGGTCTACGCGGAGGACGTGCAGCCGGAGATGCTTCAGAAGGTCCGCGCCAACGCGGCGAAAGCTAAAGCAACGAATGTCGTGACGGTGCAGGGGAGCTTTACCGATCCGATGCTCCCGAAAGGCCAGATGGATCTGGTCCTGCTGGTGGATGTGTATCATGAATTCTCTGAGCCGCAGAAGATGCTGCGCGGAATCCGCGAATCGCTCAAACCGGATGGCCGGCTGGTGTTGCTCGAGTACCGCAAGGAAGATCCAAAAATTCCCATCCGGGAAGAGCACAAGATGACCGTAGCTGAGGTCCGGACGGAGCTCGAAGCGGAAGGGTTCCATCTGGCCCAGGTGATCGAAACGCTGCCGCGCCAGCACATTCTGATTTTGACCAAAACGGGCCCGTAGACGGTATAATGTCCCTTATATGAAAAGAATGGTTTCTCTTCCGCTGCTGTTTGCTGGAGTCCTCGGCGCCGGGGCGCTTTACGCACAGGATCTACCGGATGGACCCGGCAAAGACGTTGTTCAGCGCGTGTGCACGGCCTGCCACGATCTGAGCCCGGTGATGTCGATGAACGGCGGCCCCGACATCTGGCAGTCCGTCGCGGACGACATGAAGAGCCGCGGAGCGGACGGAACCGACGCTGATTTCCGCGCGATCGTGCAGTACCTGGCGAAATATTACGGCCCTCCGGTACACATCAACACGGACGCGGCCGCAGCGATCCAAACTAACTTGGGCCTGACCGACGCTGAAGCCGCCGCGATCGTCAAGTACCGGACCGACAACGGCAACTTCAAGACCTGGGACGACGTTATGAAAGTCCCCGGCTTGGATACGTCCAAGCTTGCCGGGCTCCAGGGCCGTATCAAGTACACTTAAGCGCCGGTTCCAGGCAACCAAAAAAAAGGCGGCCCGTTTCCGAGCCGCCCCTCGTTGATTTCTTCCCCGCGAATTACGCTTTCACCGATCCATGCGGATCGATGACGAACTTCTTCGCGGCGCCCTTGTCGAAGTCCTTGTAGCCCTGCGGCGCCTCATCCAGCTTGATCATGGTCACGTTGCAGGCCTTGGCCGGATGCACCTTGTCGTGCAGGATCGCCATCATGAGCTGGCGGTTGTAGCGCAGCACCGGACACTGGCCGGTGTGGAAGGAGCAAGACTTCGCCCAACCCAGACCGATGCGGATGCTGAGCGCGCCGATCTTGGCGTTTTCATCGACGCCGCCCGGATCGCCGGTAACGTACAAGCCGGGAATGCCGATAGAACCGCCGGCGCGGACCACTTCCTGAAGCGAGTTGAGCACCGTCGCCGGACGCTCCACGGACGCGTCTTTCCCGGTTCCATGAGCCTCGAAGCCCACGCAATCCACAGCGCAATCGACCACCGGCTCGCCGAGGATCTGCTCGATCTGCTGCGCCAGCGTGGCATCCTTCCGCAGGTCGATGGTTTCACAGCCGAAGCTCTTGGCCTGCGCCAGACGCTCCGGAATCATGTCGCCGACGATCACGACGGCCGCGCCCAACAACTGGGCTCCCGCCGCGGCGCCTAAGCCCACCGGTCCCGCGCCAGCGATGTAGACCGTGGTGCCTGGCCCAACGCCTGCCTGAATGCAGCCGTGATAGCCGGTGGGGAAGATGTCGGACAACAGCGTGAGATCCTTGATCTTCGCCATCGCCTTTTCCTTGTTGGGGAACTTAATCAGATTGAAATCGGCGTAAGGCACCAGCACGTATTCAGCCTGCCCGCCGACCCATCCGCCCATATCCACATAGCCGTAGGCCGCGCCCGGACGAGCCGGATTCACGGTGAGGCAGATGCCGGTTTTGCCTTCGCGGCAATTGCGGCAGCGCCCGCAGGCGATATTGAACGGCACGGTCACCAGGTCGCCGACGTTGAGCATTTCGACGTCGTTGCCCTTCTCGATGATCTCGCCCGTGATTTCATGGCCCAGAATGAGCCCCTGAGGAGCGGTGGTGCGTCCGCGCACCATGTGCTGGTCTGACCCGCAGATGTTGGTGGTGACGATCTTCAGAATGACGCCATGAGGGGCGTCTTTGCCACCGAACGGATCGGTCTCACTTTTGGGCATTTTCAGCTTGGGGTAGGGGATGGATTGAACCTGCACCTCGCCCGGCTTGATGTATGCAACTCCACGATTACTTGCCATGACTGTATCTCTCCTTTGCCTATCTTTGCGGTCTGTTAGAACTAGAACGCCGCGGCGCCGGCTTCGGCTACCGCGTGGTCCTGATCTCCGGATCCGCCGCTGACGCCGATGGCGCCCACGACTTTACCGTCTTTCTTAAGCGGAATCCCGCCGGCGAAGATCATGATCTTGCCGTTGTTGGACGCGTGGATTCCAAAGAACTGTTTGCCTGACTGGGAATGTTCCGCCAGATCCTTGGTCGTAATGTCGAAGGCCCGCGACGTGTACGCCTTCTTCTGGGATATGTCGATGCTGCCGATCCAGGCGTTGTCCATGCGGACGTGAGCCACGATGTTGCCGCCTCCATCCGCAACCGCTATGTTCATCGGTTGCCCGATCTCGCCGGCCTTCTTTTCCGCTGCTGCGATTACTCTGCGCGCATCTGCCAATGTAACCATCCGTACTCTCCTTGTGATCCTGATTGGTACTGCGTTGGTTTGTCTCGAAGCCTGTTGGGCCTCAGCAATTATACATCATCCACCCGTGGACGGAACCTCGCGTCAAGAGTGTAGCTTCGCGGCCTTGGGTGAATCCTTCACCAATCCGACGCAGCTCAAAAGCGAGACGGCATCGAAGCTCCACGTTCATCTGACGCGGGTTGATGTAATGGGTTCCACCAAAAGTGTTGCCGGTCCGCGGATGTTCACCGCGCTGCCCGGCCCCGCCCGCCTCTTGCCGAAGCGGACCCGCCGAGCCGTGCGGTCCACCTCCGGTCACCGTCATTTTGGCTTTTTCTTCAGTAATGAAATCGCCAGCGGAATTCGGCGTAGATTTGTCGCGGATCGTTGAAGTGGAATCCACCGAAGGTGAGGCTGTTGTCGAGCAGCACGCGGCGATTCGCCACGTTCAGTGCGGTCAAAGAGATCCTGTACTTCTCGCCGAAACTTTTCCCTAGTGAAATGTCAAACGTAGTGTGCTGGGGCAAATAGTTTCCCGGGTATTGCGCGCCCGGCATCCCATTTGTGAATCCGGAGCCGTAGTACACATTCGTCGAAGCGAACGCCCGCCAGGGAAGGCTTGCATTGACACCCAAGTTCAAAGTGTTTCTCTGATCGTGGTCCACCGGTGAAAATCCCGGCGCTGGCTCGCATCCCGCCTGCACCGGAGTGGGGCAGATCAGGCCTCCCGTAAAAGGCGCCGAGTCTTGCGCGATCTGATTCGAGTAGGCCAAGTGGGCCTGAGCGCGGCGCCAGATGCGCGGGGACCGCAGGGTGACTTCCCAACCTTGAATCAACGCGCGGTCCCAAGTGAGCGGCCAGAACAGGTTGGATTCGCCGATATTGCTGTGATCCAGCCAGTTTCTCGCGCTGGTTTGAAAGGTGTCGGTGTCCAACGCCCAGCCGCGAAAAGGAATCGTGACGCCGAATTGGTATTCGTGATCGCGCTCTCCACGCAGAGGAGCGAAAGCGAGACTCTGGCTGCTGGCTAAATCGAGCAATGGGCCGGTAGCAGTCAAGAGTGGAGGCGGTTGGTAAAACAGACCGTAAAAACCGCGAAAGACCCAGTTCAGGCGCGGGACTCTGATGGCGATACCGAAGCGAGGATCGGGCGCGTTCTCCACGATTGCGGGCTGTATTCCGCCGCTGACTGAGCCGGAATCGAAGTGCGAATAACGAAAGCCGGCGATCAACGTCAGCCATGAGGTCACCTTGTATCGGTCGCTGACGAACACTTCGGCCACGCCGCCGGTTACGGCAGCCGAAGACGGGCCGAAATTCTGACAGCTGGTACTGCAATCCGTAAAAACGTTACTGAAGTAGTTGCTCTGGTGCTGGAAGAATCCGTACACCCCCACTTCAACGTTGTTGTTCTTCGCAATAGTTCCGTTTATGCTCGCTTGCAAACCACCATAATTGGAGATCTGGTCCACATTCGTGATCACCGGCACATCGTTCGCCGACCCGTTGTAGCTGGCTTGGTTGTAATGATAAAAGGGTGAAACCGTCATTTGCAGGTTGGGATTGAATGTGTGCAGCCAGGAGAAAGTGAGATAGCCGTCCGGCTCCCGTTCACCATCGCGGAGACCGTAGCTGGGATAAGCTTGATTCCCGGATGAGTTGGGATTCGGGTCGATGGGGATCTGGTAATAATCCTGGCGTAACGACGCAACCATCCGAAATTGGTTGGAAGAACTGGCGTTGAAAATGAAGGACGCGAATCCCCCATACCCGTTCTCCGCGTCGTGAACCACTTGCCCTACCGGGGGCTGCAGGCCGTAGTCGCTGCGATTTCCGTTCAAACTTACGTAATACGCGAAGCGCCTGGTGTGCCCTCCGAAATTGATTTGATCGTTGGTTTGATACCAGTTGCCGAAAGAGGCGACGAGTTCAGCCTCATTGTCACGCTCGAACCCGGTTCTGGGTACGATGTTGAAGATTCCATACGTACGGTCTCCGTATTCCGCATCGTAGCTGCCTCGCTGAATTTCGAGATAATCAATGTCTTTGGGGTCTATCTGTGGCCCCAGATTGGTGGCGATATTGGTGTTGGGTATGGGTACGCCGTCAATCAGCCAGTCGACTTGATGCCCTCCGCGCATGTGCAGCATGTCGTGGGTTACGTATGCGGCGGGCACGTAGTCGGTGATCATCGCCATGCTATTGGTGCGATCGGCGCCGGGAGTTTGGGCGATGTCCTCGCGATTGATCAAAGTCGTGGGGGTGACGGAATCCACGTTGGCCACTTCCGCTTGGCCCACGACCACGGTGGTTTGCTTCAAGGGTGGGATCGCCAGTTGAAAGTGAAGTACGGGGGACGAGTTGGAAGCGACTGTGACAGTCTGCTCCGAAGTCTCGAAATTAGACTGAGTGACGGTGATTTTGTAGTCGCCGACCGGGACAGTGGTGAACGAAAACTCACCGTTGCCGTCCGTTTGCGTGGTTTGAGACCACTCCGAGGTAACCGCCTGAAGCTTTATCGATGCGCCGGGCACAGGCCGATGCTGCGGGTCGTGCACGACTCCCTGAACTTTTCCAAAAATCGTCGCGTGCAGCAAAGAGGTTCGAGCAAATAGAATAACAGTTAAATACAAAATAACGAATAAAGAATGGTATTTTCGGACACACATATCCGCCCTCTTTCCCTGGAAGAAGAAGTTGCTTCGAGCTAGAGGGGAAGGCTGGGAGGTCCGCGCTTTTGCCGGGAGCGGCTGAACGAAACCCGATAGAGCGCCTGGCGTTGCTCGGCGGCGGCGGGGCGAACGGCAGGATCGGCAAAGATTGTTCGCAAAGCCTTTAAAGCAGCAGTTTTCGCGCATCCCGGCGGCGCCAGAACAATGAGGGGATGGCTGTACAGATCGCAGACTCCCTTGAGCGTGACGCCCACGGGGAGCTGCATCGCCAGCAGCGCACAATGATGGGCCCCGAGGCGGCGGCAGCAAGCGGGTATATCCGAATTGTCGTTTGCGAGAAGCCCCGGGGCTACGGGTGTAAACCCGAAAATCGCTATTAGGAGATATGCCCAGACGCGACGCACGAAGCGATTTTACCTGATTTATAATCGAAATACAATGCCTGATGCATTTCTGTGTCAAGGTGTCCGTACTCCCATCGGGCGATACGGAGGCGCGCTGGCAATGGTCCGAACCGACGACCTGGCGGCGCATCCTCTGGCTACGCTGAAGAGGAGATTCCCCCAACTCGACTGGGATCGCGTCGAGGATGTCCTGCTCGGCTGCGTCACCCAAGCGGGCGAGGATAACCGCAATGTGGCGCGCATGGCGCTGCTGCTTGCCGGATTCCCATCGAGTGTTCCGGGCGTCACCATCAATCGGCTCTGCGCCTCGGGCATGGAAGCAGTAGCGTCGGGCGCGCGTTCGATCGCGGTGGGCGAAATTTCGCTGGCCGTCGCCGGCGGCGTCGAGTGCATGAGCCGATCTCCCATGGTGATCCCCAAGGCGACCGCGGCGTTTTCGCGCAATGCCGAGATTTACGACACCACTCTGGGCTGGCGCTTCGTCAATCCCCTGATGGAAGAATTGTATGGCACGGAGTCGATGGCCGAAACCGGTGAAAACGTCGCCGAAGCGCACGGCGTCAGCCGTGAATCGCAAGACCGCTTCGCGCTGGCGTCTCAGCAAAAATGCGCCGCCGCTCAAGCTGCGGGATTTTTCGCCGAGGAGATCGAGCCGGTGAACGTGCCCGGTCCGAAGGGTTCGGTCAAAGCCGTATGCGTGGACGAGCATCCTCGCGCCGATACGACATATGAAGCTCTGGCAAAGCTGCCGACTCCGTTCCGCAAAGCGGGTACGGTAACCGCCGGCAACGCATCCGGCATCAATGACGGGGCGTGCGCCATGTTCGTCGCCTCAGGGAGCGCAGCGGCGCGATTCGGATTGACCCCGATCGCGCGCGTGGTTGGCACGGCAGCCGCGGGAGTGGAACCTCGCGTCATGGGCATCGGCCCGATTCCCGCTATCCAGAAGCTGCTCGATCGCTTCAAGATGACGATGGCGGATATCGATATTTTAGAGTTGAACGAGGCTTTCGCCGCGCAAGCCCTGGCCGTCACGCGTGCCTTCGGCCTTCCCGACGACAGCGAGAAGGTTAATCCCAACGGGGGCGCGATCGCCATCGGGCATCCTCTAGGAATGTCCGGAGCGAGGCTGGCGCTGACCGCGGCGCACCAGCTTCAGCGAACCAAAGCGCGCTATGCCATCGTTTCCATGTGTGTCGGCGTGGGGCAGGGCATGGCCATGCTTTTGGAGAGGATTTAACGACGCTGGAGCGGGTTTAGCCCTGAGGCTTTGTGGAGCAGGTCCTGTGGCCTGCTCATGGTAGGCCCGCGACCTGCCCCACTGCTCGATACGCTTCATCGAGAATCTCGATTACGTGAGAGACACGCTGTCCGTGGCCGTGCTTTTCGACGCCGACTCGGATTTGCAGCATGCAGCCGGGATTGGCGGTGGCGATGCGATCCGCGCCCGTCGCGTTAACATTCTCCATTTTTTTTTCCAGAAGCTGCATGGACATGTCCGTGTGAAGCACGTTGTAGATTCCGGCGCTGCCGCAGCACAAATCGGAGAGCCGCATTTCTTTGATCGTCAATCCCGGCACGCGGGCGAGTAATTGACGCGGCGCGGAGCGTATTTTCTGGCCGTGCACGAGATGGCAAGAGTCCTGATAGGTCACCGTGGCCCGAACCTCGCCCATGCGCGGATTGAGCTCGATGGAAGCCAGGAATTCGTTGACATCTTTCATGAGTCCAACAAAGCGATTGGCGCGCTCGGCGTAAACCGGGTCATGCTCCAGCAGTTCGTCGTATTCCTTGAGCGTCGAGCCGCAGCCGCCTGCGTTCGTTAGAACAGCATCGTAACTTCCATCGAGCACGGCGTCGATATTCTGGCGTGCTAGCTTGCGAGCGGGCTCGCGCATTCCGGCATGGACATGCAGCGCCCCGCAGCAGGTTTGATCGCCCGGCACCGTAACGTCGCATCCATTGATTTGCAGAACGCGAACAGTGGCTTCGTTCAATCGCGCGAAAGATATATTGGCGATGCAACCGGAGAGAAACGCCACACGGTACTTGCGTTCGCCTTGCGCCGGAAAAACGCGCCCGATGCTGCCGTAAAAAAACGGGCGCTCGACGGGAGGAGCCAGCGGCTCCAGCTCACCGAGTTTGCCCATCAGCTTCAGAACTCCCGAAGCACGAACCAACTTCTGAAGCCCGGAAACTTGATACACGTACATCTTCCAGCCGGCGATGCGAAGCAGCGTGCGGCTCGGGAGCAGGCGCTCAAAGACGAACCAGCGAATTAAGCGCGAGGGCCAGGGCCGGCGCACACGCTGCTCGATATCGGCGCGAGCCGCCTCCACCAGGCGTCCATATTCAACCCCTGAAGGACACGCTGTTTCGCAGGCGCGGCAGGCGAGGCACAGGTCGATGTGCTCCTGATACGACTCCGTAATGGGTGCGCCGTTCGACACCTGGACCATCTGATAAATCCGCCCGCGCGGCGAATCCATTTCCACGCGAAGTTCGCGGTAAGTAGGACAGGCGTTCAGGCAGAGGCCGCAGTGGACGCAGCGGAGGAGGTCCTCCTGCTTGGGCGCGTCGATGCTGTTAGAAGCTGCCATTCAAGCGCCCCCGGTTCAGCAGATGCTCGGGATCGAACATTTCCTTCACGCGTGTCATCATCGCATAGTCGTCGGCGGTGGTGAGCTCGAATTCCGCGAAGTGCGCGTAGATCACGCCGGATCCAGCGCGGGCAATTACCGGCACCTTGAGCTTCTCTACCAGCGCAGGCATCTCCGAGAGCTTTGCGGAAATGGGGACCACGCGGCCCTTCGGATTCGCGGCGAGGAAGCGGGGAGTGAACTCGCGGATCTCGTCCCACACCGATTCCGAGCACGGCTGCGCGTCGGGAAGCTCGCGCGCGTACCGGTCGAGCGCTTTCGTATTGCCTCCAGCGCGAACCAACAGGCGCCAACTCAAGCGATGGTCGGAGGGCCAGTTGACTATGTCGATCGCCGCTGGCTGGAGAGGGCCGCGCAGGATGCGGTCACGCTCGGCGAACGCGGCGGCGGCCGTCGAAAATTCCATAAGGAACGTGCGCGATTCGGCCGGCACTGGGAAAACTTTGAAATTGACCTGCGCGATCGCCGCCAGCGTGCCGAAGGAGCCAACCATCAGCTTGGCCATGTCCAGGCCGGCCACGTTCTTCACCACCATGCCGCCGCTCGAAACCAGTTTGCCTTCGAGCGTCACGAAGGTCATGCCGATGACCATGTCGCGAGCCGTGCCGTAGAGCCTGCGGCGAGGGCCGCTGAGGTTCGCGGCGACGACTCCGCCAACCGTGGAATCCGCGGCCCAGCCGGGATCGAGCGGCAACATCTGGCGATGCCCCGCCAGCGTCTGCTCGAGTTCGGCGAAGCGCATCCCGGCTTGCACGCTGATGGTGAGGTCGCGCGGATCGTATTGCAGCAGACGGTTCAGCCGCGAAGCGGAGATGGTGACGTCGGCAGATTGAGCGGCGCCGCCAAGGCGGTCCTTGGAGAAATTTCCACCCAGTCGGATGGTCTGGTGCGCCGACGCGGCTTCGCGGAGGGATTCGGCAAGCTGCTCCGGCGTCTCCGGGAGGAGTGTGCTCATGGGAATCTTCCATTATGAGGGACCGGGAGCACTCGGCGGCAAGGACTTACACCGGCGCGGAGCCGATCTCAATTTCGGGGTGGTGGATTGATCTGGATCTCCACGACGGTGAAGTTTACGATCCAACCGGTTTGTCCGCGCTCGTACGTCAGGCGGATATCGTTGAAGCGCTTAGTGTTCCAGAGCGCCACCATGTCGCGGTCGAGGGCGTTTTTGTCGAACTTGTCGCCCCTCTTGGTCGCGATGGTTTGACGCAGTACGTCCTGCGCAACACGCCGGGTTCCCCGGAAGACGATGTCTTCGATGACGGCGCCCTCAGGCGGCACCACAAGCGGCACGTCGGGCTTGGGGGCTTGCAGTTGTGCAAATTGCTCTAGGCGTCTGAATTGATCCATGGAAGCGGGCAGCGGCATCGTTCCAGTACCGAGGCGGGTTCCATCGGTGCGCGTGAACCGATCGTCCTTCGAGGCCAGGCCATTTTGTTCGATCTGCGTGAGACCCGCGTGGGGAACATAAAGCAGAGCGTCTTTTTCGGAGGGGTCCATGGTCATGTGGAACTCGCCGGTCAGCGTGGTGTCGACGAATTCGATATTGACATCCTTCCCCACTCCTTCGATATAGCGGTAACGCCATTTCTCGAATGGGAACGTCGTTGTCTGCCCGCCGCCCTCCTCGATGGGCCGCTGATAGACACCCCCCGAGCGATGCTCCTCGCGCTCGTCGGGAGGGCCGTACTTGATATAGATCATGCCGCGATCGGTCTTCCAGCCGGGGACGCCGTCCTTCGCGCTGAAAATTTCGTTGGCGTAGGCGATGCGGCGATAGTGCTCCTCGCGATATTCGTTTTCGACTGTGGCGGGAGTGGGGTCGCGGCGCAGCCAGAACTGCTCGATGAACATCGAGCGTTCTTCATCGGTGGTGAGCCTCTTAAACGCTTGCCTCTCGGCGTCCGAGATGATGTAGACGGCTTCCTCGTTCAGCCACTTCGTGTAGGGACTCTCCGGCGGCGCTGCCTGGACGGGCTGTGGAACGGGCGCCGCATCCGGCCGAGCTTGCGCCACCAGCACGGGAGGACGCGGCGCGGGCGCCTTCGGGAGCAGCGGCTGAGTAGCGACGGACTGCGCATGCGAGGCCGCTGCGGCAATGACGAATGCCGCCGGCAGCAGGCTAGCGAAGAATACGGGGGCAACAGCAGGAGGATGATCCCGCCCTTCCAATAAACGTCGAACCCGATTCATGAGATGACCTCCATTCGCTGCCAGCGCCGCTTCCTGAGCGGCCCAGCGATTCTGCTCCAGCGCGGCCAGCGCCGCGGCGAACCCGCGCGCATTGTGCGTCTCGGAGACGACGATATCGTCGCAGCAGTTTTCACGCTCGGCCCGGATCACGCTCGACACCCACCACACTGCCGGATGGTAGAACAGCACGTCCTCGACTATGCTCTGCAAAAGGTTGACCAGATAGTCGCAGCGGCGGATGTGCGCCAGCTCATGAATCAGGATGAGTTCGAGCTGATCCGGTGGGAATCCCGTGAACAGAGCCGCGGGAACCAGAATCGCCGGACGCAGGAATCCGACCACCACCGGAACATCCGTCAGGCAGGATTCCAGCAGCGTCACGGGCCGCGAAAGCCGGATTCGATCGCTGAGGCGCTCCAGCTTCGTGCGCCAGATTTCGCCCGCGGGGAACGCGCCCGAACGCCTCAGCCGCGTCGCCGCGATCCAGGCCATTAGGCTGCGCAATGACAATAGGCCAGCGCCCAGCATCCAAGCCAGAACGATCCAATTCAGCCGGCTGGGCGCGCCTGAGGGCACGGTCGCAGGCCAGGTGAATGGCACAGGCGGCGGCACCCTCAGACGCGGAGCCTTCGATGGAATCGCCACCGTGCTGCTATGCGGCCAACACCCAGCCAGGGTCAAGCCGAAAGCCGCCACCATCGCGAGCATGGCCGCGCACGCCAGGCCATAGCGGGTTGAAGCCGAAGACGGCCGGAACACTCGAATCGCCACCGCGAGCACCAGCGCGATCAGCGCCCCTTCCCACAGGAAATGGAATAAAGTCCGGCTCAGGGCGTCGGCGATCGGACCGTTCAATAAACCCATTACCGGGCCCCCTTGTCGTATTCGTCCAGAAGCTTGCGGATCTCGGCCAGCTCCTCCTTCGAGGTCTTGCGAGCCGACAGCGCGCCCACCACCAGGCTCTTGGCCGATCCGCCGAAGGCCCGTTCCAGAAGATCGCCCGCGATCTGGCGCTGCGTCCATTCGCGAGGACGGCTGGCCTGGTACACGTGGGCGCGCGCTTCCTCATTGCGCTCCACCAGACGCTTCTCCACCATGATCTGGAGTAGCTTCAAAACCGTCGTGTACTGCGTGGGCTTGCGCCGGACTTTGGCTTCAATGGCCTCATGGACGTCGCGGACGGTGCTGGGACCGCGGCTCCATAGAACGGTCAGGATTTCGAGTTCGGCCTCGGTCGGCCGGGGCGGGTCTTTCATTTTCATCTACGAAGATGTTACTACGACTGCCTTCGTATGTCAACAAAAAGTGAGCAAGAGTGGGGCAGGTCTATGACCTGCCAATCGGTTGGTCAGGCAGGTCCGCGAGCTGCCATTCGGCTTATACGGGCGCGAACAACCCCATCGCCTTCTTGGCCGTATTCACCGTGTCTTTGGCGATGGGCGAAACCCTGCGCGCGCCGTCGTCGAGAACGCTGGCGATGTATCCGGCTTCCGACGTGATCTGGCGATAGCGCTGCTGGACCGGCTCCAGCGCCGCCACCACCGCCTCGGCCACCTGCTTCTTCAGGTCGCCGTAGCGCGTGCCGCTGAAGTGTTGCCGCATGCGGTCATCCGGCCACTCGGTGAACGCCTGGAAGATGGTCAGCAGATTGCGCACGCCCGCTCCGGGGTTTTCGAAATCGACGCCGGGATTCGAGTCGGTGGTCGAGCGCATGATCTTCTTGCGAATCGCGTCCGGTGGATCGAGCAGGCTGATGGCGTGGCCGCTGCCCGCGGTCGACTTGCTCATCTTCTTTTCAGGATCGTCAAGGCCCATGATGCGCGCCCCCACCGTGGGCAGACGGGTGGCGGGCATCGTGAACGTCTCTCCGTAGATCGAATTGAAGCGCTGCGCGATGTCGCGGGCCAGCTCCAGATGCTGCTTCTGATCCTCGCCCACCGGAACAATCGCGGCCTGATAGAGCAAAATATCGGCCGCCATCAGCACCGGATACTGCAACAGCCCGTCGCCGATGGTCTCCGCCGCCTCCGACTTCGCCTTGTATTGCGTCATGCGCTCGAGCCAGCCCACCGGCGTCACGCAGGTCAGCATCCATGCGAGTTCCGCGTGCTCCGGCACCGAGGATTGCACCACCACCGCGGAGTGCTTCGGGTCGATGCCGATCGCCAGCAGCATCCCGGCCAGCTCCTCGATCTTGGTGCGCAGCTCTTTGGGATCTTGATACGCCGTGATCGCGTGCAGATCGACGATGCAGTAGATGCTATCGTAGTCATACTGGATCTTGGCCCAGTTCTTCAAGGCGCCTAGATAATTCCCAATGTGCGGGCTGCCGGTTGGCTGGATGCCGGAGAGGACTCTAGCTTTCATGTGGTCTTTCGGAGAACTTCTATCCTAAACGAAACATCAACCACGCCGGAGGCATCCGCATCGCAGGCTGAGGCGGTGGTTACCATCGAAAAGCTAGTGTACGGTGGCGAAGGGCTCGCTCGGGTCGATGGACGGGTCGTTCTCACACCGTTTGTTCTTCCAGGCGAAAAAGCCCGCATCGAGCTCGGCGAAGGCGTGAACACGCGCCTGCTTGAGGTGCTGGAACCGTCGCCCGACCGCGTCGAGCCTCCCTGTCCCCTGTTCGCGCGCTGCGGAGGCTGCCACTACCAGCACGCGCCCTACGAATTTCAGCTGGCTCGCAAGGTTGAGATCCTGCGCGAGCAGCTCCGCCGCGTGGGCAAAATCGAATTCTCCGGCGAGATCGAGACCATCAGCGGTCCGCCGCTGGGCTATCGCAATCGCGTCCAGGTACATATTCTTTCTTCGGGCAGGGCCGGGCGCAGACTCGGCTACCTCGCGCGGCGATCGCATAAACTTGTCCCGCTCACCGGCGATTGCCCAGTGGCTTCGCCGCGCCTCAATCAGGAGCTGGCGGCCATGCGCGAGCGCCTCCACGATGCCCGCTTCCCGCGCTTTGTGCGGTCGCTCGAATTGTTCACCAATGAGACCGACGTGCAGGTGAACGTCGTCGACACCGCCCAGCCCCTTCGGCGCGACTTCTTTGATTGGTGCAAATCTGTCAACACGCTCGAATATCCGACGGTCCTCGGAACCTTCCGCGTCGGACCCAAATCGTTCTTTCAGGTGAACCGCTTCCTGGTGGAGAAACTGGTCGATGCCGCGATGAGCGGTAGCGAAGGAAATATAGCATTAGACCTGTACGCCGGCGTTGGCCTCTTCGCGATTCCCATGGCTCGCCGCTTCTCCTCGGTCACGGCCGTCGAAGCCGGATCCAGCGCGGTCCGCGATCTCGAAGTCAACGCCGCGGGCGCCCTGCGCGTGGAACATTCGCGTGTCGAGGATTACATCGCGGGTCTCGAAACCACCCCGAACTTCGTTCTCGCCGACCCTCCCCGCGCCGGTCTCGGCAAAGAGGTGGTCGCGCACCTGAACCGCCTTGCGCCTCCGCGCCTGACCATCGTCTCCTGCGATCCAGCGACATTGGCCCGCGACCTCGCGGCCTTGCAGGGCTACTCGATTGATCGCCTCACGCTGGTGGACCTGTTCCCGCAGACGTATCACATCGAGACCGTCGCGCACCTCCTGAAGAACAATCTTTAAAGCGCGGCTCACGAAAGCGGCAATTAGAGTTATCCTGAAGTGTTCTCCTCATGGCTTCCATCGATGTTCCGCTAAAACAGGGCAGCTTCGGCCAGACAGCCCGTAAAGATGCCTGGTGGGTGCAGCCGCTTCTGGTTTTCCTCGGCTACATGGTCTTCCTCGTTTATGCAACCTGGGCCTGCGCGCAAGGGCAACATTACCTGTGTACCACCAACTGCGGCGGCGCCGATTATCTGTCGCCGTTTTACTCGCCGCTCTTGTTCACCACCGCCCCGTCCTGGTGGCCCGGCTTCCTTCCGTTCTCGATGGGCCTGCTGGTCCTGCCGTTCCCCGGTTTGTTCCGCTTCACTTGCTACTATTACCGCGGCGCGTACTACAAGGCTTTCTGGGCCGATCCCCCCAATTGCACCGTCGGCGAGCCGCGCAAGACCTATTGGGGAGAGCGCAGCTTCCCCCTCATTCTCCAGAACGTTCATCGCTACTTCCTATACTTCGCGATCGCCCTTATTGTCATCCTGGCCCACGACGGCTGGAAATCGTTGTGGTGGGACAGCCTTAACGGCAAGACTTTCGGCATCGGCGTCGGCTCGCTGGTGTTGATCGCTAATCCGATTCTGTTGGCTCTCTACACCTTCGGATGCCACTCCTTTCGTCACCTGATCGGCGGACGCTTGGATGAGGTCTCCAAGAGTCCGGTTCGCAAGTCCTGTTATGATTGCGCCTCTTCACTCAACCGGCGGCACATGCTATGGGCCTGGGTCAGCATGTTCTTCGTCGGTTTCGCGGATCTGTATGTGCGCCTTTGCGATATGGGCGTCTGGACCGACTGGAGAATCCTCTAACTTCCATGGCAGATTACCCCGTACACGAATACGACGTCCTGATCGTGGGCGCCGGCGGAGCAGGATTGCGAGCCGCCATTGAAGCCTCGGCTGGTGGAGCGAATACCGGCGTCGTTACGAAATCCCTGCTCGGCAAGGCGCACACCGTGATGGCCGAAGGTGGCATGGCTGCGGCCATGGGCAACGTGGACGACCGCGACAATTGGAAGGTCCACTTCGCCGATACCATGCGCGGCGGCCAGTATTTGAATCACTGCCGTATGGCGGAGCTGCACGCCAAGGAAGCGCCGGATCGAGTGCGCGAGCTGGAGGCCTGGGGTGCGATGTTCGACCGCACCAAGGACGGCCGCATCCTCCAGCGCAACTTCGGTGGCCATCGCTATCCGCGCCTCGCTCACGTGGGCGACCGCACCGGCCTCGAAATGATCCGCACACTTCAGGATCATGGTATCCATCAGGGCATCGAATTTCACATGGAGACCACCATCCTCACGCTGCTGAAGGATGGCGACCGCTGCGTCGGAGCGTTTGCTTACGACAGGGAGCGTGGGCGGTTTCGTATCTTCCATGCCAAAGCGGTTGTGCTGGCGACAGGCGGCATCGGGCGCGCGTTCCAGGTGACCTCCAACAGTTGGGAGTACACGGGGGACGGTCATGCGCTCGCGTATCAGGCCGGTGCGGCCTTGCTCGACATGGAGTTCGTACAGTTTCACCCCACCGGCATGGTGTGGCCGCCCAGCGTCAAGGGCATCCTGGTGACCGAGGGCGTGCGCGGCGAAGGCGGAGTGCTGCGCAACAAGGAAGGCCGGCGCTTCATGTTCGACGACATCCCGGCTAACTACAAGAGCCAGACGGCGGAGACCGAAGAAGAAGGCTGGCGCTACACGCAAGGCGATAAAAACGCGCGCCGTCCTCCGGAGCTGCTGACGCGCGATCACGTGGCGCGCTGCATTAATCGCGAGGTCAAGGCGGGCCGCGGAAGCCCGCACGGCGGCGTTTTTCTCGACATTGCCTGGATCAAAGAAAAGCTGCCGAATGCGGCGGAGCACATCAAGAAGAAGCTGCCTAGCATGTATCACCAATTCAAGCAGCTTGCCGATATCGACATCACCCAGGTGCCGATGGAAGTCGGCCCAACCACTCACTACATGATGGGCGGAGTGCAGGTGGATGCGGAATCGCAGATGTCCACCGTCGCGGGCCTGTTCGCCGCCGGAGAATGCGGCGCGGGATTACATGGGGCGAATCGTTTGGGAGGCAATTCGCTTTCCGATCTGCTGGTGTTCGGCAAACGAGCGGGAGAGTTCGCAGCGAAGTTCTCGAAGCAAACCGGCGCCGGCAAGGTCCCCATGGATCAAGTGGACGCCGCCGCGAAGAAGGCTCTCGAACCGTTCGAGCGCGGCGCGGCGGGCGAAAACCCCTTCGCCATTCAGCACGAATTGCAGGACGTCATGCAGAGCCTGGTGGGCATCGTCCGCCGCGAGGACGAGATGCAGCAGGCTCTCGAAAAAATTGCGAAGCTGAAGCTGCGCGCGGCCAAGGCCGGCATCACCGGCAATCGCGAATACAACAACGGCTGGCACACCGCCATGGATCTGGATAACCTTCTGACGGTTTCGGAAATCGTCACGCGCGCGGCCTTGGAGCGCAAGGAGAGCCGGGGCGCGCAGTTCCGCGACGATTATCCGGAAAAAAGCGAGGAATGGGGTAAATACAACCTGCGCGTGACCAAGACCGCCGGAGGCGGTCTCAATGTCGGAGGCGGGCCCGCCGCCGCAGGCGGCCCCAATGTCGCGCGCGTGCCCGTGGTCCCGATTCCGGATGAGCTCAAGCAGGTGATTGAGGAACAAAAGTAATGGCCAGCGCTACTTTTCGCATCTGGCGAGGCGACGCTTCGCAAGCCGGATTCAAGGATTACACCACCGAAATCTCGGAAGGCATGGTGGTGCTCGACGCCGTGCACAAAATCCAAGCGGAGCAGGCCAACGACCTCGCCGTGCGGTGGAACTGCAAGGCCGGCAAGTGCGGATCGTGCTCGGCTGAGATCAACGGGAGCCCTCGCCTGATGTGCATGACGCGGCTGAACTCGCTGCCTATGGATCAGCCGGTGACCGTCGAGCCCATGCATACCTTCCCGCTAGTCAAGGATCTGGTCACCGACGTTTCCTGGAACTTCCGTGTCAAGGAAAAGATCAAGAGATTCCAGCCGCGCAAGCCCGATGCCGCCGACGGCACCTGGCGCATGCAGCAGGCCGACGTGGATCGCGTGCAGGAGTTCCGCAAGTGCATCGAGTGCTTCCTGTGCCAGGACGTTTGCCATGTCCTGCGCGACCACCATATGCACGACAAATTCATCGGCCCGCGCTTCATGGTCTATTCGGCCGCGCTGGAGATGAATCCGCTGGACACCGCCGATCGTATCGCCGATCTGCGTGAGACCGGCGGCATCGGCTACTGCAATATCACCAAGTGCTGCACCAAGGTGTGTCCTGAGGAGATCAAGATCACCGACAACGCCATCATTCCGCTCAAAGAGCGCGTGGTCGACGAGTTTTACGATCCCCTGCGCCGCCTGTTCAAGATATTCAAATAGGGCACTGTGCTCTTCAATCAGATAAAGCTTCGGAATATCCTGTCGTTCGTTGATACAACGGTGGAGTTGCGAGGACTGAATGTTCTGATCGGTCCCAACGGAGTGGGTAAGAGCAACCTCGTGGAAGTGATGGCGCTGCTCCATTCTGCGCCTACAGATCTTCAGACAGCAGTATCTCAACTCGGGGGCATCAGCAGGGTACTTTCCCTCGCACCTCCGGAGGAGCCAGACGTCGGCAGTATTGAGTGCGGTCTCGATCTTCGCCCGGGGCTCCACTACGAACTGTACTTATCCGGGCCCTCCCCAAGCCTAACCATCTCACATGAGAGGCTTGAAACCCCGGAGCATAGCTTCTTTGAACGGGGTTGGGGGAAGGTGCGCTTCGCCGAGCCCCACAACGGGGATGGCGGCGACGACATTCCCGTTAACCAATCTGTCCTTGCCTATCGCATTCCTGGGGATCCGACTCCGATTACGGAGGTGGGACGCAGCTTTGAGCGAATCAGAATCTACCGTGAGTTTCGCACATCAGGCCCGTTTTCGGGCGCAAGGAATGGCGTGTCTCCTTCCGTGATGAAGGACTTCCTGCATGACGGAGGCGACAATCTCGCGGTCGTGCTCCACGAACTCGATTTCCAAGGGGTCCACGACCAAATTCAGTCGTACTTGAGGCCTTTTTGCGAGCGCTTCGAAGATGTGAAGACTCGGATCACCGGTCCCATCATGGGAACCTACATGCAGGAAAGCGGCCTCAGGGAGCCGCTGTCAGCGATGCGTCTGTCGGATGGTACTCTAAAGTTTCTCTGCCTACTCGCAGTCCTTTTAAAGCGAGACGTTCCGTCGCTTATCTGCATCGAAGAGCCGGAGGTTGGCCTGCACCCTGACGCCATCAAGATCGTCGCGGCGGCGCTGATCGACGCCTCCGAGCGAACTCAGCTGATCGTAACCACTCATTCCGAGGCTCTCATTGATGCGCTCTCCCACAGGCCGGAAGATGTGCTCGTCTGCGAGCGCGATTTCGACAACGGGACGCAATTCAGGCGGCTGAACGGTGAGCAGCTCTCCACCTGGCTGGAGCGATATACGCTGGGTACCCTCTGGCGGAAGGGGGAAATCGGCGGAACGCGATGGTGACGGAGATCCGAATCTACTTCGAAGGCGATAGCGCCCTCAAACCGGGATTCCATAAGTTCCTGGGTGAGATTCGGGAGGCGTGGGGATCGCGGCAGTGCAGGTTTCGCCTCATTGATGCGAACGGCACGCCGGTTGAGGATTATCGAGACGGGATGAAGGCGAATCCAGACGCCTGGAATATCCTCCTCTTGGATTCGGAAGACGCGATCACGGAACCGCTGGCCGATCTCTGCACAAGAAAGGGCTTGGCTGGTTTTTCCGATTCCGTTTTCTGGATGGTGCAGACCATGGAGTCCTGGTTCCTTGCGGATCAGGAAGCTCTCAGGAAATACTATGGCGACGGATTCCAAGAAAACGCATTAAAGGGCAATCCCCGCGTAGAGCAGATTCCCAAAACCGATGTTCAATCGAGACTGAAGGCAGCCACGAAAGGAACTCAAAAGGGAGAGTATCACAAGACGGGCCATGCCCCACATCTTCTCGCCAAAATCGATCCGGAATTGGTCAAGTCCGCGGCTCCGAATTGTAAGCGCCTCTTCGACACACTTCTCGCGAAACTGGCCGAAGCCTGACGAAGCCAGGAACTGAGTGAAGCTACCTTGCCGGCGCAGATTCTTACTGCGTGATGGTCAGCGTCACCGGCGGACTGGAAACACTTCCCACGGTGACGACAACGGGTTGGGGTCCTAGCGGCACGCCCGTGGGCACTGTGAAATTGATCTGCGTCACGCCCACCAGATATGGGATACCCACAAAATCGATCGTCGCCGGCAAGCCTCCCACGGTGAGCGACAACGGCAGCGTCGGAGCCGGCAGGCCGCTCGCGGGCTCGTTTGGCGCAGATCCCGTGATCACCGCCGGCGTCACGTCACCCTCCCCGGTCATAAACGCTAACAGGATGTCGCCGGCCTTCCCCGTTGCGGTGGGAACCAAATTCCCGTTACCGTCCGCCGTCATGAAAATACCGGGAGCCGTTGGAGCAACCTGGAACGGGAAATACGTCACTTGGCCGTTGTTGTTGACCCCAAGAATGGCCGTCCCCGCTCCCGTCTCATATGGAACCTGAATATTCAACTGCCCGGGCAGGACATCCAGCAGGGGGGCCGACATGCCGTTCACCGTGGCGGAGACTCCCTGCATATTGAGGGGAAGCGGGATTCTGCCCGCGTGTTGCGTGGCGGGCGCCAGATTGGTGCCGTACACGCTCATCAGCATGCCCGGCGCGAAGGCGACCTTGCCGGAAGCGGCATTCGAGACTCCGCCGATGCTGAGGTTCGCCGAGCCGCCAACGACCATCACCACCGGGACGCTCGTAAATTGTGGAGTCGCGTTGACGGATTGGATCACCACGGTGGCGTTATACACGCCGTTTGCAAGCCCCGCCGACGATGCCGTAAGCGTTAACTGGGCGTTTCCCGCGCCCGAGAGCGGGGCGAGGGTCAGCCAACTGGTCGTGCGGTTCGCGGGCGAAACTTTCGCGGTCCACGTGGGTGCGCCGCCGCTGAAACTCAGACTGATCGAGGCCGAGCCGCCCGGCGATGCTCCGCTCGCGAACGTAATCGCCGCCGGAGAAACGGACGGCGTTATGGAAGCGGATACCGATGCCGCTAAGGTCGTCGAAGCGGACGTACCCACTCCCGCGCCCGATTCTGTCGTCGCGCCACTCAGCGTGACGCTGGCAGAGCCTGCCGCTGTGCTGCTGTTCCAGCATAGGGTGCCCTGAAGCATCCCGAAGGGCGCGATGGTTGTGGTCCCAAAGATCTGCTGTAACTGACTCGCGGAACTCGCACCGTTTAGGAGCAAGCTCGTCAGCCGCGTATCGTATCCGCCCCGCTCCTCCAGCAGCAATGGCTGCGGCCATTGGCAAGACGGATTATTCGACGAGCTGGGCGGCACGGTTGCGGGAGTCGTCAACAGGAGGGAGGGCTCCTCCAGTACTCTTGAAACCACGGGCACCGTAAGCTGCTGCGACCAAGTTACGCCACTTGCGTCGACTCCCGCGAACCCAAAGACTATGGATGGCGGATTCAGATTCAGCGATTGGAGCCCGGTCAGGATAGAACCGTTTGCCGGAATCGTCGAGGTGCCGAACCAACTCTTGATATTGGAAGTCTCGTCGGACGAACCGATCGTGAACTTTGTCAGTGTGGTCGCGTCATTGGATTGATTCGTGAGTACGACCGTGTAGAACCAGATGTAACCGCTCGAATTGGGTGGCTGTTCGTAAATTGGATTCGGCGTCACCGAAGGCACAACAGCAGAGCCTCCCGCCGCAGTCACCTGAACGGTGGTGGTGCCCGAGGAGCCGTTCAGGCTGCTGGATCCTCCGAATACCGCGGTGATCGTGTCGGTACCCACCGGCAGTTGGATTGCGCTGACGGTCAGCGTCGCACTCGACGACGTCCCTGAGGACGTAAGCGCCGCCGTGCCGAGTGACGTGTCGTTATAAAGGAAGGTGATGTCGCCCGATGGAGTACCGCTCGATGCGGTCACCGCAGCCGTCAATTGCACGTTGCCGCCGTTGAACAGGAGCATCGCAGGCGTCGCGCTTACGGTTGTGACCGTAGGCGCCCCGACCGTCCAATTGGTCGCCAAGTTGTTCGCGTCGATTGAACCGAGTCCCGTGACCAGATCGTAACCCGGACCCGCGGAGTATCCGAAAGATCCGGTGGCGCAATTCGCTGTGTCCTGCATGCACGGTACGATGTTGTTCCCGGTTGTAATGTCATGAAACGCACTCGGAGTGGTCTGCGCCATGTGATACAGAGTCGGATTGACGTTGCCCAGGCCGGGCGTCGAAATCGTGCCCTTCGACATCAGGTATTGATTGAGCAGCGCCAGGAACCCGGCGAATTCCGGAGTGGCCACCGACGTGCCGCCGTAAATGCCGTAGCCGCCTCCCGAATTCACGAAGTAGCCATCATGATCCCAAGAAGCGCTTAGGGCGATATCGGGAACGTCTCGAGCGCCATCGTTCGGCACCCCCGGGCCCGTTTGCCAGGCCGGTTTCGAAAAGAAGATACTCGCTCCGCCGGTCGAGCTCGCCAGATAGCCGTACGCTAGTGAGTCGTTCCAACCCATCTCTGGAATATAAGAGATCGCCGAGCCGCCGGCTAGGGTGTTCGTGGCGTTCCAATACGTTCCGCTTGCGTCGCTGAATTCCGTGCCGCCCACCGCCGTGATTTCCGGAATGCTGGCCGGAATCTGGACCGCCAGCCCCTTGGAAGCTTGCGGCAACTCCTCCTGCCTTTCACAACCTGCGGCGCCCACGTCGCCGGTACTCGCCACCCAGGTGATTCCCTCCGCGTTGGCCTGCTGAGCAATCGGCCGCAGCACTGGCGTATTGGCTTGTTCGCAGCCGCCGTAGCTCATGGTGATCACCGGCGCGAAGTGTTGATCCACGGCATACTGCGCTGCGGTATTGACGGATCTGGCGTAGACGTAGATTATGGTCGCGTTCGGCGCCACCGCCCCCGACCACTCCAGATCGATGTCGGCTTCCGCCAGATTCGCGGTGCTCATCGGATCGGGTCCTGTCAGCATCATCTCCGGATCATTCTGTGGAAGGCCAAACTCCTTTCGAAAGTTACGAATATCCTGGAGGTTGACGTCGGCATTGCCGATGACGGCGATCTTCTGGCCGCTCCCGTCTAGCCCGAGCGGATTCAGATCGTAGATGGTCGCAATGTCGCTGGGTGTGAGGTAGTGCGCACCATTGGTAGCGGTAAGATCTGGACTTGCCGCTCGCAGGTTCTTGCCATAGGGAGGCGTTAAATCGTAGTCGTCGAAGCCGCCCACGGCCACGACCACATCCGCGAGCGCTTCCGGTATCGACGGAGCCGTTACGTTCGCGAAGTGGTTCTCGCCCCTGGTAAGGTAACGATGAAATTCGGTGTGGAACACGCCCCCTACGCTTCCTGCCGAACCGGAAAAGGTGATCCACCGCCGGCCCCGAGCCACATCGTTCACCTTTAAACCTCCGGCCTCAAGCCAGGCGACAAGCTTGGCTATATCGCCGCCGCTCAAGCCGAAGCGGTCCGCGAATTCTTCCGGCGTGAGCCAGGCGCGGAAATTCGGCGAGGTCGGGTCTTGCTGCTCCGCCAGAAGCGTCTCCAGGGCGGCTTGCTGCGCGTCGGATGGCTTGAGGTAGAGCGTCGCATAAGCGATCTCCGCGGAAGGATCCATGGCGCCCTGGTCGTCGATGGCCCGAGCGTTTGGATTCGTGCCACGCGCGAGCACCACGACGCGCGACCCGTCGATAGGCTTGGAAATTCGATCCTGCTGAGCATCAAGGAGCGGAGTCGCCAGCGCGAAAAGAATGTAGCCCGAAGCGAGTCGGATTGTGGCGTTTTTCACTGAGCCTCCTGACGGAATTTTCGTGATTATAACTTATTGGGGCTTGCCGCGGACCTAGCAATATTCCCCGGCGCCCATTGAAGTATTTCCGTCCGCCGTCTGTTCAGATTTTTCAGGCAGCGCAACTTCGCCGTTAACCTCTTGCGCCCGCGCACATCTATCCTTAAAAGGAGCGCGCACCTCATGAAACTCACCCAGCTCTTTCTCAGCGTCCTGCTTTCCGCGAGCGTGGCCAGCGCGGCGTCCAGCTACAAGGTCACCCTGCCATCCGACCTATTCGCGGGGGACACCCAATTGAAAAAAGGCGAATACACCATGACCCTGGAGGGTAAACAGGCAGTCTTCAAAAGGGGCAAGGAGTCCATCCAGATCCCGGCTTTCGTGGAGAAGAACGACAAAAAGTTCGGGGATACGACGCTGGAGATCTCGGGAACAAAGATTCAGTCCATCGACCTCGGTGGTACGGACATGAAGATCATGTTCCGGTAGTCGCATTGACTCCCCGCCGCGCAATCCAGCAGGTATATACTGGCGTGAGCAGGGAATCGGGTTGATAATCCCGGCCAGGAGCTTCTCAATGAAACGATTTTGCCTCGTTCTCGCAATCGGCGTCGCGTTGTTCGCGTTGGCGGCAGTATCGCAACAAGCCCAGACCACGGGACCGTATAAGGTTCTCAAGATGGCGAAAACCGGCGGGGCCGGCGGCTTCGACTACATCTACGCGGATTCCGACGGCCGTCGTTTGTACATTCCACGCAGAGGCAATCCCGCGCGTATCACAGTATTTAATCTGGATACGCTCGAGCCCGTCGGCGAGATTCCCAATACCAGCGCCGCCGGCGCAGCCGTCTCCACCAAGTCCGGCCACGGATTCGCCACCAGCCGGCCCATCGCCATGTGGGACACCAAGACGATGACGCTGATCAAGACTATCGACGTGCAGGGCGGTCCGGACGGAATTATGTACGACGCCTTTAACGATCGTGTTTACATTTTGAGCCATGTGGCGCCGAACGCGACCGCAATCAACGCGGCGGATGGCGCGGTGCTCGGCACCATCGATCTGGGCGGAGCCCCGGAACAGGCCGCCAGCGATGGCAAGGGCCATATTTACGTCGATATCGAAGACAAGGCTAATATCGCGGTGGTGGACGCCAAGACCATGGCCGTGACCGCGCATTACGATCTCGCCGGCAAGGGCGGAACCTGCGCCGGATTGGCCATGGACGTGAAGAATAACATCCTGTTTGCGGCTTGCCGGAATCCTCAGAACATGGTGATCCTCAACGCCGCGGACGGCAAAATTTTGGAGACTCTTCCCATCGGTCAAGGCACGGACGGCGCGGTCTTCAATCCCAATACCATGGAAGCCTTCAGCTCCCAGGGCGATGGCACCCTGACGGTCGTCAAGGAGAACAGCCCCACCAGTTTCGTTGTGGAGCAGACCGTGCAAGTGATGCCCGGAGCCAAGACGCTAACCTTGGATAGTAAAACCAACCGGATTCTCCTGATGTCGGTCGAATATATGCCGCCGTCGGCTACGCCCACTCCGGCTCCTGCTCCTCCACCTGCCGGAGCGCCGGGAGGACCGGGAGGTCGTGGTCCCGGGGGCGGCCGCGGTGGCTTCGGCGGCGGCCGAGGCCAGCAGGTCCCCGACTCGTTTACGATCATCGAGGTCGGCAAGTAATCCGCCCCGCTCAGCGCGCGGCATGGAAGTGATTCAATGACACGACTCGCACATTTGTGGATGGTTCCGCCCGCGCTGATGGCGCTCGCTCCCTTCGCCGCGGCGCACTTCCATCTGCTGGAACCGCAGTCCTGGATTGTCGAAAACCAACAGGGCGATCCGCAAAAGCTGGGCCCCTGCGGAGGCACGTCCACCAACGCCGGCATGCCCACCAACATGGTCACCAAGGTCAAGGGTGGACAGAAGCTGCACGTCAAGGTGCAGGAGACCATCTACCATCCCGGCCATTACCGCATCGCGCTCGCCGTAAACTCCCGCGACGAGCTTCCGTCCGATCCGTCAACCACCACTCGCGATTCGGACAAGGGGCCGATGTCCGTCGCCGCCGCAATCCAGAATCCGCCCAGGATTCCCGTGCTGGCCGACGGCTTATTCGTCCACACGGCTCGCACCGCGGATCCCTTCGAGACCGACGTCCAGCTCCCCAACCTCACTTGCCAGAAATGCACCCTGCAAATCGTCGAGTTCATGGCCGAGCACGGGGTCAACAAGGACGGCGGTTATTTCTACCATCACTGCGCCGACCTCCAAATCACCGCCGATCCCGCGAAGCCGCTCGATGCAGGCTGGCCGGCGGCGAAGAAATAGTTTAGTCGGCGGCGTAACTTTTCCGCTCCCCCCGCGGATGTTCTTAACGAGAACAGCGTAAAGTGACAGGGATGAGCGAGGAGCATGACGACCGGCTGCAAGTCGAAGCCGCCCAGCGCGACCCCTCCCGCTTTGCCGATTTGTACGAGCAGAATTTCTATCGCGTGTACGCCTACGTCGTCCGGCGCGTCGGCAACCGCCACCAAGCGGAGGACCTGACTTCCGACGTGTTTCGCGAAGCCCTGGCCGGAATCGGAAAGTTTGAATGGCGAGGCGTGCCGTTCGCAGCTTGGCTATTGGGGATTGCCTCGCGCGTTCTTGCCGACCATTGGAAGCGCTCCGGCCGGGAGACCGGTAATCCTACTCAGGAGCCTAACTCCGCCGCTCCCGCTGAAATCGAGCGCAGCGCCATGCTGTTTCAGTTGGTGGATCGGCTTCCGGAAGCGCAGTTTCGCGTGATTCAAATGCGCTTCGTGGAGCAGAAGAGTATCCGTGAGATCGCCCAGGAACTCGGGCGCAGCGAGGGCGCCGTTAAGCAACTTCAACTCCGCGCCATCGAGAATCTCAGGGCCCAAATGGAGGGCGCTCATGCCTGACCGCGCGCTCGAAGAATTACTCGACCAGGCCATTGACGCCATGCTCGCGGGCGCTGCCCCCGAGACGTCCGGTCCTGAACTGGACACCCTGGTTCGGATCGCCAGCGTGCTGCGCGAGATGCCGGCCGAAGATTTCCAGTCCCGCCTAAAGACCGAATTGCAAAGGAGAGCATCCATGACCCCAGCCGCGGCAATGCCTGTTCGTGAAGGTTTCCGCACCATCACGCCGTATATCACCGTTCCCGATGGAGCCAAGCTCATCAAATTCCTGAAGCACACCTTCAATGCCGAGGAGTTGCTTCACGTTGACTCGCCCGCCGGGTTTCACGCCGAGGTCCGCATTGGGGATTCCATCCTCATGATCGGAGGCGGTGAGTCCATCCGTGGCCATGAGAGGCTCGGGGCGTTTCATGTGTACGTGCCGGATTGCGATGCCGTTTACAACCGTGCCATGGAAGCTGGAGCCACATCTATGGGTGCTCCTTCGGACCACCACTACGGCGAACGTGCCGGGTATGTGAAGGACGCCTCTGGAAACCACTGGTACATCGCGACCCATCTTGGCGCCACTCCCGCCCTGGAGAGTCTGTGGACCGTCACACCGTTTATCCATCCGGTCAGTGTGCCGAAGTATATCGATTTCCTGACGAGGGCTTTCGGCGCCACACAACTGGCTCTCTACGAAGATTCCGGCCGCGTAGTCTACGCGGCGGCCCGCATCGGGGATGCGGTCTTGGAAATGGGAGAGCCGCACGAACCGCAAGCCATGCCCAGCAGATTCTTTCTATACGTGGAGGACTGCGATGCCTGGTATCGGCGTGCAATCGCTGCCGGAGCGACCTCAGTCGAGGAACCCGCCGATCGGCCCTACGGCCACCGGACTGCGACCGTGCTGGATCCGTTCGGTTACGAGTGGGTCCCCGCGTCCCTACTCAAGAATCCATAGCCAAAGCCGAACCGCGACCGAAACCGGCTCGCGACTGAAACCGAGCCGCGACTGAAACCGAGCCGCGACTGGAAGGAGCGGTCTTCCCTCAAATCTCATAGAGTTGCGCCTCGGCGCCCCGCTTCTTTTGCTGCGCCAGATCCACCTTACGAGATACCGTCGCCAGCGTCGTGCGTTCCAGGATCTCCGCGATCGCGTCGCGCACCTCCCGCATGACGATCCTGGTGCCGCAGGTTTCCGCATCGACGCATTCGTCGCATTTGCGATAGCGCGTCTCGCTGGCGCACGGCAGCGGCGCAAGCGGCCCCTCCATCATCCGGATCACGCTGGCGAGCGTAATCTGGTGCGGCGGCTGCGCCAGGCTATAGCCCCCGCCTTTGCCTTTCTTGCTCGCCACCAGTCCCAAAGTTTTCAGCGAGAGCAGGATCTGCTCCAGGAATTTCTTCGGAATGGCTTCCTCCTGCGCCAGTTGCGTGATCAGAACCGGCCCGCCGCCGTAGTTCCGCGCCAAGGCGTAGAGCGCGCGCAGGCTATATTGGGTCCGTTTCGATAACTGCCGCATTCCAGCGCCATCCTAGCAGCAGCCCGGCAAGAACGTCAATGCGAAGAGCGTCCGCTTCATATACGATAGACGCGATACCATAGACGCGACCGGCGGTGTTTTTCAGGAGGCGCTTTTTATGCATGGCAATCGGCGTTGGTTCACCATCGCTTTCGGTATCGGAATCGCGGCTCTGCCCCTTGCAGCGGCGTCCGTGCAGGCAACCAAACCCGAAGACGTGGGCTTGTCCCAGGAGCGTCTTCAACGAATCCATGAAGCCATGCAGCGCCACATTGACGCGGGCGACATCTCTGGAGCAGTCACTCTGGTGGCGCGCCGGGGCCGCACCGCGCATTTCGAAGCCCACGGTCTCATGGATATCGACTCCAAAAAGCCCATGCAGAAGGATGCGATTTTCCGCCTCGCCTCCATGTCCAAGCCCATAACAGGCGTCGCCATCATGATGCTAATGGAGGAGGGTAAGATTCGCTTGACGGACCCGGTCTCGAAATTCATTCCGGAGTTCAAGGGGCTTAAAGTCGCAGTCGTCAGGGAAGGCGCGGCGGGCGGCAGAGGGGCCCCAGGCGCTGGAGGAGCCGCTGAACCTCAGTTCTACACCGTTCCAGCCAACCGCGAGATTACGATCCGCGACTTGCTGTCGCATGTGTCCGGCTTGGTCAGCGGAACCATCAGCACCGCCGAAGCGGCCAAACTGAATCGCAAGCCCACCGACACGCTGGCCGACTACATCCCTCGTCTCGGCGCGGTGCCGCTCGAATTCCAACCCGGCTCGCGCTGGAGCTACAGTCCCTCGGCCGGTTTCGATACGCTGGGGCGAATCGTCGAGATTATTTCTGGCGAGAGCTACGATCAATTCCTGCGCCAGCGCATTTTCGGTCCACTGGAGATGAGTAACACCACTTTCTATCCGGGCCCGGAGCGCACGGCGCGCGTGGCCTCGATTTATCGCAAAGGCGCCAATGGCCTCGAGAAGCAGGCCAACGAGCCCAGCCAGGTCTACTTCTCGGGCGCGGGCGGCCTGTCGAGCACGATCGAGGACTACGAACAATTCGGTCAGATGCTGGTCAACGGAGGCCAGCTGAACGGCAAGCGCCTTCTGAGCCCGAGGACGGTGGACCTGATGGCCTCGGTTCATGCGCCGGATACGCTGCCTGGCCGGCCTCCGGGGAGGAGCTTCGGACTCAGCGTGCAGGTGGTCAACAACGCGGTCGCGGCGAACTTCCGCGTCTCGGATGGCAGCTACGGATGGGACGGAGCCTTCGGCACCCACTTCTGGGTCGATCCGAAGGAGAAGCTCGTTGGCATCCTCATGGTCCAAACCTCGAACCAGGAGATCATGCGCGATTTCGAGAACGCCGTGATGCAAGCCATCGTGGAATAACAGGTGGCGCACGCACCTTGCGCAATGCCACTTAGTTTTTCTCCCTTCGGCGGATGGGAAAGCGATAGCCCCGCCCCCACACCTCTCGCGGATA
>Ga0209415_10000804_pt1 | contig 59147 bp, 51 predicted proteins | sample PeaSoiSIISIP2007_FD_187696 | JGI IMG/M metagenome (GOLD analysis project Ga0209415, IMG submission 187696) | Peat soil microbial communities from Weissenstadt, Germany - SII-SIP-2007 (SPAdes) (version 2) | ecosystem: Environmental > Terrestrial > Soil > Wetlands > Peat | place: Germany... | reverse complement strand
GCTGAGGCTTGTGTAAATCTGGGAAGGCTCTGCATTGAGGCGGGCCAGCTAAAGGAAGCCGCAGGGTGGTACCAGCGCGCTGCCGAATTGCGTCCCGAAGAGGAAACCGTTCACTACTGCCTGGGTGTCCTCTCGAAGGAACTAGGGGATCTCGCCCAAGCCGAGTCCTCATATCGCCAGGCGTTGAGCCTTCGCCCTGCCTGGGTTGACGCGCTCAACAGCTTGGGCGTGCTACTGATGCAACAGGATCGGCTCCCAGAGGCGGAGTCCTGTTTTCGTCAGGCGATCGCGCTGCATGGGGACTACGTCGAGGGAGCGAATAACCTGGGGATGTTGCTGGCAAGGCTCAATCGACTCGAAGAAGCCTTGGTCTTTTTCCAGGATGCCGCCGGCCGCCGGCCGGAGCTACCGGAACTGCAGTTTAACCTGGGAAAGATCTTTTGCGAGCTTAAGCGTTTCAACGAGGCCGAGCAGTGTTATCGTCAAGCGCTTGCAATCCGGCCGGACCTCGCCGAGAGCCACTACAACCTCGGCAACCTGATGGCAGAGCGTCTACGCTACGAAGAAGCCCGTGCGTGCTTCCTGCACGCCTTGGAGATCCGCCCTTGCTACCTGGAAGCCCTCAACAATCTGGGAAACCTGCTCAGCTACTTCCAGCACCACGAAGAGGCGGAGCCGTATTACCGCCGTGCCCTGGCCATCGATAGGAGTTTTCCCGCCGCCCGTTATAACCTGGGGCTGTTGCTGCTGGCCACCGAACGGTACCAGGAGGGCTGGGCGCTCTACGAGGCGCGCCATGAGCAAAACCCCGGCCAGTTCCCGCGTCAGCCTTACGAGCTCCCTTTCCCGAAGTGGCAAGGAGAGGCACTGCGCGGCAAGTCGCTCGCGGTCTGGGGCGAGCAGGGCTTCGGGGATGAGATCCAGTTCGCGAGGTATCTGCCGCTGCTCAAAGATCGGGGTGTTACCCGGCTGACCTTGGTCTGCAAAGACGAACTGAAGCAGCTGTTTCTCAACGCGCCCCTCGGCGCCACCCTGGTGCTGGGGTTTAGCGAGGCCGCCGCGCTCCCCTCCCACGACTACTGGATTTTTCTGCTCAGTGTCCCGTGGCGCCTCGCCATCATGCCAACAACGGTCCCAGCGACCTTGCCCTACCTCGCCGCTGACCCAGCTCGGGTACGAGAGTGGGGCAAACGTCTCCCCTCGGAGGGAATCAGGGTCGGGCTCGCTTGGAAGGGGTCCGTGCGGCACCGAAACGACTCGCACCGTTCCCTGCCGGCAATCGCCTGTCTCGCCCCCCTCTGGTCGATTCCCGGGGTAAGCTTCGTCAGCCTGCAAAAGGATGCCGGGGAACTCTTGACCGCGCGCGGAAGACAGCCGCTGCTCGATCTAGGATCTGAGCTGGCTGACTTCGCCGATACGGCTGCAGTGGTTGCCCAGCTTGATTTGGTCATCAGCGTAGATACCTCAATGGCCCACCTAACCGGCGCGCTCGGCACGCCCTGCTGGGTAATGCTTCCCTACTACGCCACCGACTGGCGCTGGCTTGTAGAGAGGGATGATTCTCCCTGGTATCCAGGGGTGCTCAGATTGTTCAGGCAGCAACGGTTGGGAGACTGGGAGGGAGTAGTGGAAGCCGTGCGCAAGGCTCTCGCCGGAGTGGCAGCGGGCTCAGCCACGGGCACCTATCTCTCGTCGAAATCGCGGCAGGAGAATTGCGAACCGCGACAAGAACAATGACCATTGCTTTAGGCAGGTCAAGCCCGGGACTGCCCGGCCCCGGTACTGCGGGAGGTGCTCTGGCCAATACTTAGGTTTGTGCGAAATCGGGACACATAGAAACCAACATATCCGGAGGGATGTCGAATGCTGAAAAGGTTTGCGACGATAAGACGCTATGAAGGCGTGGAGGATCCTGAAGCAGCTACTGAAAAAGTAACTGACGTATTTTTACCGCTCATATCCGGCTTACCAGGATTCGTCGAATATTTTTGGATCGATCTGGGAAATGGCTCAATGCTATCCGTTACCGTATTTGAATCGCTGCCTGAAGCGATAGATGCCAACGAAAAATCAATCTTCTGGGCGAAGGAGCACCTGAGCACGGTCCTGGCACCCTCAGTCCGGATTGAGTCCGGGGGAATAGTCGTGCATAAGGGGAAGTGAGCCGGAATTGCTGGGAAGGAAGGGGTGGCCGGAGGTTCAAGCCCTTTCTATTTGTGATCGTTGTCCACCCCTGGCCAAAAACCTTCCCCCCTCTGCTTGCAATCGCCGTCAGCTCTGACATGCTCCGCCACAGGCACTTTATCAGAAGAAACCAATCTTACGCCAGGAGGACTAGCCCCAAACTAAAACCGCAGGCAAGTAGGCTCTATGGGCAGCAAACTGAAGAGCAGCACATCAGGAATGACCTCTTCCCGTGACATGGTGACGCGCTATCCAACCTTAGGGTGCACGTTAACATTGCACGCGACCCTCCTCACGCTACACTTGAGCCTCTACCTACGTTGAAGTGAGGAACTGCTGCAGGACGAAGTGGCGAAGAGGATGGGAGTTCCTACGGACTGCTTAGCATGAACAAACTTGAGTGGAGTGCACCGGCGCTGATCGCTGCCCGTTAACCGGTCGGGTCGACATGTTCGAGGCATCCTCAAGGACAATCTCTAACTCCGCCAGCGCGACCTCTTTGATCCCCAGGACATGAGCCTCCGGGGAGGAAAAGAGCATCAGCAACGGATCGTTCAGGGTGCCAATCCCCAGTTTTCGGCAGGCGAGGTTGGCAAGCCGCACAGTGGTAAGCAGCGGGTTGCCTTGATCCCACTGGCCGTCTTCGTGCCCGGCCACTACGTCGCAGTACACCTGCGGCATATGCCACTGTACCATGAGCTGACACCCCCGCTCGACGTGGAGTTTGGTCAGGATCTCGTTCAGCACCGCGGGCCTGTCGCTCCATTTAAAGGTAGGGCCACCTGAGATCTCCTCCAGCACCTTTAGAATGAAAAGCTTGCCTATGTCGTGCAGAAGCCCCGCCATATAGGCCTCCTGCGCCAGAGCCGCGAGTCCTGCCTTTTGAGCCAGCCATTTACTCCCCACCGCACAACAAAAGGAATGCCTCCACAGATTCTGCATGAGCGAGTTGCAGTTTGCGTCATCCGAACCGTACAGGTCCCGCTGCGTGGTGAGCATGGCCAGATTTGCCACCTCTTTGGCACCAAGCCTGACGATCGCTTCGCGGATGGTACTCACCTTGCTGAGGCCAGAGTATAACGCCGAGTTGGCGGCGCGCAGCACTTGACTTGCCAGCCCCGGATCGGCGTTGATCAACTGGTGCACGTCGTCCATGCTGAATTCCGGTCGTTCCAGCACCTGCTGCAGTTTGAGCGCCACCGCGTGAAATACCGGGATTCCCACGGCACCGCTGTCAAGCCGGTCCTCTATCACTTTCATGATGGATTGGTTTCGGGACACGGATATTCCCCTTCTTCAAGTGCATTATTGTTTTCAGGATGCCTTTAGCTGCCGGGCATCCTTTTCTATTCGTGCGATAGTCGAGGGCAGGCCACTCTCACCCCTGTGACCCGCTGGCATTATATCCTCACTCATTAAGGGTGAACATACACTTTATCTAACATTTTCTTACAGATGCTCACGCACGCGAAGACACCCTGCTACTCGTCCCCGGCACAAACACGAAGAGCGATTCCTTTCGCCCCCCTTGCGACCCGTTGCGAGATGGCAACGATGTAGCGTCGCGTTTCGTTCCTCAACGCGACCTACGGACACGGCTGATGGAGATGGATTATGGGCAGGGAGAATCGCGGAAATGCGAGGGTTCTGAAAGGAATTGATACGACAGTCGATCGGGACCCGGATAGGCCATGAAGGTCATCGATTCTTCTGCTTGGTGGCGGGAATGCCCGGCTGACGGCGAACAAGGGTCTTTCGACCGACGTCGAAAGCCCTTTTGTCTTTTCTCCGGCCGTGGCCAGCCGTGCTACAGCGGCGCGTGGTCCCTGAATTTGACCGTTATCGCGACGAACTCGGCTTCGACGTTCAGGAACGCCTTGACGATCTCCGGGTCGAAATGTTGCCCGCTTTCTTCCACGATCATCGCCTTCACCTCTTCGTGGGGAAGCGCCTTGCGGTAGCAGCGGTCGGAGCTGAGCGCATCGTAGACGTCGGCCAGCGCCATGATGCGCGCGGACAAGGGAATGTTCTTGCCGATGAGCCTGTCGGGGTAGCCGGTGCCGTCCCAGCGCTCGTGGTGGTAGAGGGAGATCTCGATCCCCATCCCCACGAAGGCGTTGGACGAGTAGTTGTTGAACACCATCTGCATGTTGTCCGCCCCGAGGATGGCGTGGGTCTTCATGATCTCGAACTCTTCCTTGCTCAACGTCCCCGCCTTGAGCAGGATATGGTCCGGTATCGCCACCTTGCCGACGTCGTGCAGCGGGGCCGCATGCTGGATACACTCGATGAACTCGGGGGTGATGTAAGAGGTATAGGGTGAATCGTCCCTGAGCTGCAGAGCCAGAATCCGGCAGTATTCCCGCACCCGTTCCAGATGCGCGCCGGTGTCGCCGTCGCGCTGTTCGGCCAGCTTGGCGACTGCGAAAATCGTCGCCAGTTGCGCCTCGGAGACGTCCTTTAACTGCATCTCCAGCGTCTTGTTGTGCTCGATCTTGCTGAGATTGATATAGAGCTGGAGGTGCAGATCGATTCTCTTGCGCAGTTCGACGAAATGTAGCGGCTTCGCGATGACGTCGTCGGCACCGGCATCGAAGGCCCGGGTCGTATCCTCGTGGTTCGGCTTCTCGACCATGAAGATGACCGGCACGTTCTTGTGTGCGGTCGACAACTTGAGATTCCTGCAAAGGTCGAAACCGTCCGCATCGTGCACGTTGTCCGAGAGCAAAAACAGGTCCGGCTCGTAGCTGCGCGCGGTCTTCAACGCGGAAGACCCTATCGGAAAGGAGAGCACCTCACATCCCTGGACCGACCACATCCTGTTGATCAAACCTACGACGGAGTTGTCGCTGTCGATGACCATAATCCGTGCGTTCATTGCTGATTTCGTCACGACTCGATTGACCTCAGGTGTCACGTTGAGCGACAGTTAGCGGGATACGGCACAACTACGCGGGTAAGCACTCAAAGGCGGGGGACATGCCCGATCTTTCGACAACATCGCCGACTGTGCACACTATACAAAATCAGGGATTCCTGTGCAAACAGAAAGCATAGTTTATTGCGGGAATCGTCGCGCACCCGGCCGCAATCAGGTAGGAGACGGGGCACGCCAACGAAAAGGGCCCAGCCGCAATCGGCGAGGCCCCTGTTTTTTTAAGCAAGACGCGGAACCCGAAAGCTGCCAGCGGAAAAGGCGTGCAGGCGTTCCGGCACGTCCGAAAAATATCGTCTACTCTGTAATCGTAAAAGAATATTTGTTGTTTATTTTCCCTGAGACTATCCCTCTCCCCAAAGCGCCGACCCAGGTTTCATTCCATTTATTGTTGTAAATAAACACCTTGCCGTCCTTTATCTTGCCTTCCAGCCTGGTTACGCCGGCAGCAGTATTGTTGAAGTTTTTCTGGTCCATGTAAAAGGACAAGCCATTCGTAGAGGTGACGTAGATGGTACCCCTTTGACCTCCTTGGGCATCACTCTCCCACTTGAGCGTTTTGCCGCTGACAAACGGAGCTGTCGGTGCAATTGCCACGGGGTGTGCCATTTCCGGCCGGTGAGGCGGTTCTCTGTGCTCACGCCGTTCACGCTCCAGCGCCGCTTGGTGCTCCCGAAGAGGACGTGCACCCATATCATATTAGGCAGACGACATAAAGAAAATTCTTAATAAAAAACTTTTACATGCACCCCATCGTCAAGGTTCAGGGATGCCGTGCTTCACGCCGAGAGCATCTGAAATACGTCGCTTGAGGCCAAGGTCTGCCCCTATGATTATTTTCCGAACTGCACCTTTTCTTCAGGTCAGATTTTAACTATCCTTCCCTTTGTCCAGGTTCGGGGCTCTCACCGTTTCGCCAAGAAGGCGGCGTCAGTACCACGCCTGAACGAGCCGCTCGATCCCCTGATCGATCTCCTGCAGCGTCGGCCCACCGAAACCGAGGAGAAATTGCCTTTCCTTAGGCTTGCCCAGGGCGCGCGTTGCGGAAATGGGAAAGAGCGCTATGCCGTTTTGCCGCGCCTTTTCGACGAGGACGTCCTCTTCGGCCGCATGGCCGCTCAGTTGCAGGACGACGTGAAGTCCCGCACCTTGGCCGAGGACGACTGCCTTGGCTCCGAAATGACGGTCCACCGCCCGGAGCAGGGCGTCGTGTTTCCTGCGGTACAGGGTCCGCATCCGCCGGAGGTGACGGTCCCAATGCCCCTGCTTCATGAACTCCGCCAGCGCCAACTGCTCCATGACGGGCACGGAGCAGCAGTACTCCCGGAAGCGCCTGCGGTAGTCGGACAGGCGCGCGTGCGGCAGGACCAGGTAGCTCATCCGCAGGGCCGGGGACAGGACCTTCGAGAAGGTCCCGACGTAGGCGACGTTCCCGCCGGGGTTCAGGCTCTGCAGCGAGGGGATCGGCTTGCCGTAGTAGCGAAGCTCGCTGTCGTAATCGTCCTCGACGATCATCCTGGCGCCGGAACGAGCCCATTCGAGCAGTTTCAGGAGGCTGGCTACCGGCATCACCTGGCCCAGCGGAAACTGGTGAGACGGCGTCACGTAAGCGATGCTGCTGCCGCTGGCGGCCAGGAGCTCCAAGTCCATGCCGGCGGCAGTCACGGGGATGGGAATCACCTTGAAGCCGTGATTGCCGAACACCGAACGGGGCAGATGGTAGCCCGGTTCCTCGAGGGCCACCACCGGCTGCTCGCCCCGCGTAAGGTGCACGACGATGTCGAGACTTTGCTGCAGTCCCGAACAGATGACGATCTGCTCCGGGTCGCAAACCACCCCTCGGGAGCGCTCCAGGTATTCCCGTACGAAAGAGCGCAGCTCCGCTTCGCCCCTGGGGTCGGCATAGTGGCTGAACCGGGGGAGTCCCTGCCGGAACAGGGACTGGACGCATTTGCGCCACAGCAGCACCGGGAAGGCGGCCTGGTCCAGGCGGGCCGGATGAAAGTCGACCTCGCACGCCGGCACCTCGGCAGGGGCCATTTTTACGACCGGCGGTTGTTGCGGAGCCGGCGCGGCGAGCGCATCCCGGCCAAGCGCCGATACGTAGTACCCGCTGCGCGGCTTGCTATAGAGATAACCTTCGGAATAGAGTTCGAGGTAGGCGCCCTCGACGGTGTTCCGGCTGACTGAAAGCTCGGCGGCCAAAAGCCGGACCGAAGGAAGTTTCGCGTCCGCAGGGAGCTTGCCCGCCAGGACGCTTTCCTTGATGCGCTGATAGAGTTGCCCGTAGAGCGGAGTTTCAGCTGTTGGGTCCAAGACGAACATGTATCTCCCCGGTTTCGCCAAGATCAACCGTCAGTGTAGTGAAGTTCCACTCAGGGGGCAAAGGAAATCCGCCCCAACCTGCTTGCCGGGCATTCCGCCAGGCAGCCGGGTCAGAACTGCACCTATGCGCCTTTCAACCTCAACCGCACAACGTAAAGGAGGAGTACCCATGTTTTCCGAAACCTTTCTCGAAGTACTGAAGCGCCCCGGGGTGGTCGCCATTGCCACCCAGGGCGAGGACGGACCTCATCTGGTCAACACCTGGAACAGCTACCTCCAGGTTCCCGACGACAGGCGCCTGCTCATTCCCGCAGGCTACCTGCAGCGGACCGAAAGCAACGTGGCGCGCGACAACCGGGTGCTGCTCACCGTAGGGAGCCACGAAGTGGCAGGGAAAATCGGCCCCGGCACCGGCTTTCTCGTCAAGGGAACCGCGGCCTTCGTCGAGACCGGTCCCGATTTCGAGCTGATCAAGGCGAAGTATCCCTGGGCACGGGCCGCACTGGTGGTCACCGTCGCCTCGGCGACCCAGATGCTGTAGCGCCCGCACGGCATCGCTGCCGGTTCCCGGTTTCGTTTGACGGCGCCCGCCGGTGACTGGTATGGTGGGCCTCGTCCACTCACCGGCTAAGGCCCGCAGCGAAAGGAAACCCGTGCACGACGGCAAGCAAAAAGCGCATGCCCTGTTTTTCCAGGCACAGGCACATGCCGCAGCGAACGATCCGCACAAGGCAGAGGCCTGCCTCAGGGAAGCGCTCGCACTCTGCCCCGACCTCCCCCAGGCGCATACCAACCTCGCGCTGCTGCTCGAACAGCGGGGGGCTCTCGCCGAGGCGGAAGCCCACTTCCAGCGCGCCATCGAGCTTGCCCCGGACAAAAGCCTGGCCCACCTCAACTACGGCTCCCTCCTAGCGGACCAGAAGCGCCTCCCGGAAGCGGAGCAGGCGTACCGGCGGGCGCTCGCGCTTAACCCGGATTCGCCGCGCGCCTGGTCGAACTTGGGCGTCCTGCAAGCCTGCCTGCACCGGGAAGAGGCAGCGGAGGCGTCGTACTTCAGGGCGCTTGAACTCTGCCCGGACCATCGGCTGGCGCTGTTCAACCTCAGCTACCTGCGGCTGCGCCAGGGGCGCTACCTGGAAGGGTGGCGTTACCTGGAGTCGCGCAACTGGTACGGTCACCTGCTGGAGGCGCTGGGCGCCTACCCGCGCTGGCAGGGGGAGCCGCTGACGGGCAAATCGCTTTTGATCGGGTTCGAGGGGGGCCATGGCGACATGATCCAACTGAGCCGTTACGCCGCCGTGCTCAGGGAAAAGGGGGCCGCGCACCTGGCCCTGATCTGCCACCCCGCGCTCAAGCGGCTTTTCCGGTCGCTCGACTCGCTGGACGAACTCTTCGACTTCACCGAAACCATCGCCGATTTCAGCTGGGACTTCTGGGTCCCCCCCTTCAGCCTCCCCTACCTCCTTGAGACGACCCTGGAAACCATCCCGGCCGAGATCCCCTACCTGCGTGCCGAGCCGGCCCTGCTCGCCGTCTGGTCAGAGCGGGTCGCGCGCCTGGCCGCGCCTGGCACCCTGCGGGTGGGTCTGGTGTGGAAAGGAAGCCCCGGCTTCGAAAACGACCTCGACCGCTCGCTTGCCGGCCTGGCGACCCTGGCGCCGCTTGCCGGCGTGGCGGGGGTGACCTACTTCAGCCTGCAAAAGGGGGATGCGGCTTTCGAGGCGGCCTCACCGGCGCCTCCCGTCCCACTGGCGGACCTGGCGCCGCAGATCGACGATTTCGCCGACACCGCCGCCATCCTGGAAAACCTCGATCTGGTGATCAGCGTCGATACCGCCGTCGCCCACCTGGCCGGCGCGCTCGGCAAGGCATGCTGGCTGTTGCTTCCCGACTACAAGACCGACTGGCGCTGGCTCACCGGGCGCGACGACTCGCCCTGGTATCCCAAGGGAATGCGCCTGTTCCGGCAGTCCGGCACGGGGGAGTGGGGCGAGGTCGTTTCCCGGCTCTCAAGCGCCTTGGCCGAGCTGGCCGAGCGCCGAGGCGGCTTGTGACGCCCGCAGCCGGCCCGGCCGTCAGCGTCGCGCCTGCCGCGCTGGCAGACTTCAGGCAATTGATCCTCGCCCACTACGAAGAGCACGGACGGAGCCTGCCGTGGCGCGAGAGCCGCGACCCGTACGCGATCCTGGTGTCGGAGATCATGCTGCAGCAGACCCAGGTACCCCGGGTCCTGGAGAAGTACCGGGAGTTCCTGGCGGCTTTCCCCGATTTCGGGCAACTGGCCCGGGCGGAACTCTCAGCCGTGCTCGCCCTCTGGCAGGGACTCGGCTACAACCGGCGTGCCATCGCGCTTACGCGCTGCGCTCAGGAGGTCGTGACCCGCTACGGCGGCGAGCTTCCCGGCGAGATTGCCCAACTGGAAAGCCTCCCCGGCATCGGCCCCTACACCGCCCGCGCCGTGGCCGCCTTCGCCTTCGGCCGGCCTACCTCCTTCATCGAGACCAACATCCGCTCGGTCTTCATCCACCATTTCTTCGCTGACCGCGAGGGGGTGCACGACCGCGAGATCATGCCGCTCGTGGAGTCGACCCTCGACCGGGATCGGCCGCGGGAGTGGTACTACGCCCTGATGGATTACGGCGCCCTCCTCAAGAAAAACGGCGACAACCCCGGCCGCCGCAGCGCCCACCATTGCCGGCAGTCCCCGTTTCGCGGCTCGAACCGCGAACGGCGCAGCCTGCTTTTGAAGGCGATCCTCGCCTCCCCCGGCGTCGCCATGGACTCGCTTTTGACGACGGTTGCCGCCGACCCGGCCCAACTGCAGGACAACCTTGAGCAGCTCACGCGCGAGGGGTTCGTCCGGCAGGAGGGGGGGCGGTTCTGGGTCCGCTAAGCGACAGATAAAGCTCGCAAATGTTCCCATAAAATGCTAATTAGGAAACCTGCAGCATTTTCATGACTCTCATACCCGGGGGGGTGACATGTCGCGCCCGATCCACCACGTTGTGCGTTCACTCCCCGCTGCGTCGCGCCCCCTGCGCCTTCTCCTTTTCGCACTCTGCACCCTCGCCCTTCTCTTCAGCGCCCCGCGGCGCGCCGACGCCGCCCCCAGGACCGTCCGGGTCGGCATCTACGAAAACGCCCCCAAGGTGTTCACCGCCGACAACGGCCGCCCATCCGGCATCTTCGTCGACATCATCGACGACATCGCCCGCAAGGAAGGGTGGACCCTGGTCTACGTGCGGGGAACCTGGGCCGAGGGGCTCGACCGGCTCGGCAAGGGGGAAATCGACCTGATGCCGGACGTCGCCTACACCAGCGAGCGGGAAAAGACGTTCGCCTTTCACAAGATCCCGGTGCTTTCCGTCTGGTCGCAGGTGTATGCCCGCAAGGGAAGCGGCATCCAGTCGATCCTCGACCTGAACGGCAAGAGGGTCGCCGCCCTGGAGAAGACCATCCAGCTGGAGACCTTTACCCGGCTCACCAACAGCTTCGGCCTGAAAATCACCCTGATCCCGGTGCTCGACTACAAGCAGGAGTTCGAGATGGTCGCCAAAGGCCAAGCGGACGCGGGACTCACCAACCGCTTCTACGGCCTGATGTACTCCCGCCAGTACGGCCTGGAGGACACCCCGGTCATGTTCGACCCTGCCCCCTTCTTCTTCGCCGCGCCCAAAAACTCGGGCGGAGAGCTTCTGGCCGCCATCGACCGCGACTTGGCCGCCCTGAAGAGGGATTCGCAGTCGAGCTACTACGCCGCCATGAAGCGCTGGACCTCGGAGGAGGTGCAGTTCAAGCTGCCGGCCTGGCTTCAGACCTTGGCCCTGGTGCTTGGAGGGGTGCTGGTATCGAGCCTGGCGGGGAGCTTCATGCTCAAGTACCAGGTGAATGCCCGCACCAGGGAGCTTAAGCAGGTCAACCAGGAGATGGAGCAGCGGATCGAGGAGCGGACCGTCACCTTAAGCGAGACCAACGACCGGCTGCGCGCCGCCCTCGACGACCTGGCCCTGGCCAAGGAGCGCGCCGAGGCGGCCGACCGGCTGAAATCCGCCTTCCTGGCCACCATGTCGCACGAGCTCAGGACCCCCTTGAACTCCATCATCGGCTTCACCGGCATCCTGCAGCAGGGGCTCGGGGGGCCGATCAACGCCGAGCAGGACAAGCAGCTGGGCATGGTGCGCTACAGCGCCGAACGCCTCCTTTCCCTGATCAGCGACATCCTCGACATCTCCAAGATCGAGGCGGGACAGCTGCAGGTCGCCTCGGAGCAATTTTCGCTCAGGGATTCGCTGCAGAAGGTCGTGCAGACCGTGCGCCCGCTGGCAGCCAAAAAGGGGCTGACCCTGTCGGTCGAGATCGCCGACCAGGTGGGGTCTTTGACCGGCGACGAGCGGAGGGTGGAGCAGATCCTCCTGAACCTTTTGAGTAACGCCATGAAGTTCACCGATCGGGGCGAGGTAACGGTCCGCTGCGGGGTGGAAGACGGGCGCTACGTGACGAGCGTCTCCGACACCGGCATCGGCATCAGCCGGGAGGAGATCGATCGGCTGTTCAAGCCGTTCCACCAGATCGACACCGGCCTGAGCCGAAACTACGAGGGGACCGGGCTGGGGCTCTCCATCTGCAAGAAGCTCGTGGAGCTGATGGGAGGGAGCATCCGGGTGGAAAGCGCTCCCGGCAAGGGGAGCACCTTCTCCTTCGCGCTCCCCGCCGACCCGGTGACCGCATGACGTCCGCCCGGCGCTTTTGGCGTGCGCCGCTCGCGCGCAACCTCGCGGTCGCGCTCGCCTACCTGGCAACCGCCCGGCTCGGCTTGACGCTCGCCCTGGAGCATACCAACGCCACCGCCGTCTGGCCGCCGGCCGGCCTGGCGCTCGCCGCCTGCCTGGCCTGGGGCTTTGGCGTCTGGCCCGGCGTCTTTCTCGGCGCCTGCGGGGCGAACCTCCTCGCCCTTTCCACCGTCACCGCTCTGTCCCGGGGTGCCGTGCTGGTCTCGCTTGCGACCGCCGGCGGCAACACGCTCGAGGCGGTGGCCGGCGCCTGGCTGGTGAAGCGCTTCGCGGGCGACGCGCCCTTCGACCGCATCGGCGGCTGCTCGCTCTTCATCGCGCTCGGCGCTCTCTTGAGCCCGGTGATCGCCGCCACCGTCGGCACGGCGAGTTTCGCCCTCTCCAGCGCCAACTGGTCGGAGAGCGGCCAGATGTGGCTTACCTGGTGGCTGGGAGACGCCGTCGGCGCCCTGGTCTTCGCCCCGCTCTTCCTCACCCGCACTGGCGGCGGGGCGCCGGGAAGGCGCCCGGCCCGGGTCGCCGAGGCGGCGGCGCTCGTGGCACTGCTGGTGGCGATCGAAACGGTGATTTTCCTCGGGAACGTCCCGCTTGAGTACCTGGCGTTCCCGGTCCTCTTCTGGACCGCCTTCCGTTTCGGCCCGTTCGAGAGCGCCGCCATGGTGGCGGTGATGATGGTGAGCTTCCTGCTCTGGACCCTGACCGGCCTTGGGCCGTTTGCCGGCCACTCGGCGAACCACACGCTTCTTTTCCTGCAGTCCTACTTCGGGGTGGCCGCCGCCTCCACGCTTTTACTCTCCACCGTGATCAACGCGCGCAATCGCGCCGAGGCGCGCGTCAAGGAGTACCAGGAAAACCTGGAACGCCTGGTGGACGAGAGAACGGCCGAGCTGCGCTTAACCCTGGACGAACTGGAGCTGGCCAAGGAGCAGGCGGTGGCGGCCGACCACCTGAAGACCGCCTTCCTGGCCACCATGTCGCACGAACTGCGCACGCCCTTGAACTCGATCATCGGCTTCACCGGCATCCTCCTGCAAAGGCTCGGCGGGCCCTTGAACGGGGAACAGGAAAAGCAGCTCGGCATGGTGAAAAACAGCGCCGGCCACCTCTTGGCCCTGATCAGCGACGTACTGGACATCTCCAAGATCGAAGCGGGCCAGCTCACCGTGTCGAGCGAGACCTTCCGCCTCGACGAGCTGGTGGGCAAAGCGGTGCAGACCATCCGGCCGCTCGCCGAAAGAAAGGGGCTTACGCTTTCGGTCGAGGTCGGCGAAGGGGTGGGGAGCATGACCGGAGACGAGCGCCGGGTGGAGCAGGTCCTCCTGAACCTGATGAGCAACGCCGTCAAGTTCACCGAGCGGGGCCGTGTGGGGATCAGTTGCCGGCGGGAGGGGGAGAGCTACCTGACCGTGGTGCGCGACACCGGCATCGGCATCGACACCACGCAGCTTGACCTTTTGTTCAAACCGTTCCGGCAGCTCGACAGCGGCCTGAGCAGGAGGTACGAGGGGACCGGGCTGGGCCTTTCGATCTGCAAGAAACTCGTGGAGCTGATGGGGGGAAAGATCGACGTGGAAAGCCGTCCGGGAGAGGGAAGCACCTTCGCGGTCACCCTCCCGGCGGCCGCAGCCTGAAAGGAAAGGAACAAAAACCATGCGGAAGAAAATCCTCTACATCGAGGACAACGAACAAAATCTCTACCTGGTCACCTTCATCCTGGAAAAGCACGGTTACCAGGTGATTCCCGCCAGCGACGGACAGCAGGGGATCGATCTTGCCGGCTTAAGCGTACCGGACCTGATCCTGCTCGACATCCAGCTGCCGCGCATGGACGGCTACAGCGTGGCCCGGCAGCTGCGCCTTGACCCGAGACTGGCCGACATCCCGATCGTGGCGGTCACCTCCTACGCCATGGCCGGCGACCGTGAGAGGGCGCTGGCGGCGGGCTGCAGCGGCTACATCGAAAAACCGATCAACCCTGACACCTTCATGCAGCAGGTCGAGCGGCACCTGTGCTAAGCGCAACGCCCGGGGGAAACGCCATGCAAAAAGTACTGATCGTCGACGACATACAGGAAAACCTCTATTTCCTCGAGGTGCTCTTGAAGGGGCACGGCTTCGAGCCGGTCTGCGCCCTAAACGGCGCCGAAGCGCTCACCTCCGCCCGCAGCGCGCCGCCGGCCCTGATCATCAGCGACATCCTCATGCCGGTCATGGACGGTTATGCCCTCTGCCGGGAGTGGCACGGCGACGAGCGGCTGAAGTCGATACCGTTCATCTTCTACACCGCGACCTTCACCGAGCGCCAGGACGAGGAGCTCGCGCTGAGCCTGGGAGCCGACCGCTTCCTGATCAAGCCGCTGGAGCCGGACGTCCTGATCCGCTGCGTGCACGAGGTGCTGGCCGCGATTCCCGAAAAACGGGTCCTCAGCGACGACGGCACCCTGGGGAGCGAGATGGGGCTATTGAGGGAGTACAACGAGGCGCTCTTCCGCAAGCTGGAAAAGAAGATGGCGGACCTGGAACTCGCCAACCGGGAGCTGCGGCAACGGATGGAGGAACAGAAACGGCTGGAGGAACAGCTGCGCCAGGCGCAGAAGATGGAGGCGGTGGGACGCTTCTCCGCCGGTATCGCCCACGACTTCAACAACATCCTCACCGTGATCTTCGGCTACAGCTACGTGATGCAGGGGAGACTCGCCGGGGACCCGGAGCTGCGCGGCATGCTGGATTCGATCCTGGAAGCTGCCGACCGGGCGAAGAGCCTGGCGGCGAGCCTCCTTACCTTCAGCCGCAAGCACCCCTTGAGGCTCGCGAGACTCGACCTGAACCTCGCCATAAGCGGCGTGGACACCTTCCTGCGCCGGGTGATCGGCGACGACGTGGAACTGGCCATCGACCCGGCCTGCGAGAAGCTGCCGGTCCTGGCCGACAAGGGGCACATCGAGCAGGTGCTGGTGAATCTCGCCGTCAACGCGCGCGACGCCATGCCGCAGGGGGGGAAACTCGCCATCTCGACCTGCCGGCTTACCGTCGACGAAAAGTTCGTCCTGGAGCAGGGGTACGGCGTTCCCGGCCGCTACGCGCTGCTGTCGGTGGCGGACAGCGGCGTCGGCATGGATCAGGATACCTGCCAGCGGATCTTCGAGCCCTTCTTCACCACCAAGGAGAGCGGCCGGGGGACCGGGCTCGGCCTCTCCATCGTCTACGGCATCGTGCAACAGCACCACGGCATCATCCACGTCGCGAGCCGGCCGGGACACGGCAGCACCTTCCATATCCTGCTCCCGCTGGTGGAGTGCTGTGCGGACGACGTGACGCTCCCGGAACAGCCGAAAGTCCCCGCCGGGGGCAACGAAACGATCCTGGTGGTCGACAACGACGAGGCGATCCGGACCTACCTGGAGATATTCCTCTCCACCCTGGGCTACCGGGTGCTGCAGGCGTGCGACGGCCTGGAGGCGGTGCGGCGTTTCCGGGAGAGGGACGGGAGGATCGACCTGGTGCTGATGGACGTGATCATGCCGCACAAGACCGGCAGGGAGGCGGCCATCGAGATGAAAGTGCTGCGCGAGCAGGTGAAGATCATCTTCATCAGCGGCTACGTCCCCGACGGCAGCGGGGAGCGGCACCTTTTGCCCGAGGGCGCCGAGTTCATCATGAAGCCTTTGGCCCCCTGCGACCTGGCGCTCAAGGTCCGGCAGATGCTCGACAGCTAGCCTGGAGGAGCCGCCGGCGGACTAGCAGCTCTCCCGCTCCACCTGTTCCAAAAGCTCCAGGGCACGCTGGTCCCCGCATTGCTCCAGGAGTTCCCTGATGTTGTTGATGTAGGAATGGATCAGGAACAGCTCGTCCAGGCTGCGCCCGCCGTTTTCCTGCGGCTTGCCGACCCGGGCGAGCTTCGCCTTGAACTGGTCCCAGAAGGCGTTTTGCCGCTCGGGAAGGTCCAGATGGCCGAGCAGCATGCCCATCAGTTCATTGGAATTCTTATCGCTTTCGATGCCGGCGAAGGAGACATACCGGTCAGGTTTTGGCTGCTGCGACATTCTGCATCCTCCGTGGCGGCCTGTGCCCAGACGATTACCCCGCCCGCTTCGGGCAAGGCTTGCCGTTGCCGGCACCGGTTCGGATACAAGGCTCGTGCCAACTTCGGCCTGACGCCAACCACATGGAACCAGGCGGTTTTCCGGAAATCTGCCGGCAGGGAGCCGACGGCGGTGCTCCCCTCTTCGGCAGCTCGCGCACGAAGTGCCGCCTATCTGACCAGCCCGGCCAGGGACGCAACAAGCAGCCTGGCGATGCCGGGCATCAAAAAGCCTCTGCCGGCATGGCAGAGGCTTTTTTTCTTCCCAGCGGCAGGCCGGGTACAATTTTCACTCACAGACGACGGCAATGAGGCAATTTACTGTCATTGGCAAAACGGCGACGAGGCATCTCGCTTAGTTACTGAGTATGTGACTTGTCAGTTTACAAACCGGACAGCTATTAGAAACCTTTAACTATAAGCCGCACTGTGAATTCAATTAGATTCGTCCTACAAACTACCTTCAATGCCTCCTTTGTTGTATAATTTCCCTTGTAATATTCCTAGTTGACATGCCTTGGGACAAATGAGATAGCTTTGGTCAGTTTGTACGAAAAAATCTTCCGGAGAGTTGGCCATGCATCAGGATTTGCAAACAGTCGATATCGGCAAGCTGATCATCCGGCTCTCCGCCGCGGGGGGGCTGGACCTGGATCTCGACGGCATGCTCGCGCACCTGCACGAGGTGCTGGGCAAGCTGCCGGCGTTTCCCGTCCGCGGTACGAGCGTCATCAGGCTGTACAATTCCGAAAACCGGCTGGTCACCGTCGCCCAGCACGGCCTGCCGCCGGTCTGGCAGCAGCCTGCCGCGGCAGATCGGTTTGCCCCGCTCACCGCCGTCGAGGGGATTTCCCTGGCGCAGGCCACCGACGGCGAGCAGTTCCTGGTGCTCCCCTTGGCCATCGGTAACGCGCGGCTGGGCCAGGCAGCCATAGGGGTGGCCGGCGACTGGCAGCCCGGCACCGGCGAGATCGCCCTGCTCACCGATCTCGGCACCGCCCTGTCCGGTTCCGTGAGCTATCTTATGATGAAGGAAACGCTTGCACTGCGGGAGATGGAGCTGGAGGATGCACGTTCCCAGGTGATCAAAAGGCTGGGAATCGCTTCGGAGTTCCGCGACAACGAGACCGGCATGCACATCATGCGCATGACCAACATCGCGCTCGCCATCGCCAAGGAACTGGCCATGCCGCAAAAGCAGCGCGACATCCTGTCGGTGGCCGCCCCCATGCACGACGTCGGCAAAATCGGCATCTCCGACGCCATCATGCTCAAACCCGGGAGGCTCAGCGAGGAGGAGTTCGCCGTGATGAAGACGCACACCGAGATCGGCGAGCGGCTCTTGGCGGGATGCGACTCCCTGGTGGAAGCCGCACGGGACATCGCGTTATGCCACCACGAAAACTGGGACGGCTCAGGCTACCCGCGCGGCCTCAAGGGAGAGCGGATTTCCATCTTCGCCAGGATCTGCGCCGTCGCCGACGTCTTCGACGCCCTCACCTCCCGGCGCCCCTACAAGGAGGCGTGGCCGGTGGCGGAGGCGGTCGGCTGGATCAGAGGGGAAGCGGGGCGGAAGTTCGACCCCGCCGTGGTGCAGGCGTTCGAGGACGCCCTCCCCGAGATCCTGCGCATCCTGGAATTGTACCGGGAGGAGATCATCAACCCCAGGCAGCGCGTCAAGCTGCCGGAGCCTTTCTACAGCAACACCCGCTGGGTGATCTGGGACGCCTCGCTTTCCGTCGGCATCGACGTGATCGACGAGCACCACCGCTACCTGTTCGACCTGACCAACGACCTGATCAACGTGATGGTCAACAGGCGGGGTACCGGCGCGCTGCTGCGCCTTCTGAGCGCCTTGAGCGACTACGCCGAGGTGCACTTCCGCGCCGAGGAACGGATGATGGAACACTTCGGCTATGCCGGCCTCGACCGCCAGAAGGAGCAGCACCAGACCTTCCAGGAGCGGCTGCGGCGCTTCGCCGTCGACCTGCACGACTACCCGGTGGTGACCCAGGTCGAGTTGGTGGGCTACCTGCGCGGCTGGCTGGTGGGGCACATAAAGCACGAAGACACCCTGCTGCGCGCCCTGGTGACCGGCTGACCGTCCGGTCCCTCGCTGCCGCTTGGGTGTGCGGATCTTGAGTTAACTCCCGGGGGCGAAGGAGGCGAGCGGGTCCTCCTCTTCCTTGGGGGGGTGGGCAAAGGCGTCGAAAGCCTCGTCGAGCTTGCTTCCCACCGGGTCCCACTTGGCGGAAAGCCTCACCCCCAGCTTTCCCTGCCGGTAGATCAGGGCGTCCCTGTCGGGGGAATTGAACATCATGATGTCTTCGTTGATCTTCCCTTCGTTGAACAGCCTGACCAGGCACTGATCGTAAGAGAAGCAGCCGGTGGCCGAGTACATCTCGACGATCTCGGTCATGGAGAACTCGCGCTCATCCTTCTGGGTCCCGGTGATCAGCGCCTTGATGTCGGCGTTGGTGGTGAAGATCTCCATCGCCAGCTCGGTCTGCCCCTGCACACCCTTGACCAGGGTCTGGGCGACGCCGAGCTTGTAGTGGGTGGCCAATAGCTCCCGGACCTTCTTGGCGTGCTCGGCCGGGAACATCTCCACGATGCGGCTGATCGATTCGCCGGTGGTGCCGGAATGCAGCGTCGCGAAGATCAGGTGCCCGCTTTGCGCCAGCTCGATCGCCATCATGGCGTCGTGCTCGTTTCTGATCTCGCCGACCATGGCGATGTTGAGTGTCTGCCGGACCGCGCTCTGCATCGCCTTGGACTGGCTGAGCGCGTGTTTGCCCACCTCCCGCTGGCTGACGGTCGATTTCGGGTAGGCAAGCGAGGGGAAGATGGTCTCGATCGGGTTCTCGATGGTCAGGAGGTTCACGCTCTTGTTCTTCAGCAGGAAATCGATCATCGCCCCCATGGTGGTCGACTTGCCGCTTCCCGTGGTCCCCGAGACGATGACGAGCCCCATCTTCAGGTTGAAGATGGTGTTCGCCAGGATCTGCGGGAGCTTAAGCTCCTCGACGGTGAAGGGGCGGTCGGGGAGGAGCCTCATGGTGATCAGGCAGCCGTGCTCCGCCTCCGCGTCGAAGACGTCCGCGATGTTCACCCTGAAGCGGCGCCCCTCGCGGGTACGGTAGGCGATGTCGACGTCGAGGTTGTCGAAGCGGCCGTCGTTGTCGTTAAGGCTCTTGATGACGGCGGGATTGCCGGAGGCCTTGACCAGCATCCGGGCGATGCGGTCGGTGACCCCGGTGGAGAAGAGCACGTCGGTGATCGGCCTCAAGCCCCCGGTGATGACCAGGTAGGGATGGATCTTGTTGGGCTGCAGCAGGACGTCCTTGGGCTTGGGATCGGTCATCGCCAGGATCTTCGTGGTGAAGCCGTCGAACCAGGCCTCGAACTGCTCGTCCTTGATCTCGGCGACCTTGAGGACCCCCCGGTAGCCGATGACGATCTCCGGTTCGAGCACGAGCCTCAAGGTGACGTGCCCGTCGTCTTTGACCGAAGGGGTGCACTTAAGCGTCCTCAGGCGCGCCCCCCCTTCCCCCTCCACCGACAAATCCCACTCAAGCGTCCCTCCCGAGACCGCCAGGAAGTCCTTATCCTCGACCTGCTCCACCCCCTTGTTCTGGTTGCGGGCGATGATCACCGTCAAAAGGCTCTCCAGAAGCTGCCGGGATATGAGGATCTTGGCGTTTTCCACCAGGGAGTCGCTCACCTTCACCTTGAGCGGCCGGTCCGATTCGAGCAGGAACTCGCTCACCCCCTTGGCGAGGTGGGCGACCACGACCTTGGTGAAGTAGTCCATTATTTCTTCGGTCTTTCCCTGCATATGCACCCCGTCGTTCGGCTCGTCTTCCGGTTTGGCTTCGAGTCCACCGGCCGCCTCAACCGCTCTCCTCCGACTTGTAGTCGGCCGGCAGGTACTGCTCGAACTGCTTTTTGTCCACGCAGAAGCGGTACGCCTCCTCGGGGGCGACCCGCTTGGTCTTCAGAAGGTCGAGGATGTGCTGATCCATGAGCTGCATGCCGTCTCTTCTCGCCGTCTGGATGATGGAGGGGATCTGGAAGGTCTTCCCCTCGCGGATCAGGTTGGCGATGGCCGGGGTGCCGGTCATGATCTCCAGAGCGGCCACCCGCCCCTTGCCGTCGGCGGTCTTCAGAAGCTGCTGCGCGATCACCCCCTTCAAGGACTCGGCCAGCATGGTGCGCACCTGCTCCTGCGCGTCCTTGGGGAAGACGTCCACGATGCGGTCCACCGTCTTCGCGGCAGAACTCGTATGCAGGGTGCCGAACACGAGGTGCCCGGTCTCGGCTGCGGAGATGGCAAGCCCTATGGTGGTGAGGTCGCGCATCTCGCCCACCAGGATCACGTCCGGGTCCTCGCGCAGGGAGGCGCGCAACGCGCTGGCGAAGGACTCGGAATGCTCGCCTATCTGGCGCTGGTTGAAAAGCGACAGCTTGTTCTCGTGGATGAACTCCAGCGGGTCTTCCAGGGTGATGATGTGGTGGTTCTTGGTGGAGTTGATCAGGTCGATCATGGCGGCAAGCGTGGTGGACTTGCCGCTGCCGGTGGGGCCGGTGACGAGCACCATTCCCTTTTTCAGGTTGGTGAGCTTGCGCACCGCCTCGGGGAGGTTCAGGTCGTCGGCCGAGAGGATCTTCGAGGGGATGATCCTGAAGACGGCGGCGATGCCGCGGTGCTGCATCATCATGTTGCCGCGAAAGCGCGCCAGCCCCGGCACCGAGTAGGCGAAGTCGAGGTCGTGCGTCTGTTCGAAGGTGTCGCGCTGCTTCTGGGTCAGGATCTCGAACAGGATCGCCTTCAGCTCCTCGTGGCCTAACACCTTGAAGTTCTGCCGCTCCAATTCGCCCCTGAGCCTGAAGATCGGTTGCGAGCCCGAGGAAAGGTGCAGGTCCGAGGCCCCCTTTTCTTGCATCAGCTTGAACAGCGCGTCAATCCTTGCCATGTCTGGCCTCCGTCACAACAGTATGGCCGCAACGAACTCGGCGGGGGAGATCACTCCCCGCTCCAAAAGCTCGGCCCCCTCCTCGGCGATGCCGCGATAGCCGCCGTCTTTGAGGAAGGTGAGGAAGTCGGCGGGCCTGCGCACCGACTCGAAGGCGTCGAGCAACCGGGGGTCGAAGCGGATCACGTCCAGAAGGTACTGTTTGCCGCCGTAGCCGGTATGGTCGCAGGCGGAACAGCCGCGCGGACGGAAGTATTCGCGATGGTGCAGCGGCACCCCGACCGCCGCCAGCTCCTCCGGCTTAGGCTGGTAGCGCTCCTTGCAGGCGGGGCAGAGCGTCAAAACCGACTTGCAGCTCACCACGCCCCTCAACTGGCCGGTCATCAGGAAATGCCGCTCCCTCAGGTAGAAAAGCTGCCTGAGCACCCCCTCGGTCCCCGGGTGCGAGCTTCCCGCCAGAACAAGCTTGCCGCGCAGGGCAGCCTTGCTCGCCTCCAAAAGGGAGGCGGTCTCGGTGACGTCCTCCACCATCAGGAGGTCCGGGTCGTGATCCAGCGCCGCCGAAAGGTACGAGGCCGTATGGTCGACTCCCTCACGCTGCACGCCTATGCGCGGGAAACGCCTGCCGCCGCGCCCCAGCCGCTCGCCCAGGAGAAGTACCGTCTTCCCTTGGGTCTCGCAGCTGTCCAGGAACAGGTCCAGAAGGTGGCAGCGCAGCTCCGGCTCCCGCACGGTGAAGAGGATGAGCCCGTCCCGCTCGTGGCCCAAGAGGTGCAGGTCCTCTACCTTGCTCTCCGAAAGCCTCAGGTCGGCGAGATCGGTCAAGGGGGGGGCGGAGATCTGCAGCTTGAGGGTGACGTACTCGCCCCCTTCCGCCCCCAGGAACTGCGCCTGGAACGGGATCTTCTTTCCCTGCCAGAGAAACTGCAAAAGCCCGGCGCAGGTGAACGCTTCGCCTGCCTCGATTTTGGCGAGCTTTTTCACGCGCGTAACGAGGCTTTCGTAGTGGGTCGCCTGCAGGCGGCCGATCTCCACGGTCCGGCCGTTGCCGCGCGCCACCATCGCCACGCAATCCCCCATCGGCTGCAGCGCGAGGCTGGTGAACTTCTGGCTCACCACGCATAAAAGGAGATGGTTCAAGAGGGCGCCCGCCGACAGGTCGGCGTTGATCGATTCCAGGGCCTTGGCGGAAAAACGGGGCGAAGTGAAGCCGAGCTCGGGAATCTCCTCGGCGGGGCCGTAGAAGATGTCCTGCATCTCGCGGATCTCGCGCACGAGCCCGACCGAGATGTCGATGCCGCAGCCGGTGACCTCGCACAGCTCCCGGACCGCATCCTTGTTGAGGGGATCGGCCATGGCCACCGAGAGGCTGTCGCCGGAAAGGAAGACCGGGAACAGCTGGTAGCGGCGGGCCAGCGCCGCCGGCACCTTGGCCACCGCCTGCGGGTCGACACCCTCCGGCTTGAGGCGCACGTAGGGGATGTTGAGCTGGTTGGAAAGCGCCCAGTCGATGTCCTCCTGGGTGACGATCCCCAGGCGGATCAGCGCCTCGCCTACCCGCCCGCCGGAGGCCTTCTGCTCCTCCAGGGCCGCCCTCAGTTCCTCCTCCGAGATGATGTGCGACTGGAAGAGGATCGCGCCGATCGAGCCTTCCTTCACTAAGCCATTCATGTCCTTACCTCCGGGGTTGAGCGGACGGCCGATTGTCAGCCGAATGTACCCGAAAATCGATGCACGGACAACCTTTACTTTCCCTTGCGTTTCGTGGTACTTAAAGAGGCTGTATCAATTTTTGCCGCGCAAGGTCCGCACGCTTTCCTTCTTGCACTTCCCGCCACGCTCTTCGCCATCCCGCGGCCGTTTCAGGAGAACTAGATTACATGCAACGTAAAGCCATCGCCCTTTTGTCCGGGGGGCTCGACTCCACGCTCGCCGTCAAGGTACTCATCGACCAGGGGATCGCCGTGGAGGCGCTCAACTTCACCTCCCCCTTCTGCACCTGCACCGGCAAGAACGCCGGCTGCAAGTCGGAAGCGGTGCGGGTCGCCGAGGAATTCAAGATCCCCATCAAGGTCATGCACAAGGGGGCCGACTACCTGGAGATCGTCCGCAACCCGAAGCACGGCCACGGCAAGGGCTTGAACCCCTGCATCGACTGCCGCATCTTCCTTTTGAAGAAGGCCAAGGAGTACATGCTGGAATCAGGCGCCGACTTCGTCTTCACCGGCGAGGTGCTGGGCCAGCGTCCGATGAGCCAGCGGCGCGACACCCTGCGGGTGATCGAGCGGGACAGCGGCCTGGATGGGTACCTGCTCCGCCCGCTGTCGGCCAAGCATTTCCCCCCCACCATCCCGGAACAAAAGGGGTGGGTGGACCGCGAGAAGCTCCTCTCCATCCAGGGGCGCTCCCGCAAGCAGCAGATGGAATTGGCCGCCGAGCTGGACGTGAAGAACTACCCCTGCCCGGCCGGCGGCTGCCTGTTGACCGACGTGGGCTTCACTCCCAAGGTGCAGGACGTCTTCGACCACTCCGACGAGCTCAACATGAGGGACTTCCGCATGTTAAAGCTCGGGCGGCACTTCAGGATCGGCAGCCGCAGCAAGGTGATCGTCGGCCGCAACGAGGCGGAAAACGAGCTGTTGGAGCGCGCGGTGCAGACCGGCGAACCGACCCTGCGCTGGCTGGGCGGGCCGAGCCCGCTGGCCGCGCTGCAGGGCGAGGTTTCCGAGGAGCATCTCTCCACCGCCGCCCAGATCCTTCTGCGCTACACCAAGGCGGAGGCGGGCGCCGAGGCGGAACTGGCCGTATACCGCGACGGCGCCGAGGGCACGCTTACCGTCCCCAACGCGCTGGACGAAGCCGCCGTCGAGGCGCTGCGGGTATAACGTTGCCTGTCATCCTGAGCGAAAGCGAAGGATCTGCTGTTCCCGTTGCCCGAAAAGCAGATCCTTCGCTAACCGCTCAGGATGACAACCTATACCGCCGGCAATTTAAATAAAAAGCGCCCCTTTTCGGGGGCGCTTTTTTTCGTTGGCCGGTTGCGGCCGCAAGCCGTCAGGCGCCGGTTTCCGCCGCCGCGACGGGCACGGTCAGCGACTGCCCGCCCTGCGAGGCGAAGATTTCCTCGAAATCGGCGGACACCTCGCGGAACGCCTGGAGCACCTCGGGGCTGAAGTGCTCCGGCATGGTGCGGCCGTCCCCTTCCAGGATGATCTGCATGGTCTTGGCGTGGTCGAAGGGTGGCTTGTAGACCCGGCGGCTGCGCAGCGCGTCGTACTGGTCCACCAGCATCACGATCTGCCCCTCGACCGGGGTGTCGTTCCCCTTAAGCCCGTAGGGGTAGCCGGAACCGTCCCAGCGCTCGTGGTGGGCGACGGCGATGGAGGCGGCCATCTGCAGCACCTTGTGGCTGGAGCCGGAGAGGATCTTCCCCCCGATCACCGTGTGGCTCTTCATGACGCTGAACTCTTCCTTGGTGAGCGGGCCGCACTTGAGCAGGATGGCGTCGGGGATGCCGATCTTGCCGACGTCGTGCATGGCGGCGGCGATGGCGATGGTCTGGCGGAAATCCTCGGGCATGGACATGGCACGTGCCAGCCGCTTGGCGTACATGCCGATGCGGGAGATGTGCTCGCCGGTGTCCTCGTCCCGTAACTCGGCGGCCGCCGTCAGCCTCTCGATGATCTCACGGCTCATGGAGCGCATCTGCTCCAGCGCGTCGTTTAACTCCCGGGTGCGGCGCTCCACGGTGCGCTCCAGGTCCGCCTTGTAGTTCTTCTCCATAAGGACCAGGCGCTTGTAGTTGATCCCCTTCTCCACCGAGTGGATCAGGTAGGGGGGGTTGAACGGCTTGACGATGAAGTCGAAGGCCCCCTTCTTGATCGCCGATACCGCCATCTCCAGCTCGGCGTAGGCGGTCATCAGGATGACCGGGATGTCGCGGTCCCGCTCGTGGATCTTCTCCAGAAGCTGGATGCCGGTGATGTGCGGCATGTTGACGTCGGTGAGCACCACGTGCGGCGAGAGACGCTGCAATTCGGCCAAGGCGTCGAAGCCGTTCGAAAACGGATGCACCTCGAAGCCGCTCAGCGAGAGCAGGGTGGCGACGCATTCCAGCACGTAGGGGTCGTCATCGACGACTACGACCAGCCCTCCCGAAGAAGCACTTGTTTCCATATCACCCTCTCCCACCGTTTTGCCCGTTCAGGGGCACTGTATACGCTTCGGCGTTTTCGTTGAGAACTTGAGCTGCTTAATTGGTCTTGGGCGGCGTCTCGCCTTCGCTGCCGCCCGCACCCGTCGCGGGGACGCTCCCCGCCGGCGCGGGCGCCGCGCTCGATTCCGGTTCTTCCTCGTCCTTTTCCGGCGGCTTTTCCGCGGGCTTTGGCCCCTGCGCGCTGGAGACGTTGGACATGGCGGCCGTCTCGACCTGCTTGATGCTCGCGTCCACCTTTTTCTGCATGCGGCCGACGTTGGGGGACTCGGCCAGCGCCACCCGGTATTCCTCCGGCGAGAGCACCCCTTTGGAGGCCAGCAGCCTCAGGATCATGTTCGAGCGTTTAAGCACCTTGCCCAGGTTCTTGTACGGGTTGTAGGCGACCCGCGGACCGGGAAGCATGGCGGCCAGGAAGGCGCACTCCCTGGGAGTGAGCTCCGCCGGGGACTTGCCGAAGTAGTAGCGGGCGCCGTGGCCGATGCCGTGCACCATCGGGCCCAACTCGATCACGTTCAGGTAGAGCTCGATGATCCGCCCCTTGGTCAGCTCCTGTTCCATGCGCTTGGCCAGGTAGAGCTCCTTCACCTTGCGGGTGAGGGTCTTCTCCCGGGAGAGGAACAGGTTCTTCGCCACCTGCTGGGTGATGGTGGAGGCCCCGCGGGCGAAGCTCTTCTTTTCCAGGTCGTACCTGATGGCGTTCTTGATCGCCTTGACGTCGATCCCCTCGTGGTGGTAGAAGTCCGAGTCCTCCGCCAGGATCACCGCCCATTTCATCTCCGAGGGGATGCTCCCGCTTGGAGTCCAGTAGCGGTTGCCCGGACCGACCACCAGCGGGTGGTAGTTCCCCTGCCAGTCCTTCACCTGGATGGTCACGTTCAGCTTGCGGTCCTTAAGCTGTGCTACCGGCGGCAGGAAATAGACGGAGACCGCCACGTAAACCGCGTACACAGCGACAAGGGCGAGGCCCGGGAGGAGAAACTTTTTCATGTCTCCCCCCCGGCGCCGGCCGCCGTGCGCGCCATGCGGGCGGCCAGGATCAGGGCCGCCTTCATGCTGGCGGGCGAGGCCTTGCCGGTCCCGGCCAGGTCGTAGGCGGTGCCGTGGTCGACCGAGGTGCGGATGATGGGCATCCCCAGCGTGACGTTGACGCCGTCGTCGAAGTGCAGAAGCTTGAGCGGTATCAGCCCCTGGTCGTGGTACATGCAGACCACCGCGTCGAAGGCCCCCCCGGCGGCGAAGTGGAACAGGGTGTCGGCGGACAAAGGCCCGACCGCGTCGATGCCGGCGGCCCGGGCGGCGGCCACGGCAGGTGCGATCACCTCGGCCTCTTCCCCCCCGAACATCCCCCCCTCGCCGCAGTGCGGGTTCAGGGCCAAAACGGCCAGGCGCGGGGCGGGACAGAACCAGCGCCTGAGGGCGGCGTCGGTGATGCGGATGGTGGCGAGCACCCGCTCGAAGGTGACGAGCGCGGGCACCCGGGCAAGCGCCTCGTGGATGGTCACCAGGGTCACCCTTAAGCGTTCGCCGGCCAGCATCATCACCACCTCGGGGGTGCCGGTCAGTTCCGCCAGAAGCTCGGTGTGCCCCGGGTAGCGGTGGCCCGCGCGGTTCATCGACTCCTTGTTGATCGGAGCGGTCGCCATCGCGGCGGCCGTGCCGTCAAGGCAAAGCCTCGCCGCCTCGCAGATGTAGCGGTAACAGGCGTCGCCGCCGGCGGCACTCGGCGTGCCGTAGACCATCTCCTCGGGCGCCAGGCGGGAGAGCTCCCTCAGGTAGACCACCCCGGGGCGCGGCTCACCCGGCACGGCACCTTCCGGCACGGTCTCGACGGCAAGCGGCACGCCGGCCACCGCGATCCCCCGCTTGAGGGCGCCCGGGTCTCCCAGGACCAGCGGCCGGCAGCAGCCGGCGACCTCCGGGTCGCAAAGGGCCGCGGCGGCGATCTCGGGGCCGATGCCGCTCGGGTCCCCCATGGTGACGGCTATGACAGGTTTCTTCACGTACTTACTCCGCAAACGGCTAGGGCTCCTCGCCGTCAGTTCAGTCTCTTTCCAGCCCGGCGAAGCGGACCAGGAGCTTCTTCGGCCCGCGCAGCGAGTCGAACCAGACTATCACCTTCTGGTTGTCCCCTTCACCCTCGATCTTCCTGATGGTCCCCCGCCCGAACTGCCCGTGGCGCACCTTCATGCCGAGGTAGATCTCGGAGCTTTCGTCGTCGGGGACGTAGCGCACCTCGTTTTCGAACTCCGGCGCCATTTCCTCCTCGAAGAGCGAGGCCAGGTTGTGGCCGGACTGCGCCCCCCCCTGTAGGAGCGGGCTCTGCCCGCGATCGCGCCCGGAGGACGCTCCTACAACCGGCTCGGCATGGTCCCACGCGGCCTCCTCGGCATAGGGGGAGCGCCTGAGCAAGGCGTCGCCGCCGTCCAGAAGCTCCTGCGGGATGTCGCTTAAAAAACGGGCCGGGGGGTTCATCTGCTCCTGGCCGAAGATGTGGCGCCGGCGCACGTTCAAAAGGAAAAGGCGCTCCTTCGCGCGGGTCATCCCCACATAGCAAAGGCGCCGCTCCTCTTCCATCTGGACCGGGTCCTCGAGGGCGCGCACGTGCGGGAAGAGGCGCTCCTCCATGCCGACCATGAATACCAGCGGGAACTCGAGCCCCTTGGCCGAGTGCAGCGTCATCAGGGTCGCCGAGTTCTTCCGCCCCTCACCTTCCTCCTCCAGGTCCGAGACCAGGGCCACCTGCTCCAGGAAGGAGGCGAGCCCCTTCTCCTCGGCGTTCGCGTCGAAGACCTGCATGGCGGTTACCAGCTCCTGCAGGTTGGCGATGCGGTCCTGCGCCTCGTCGCTCCCCTGGGCGCGCAGGCGGGTAAGATAGCCGGAATCCTCCATCACGGCAGCGGCCAGTTCGGCCAGCGGCAGCCTGGCCGCCATCCCCCGGTACTTGCGCAGTTCCTCGACGAAGGCCGCGAGCTTGGTTTTGGCTCCGCCCGCCAGCAGGTTTCCTTCCACAGCCTCCAGCAGGGCGTCGTAGAAGGGGACCCCCTTTTGCGCCGCACGCTCGGTTACCTTCTGCACCGTGGCGTTGCCGATGCCGCGCGGCGGGGTGTTGACGATCCGCTTCAGCGCCACGTCGTCGGCCGGGTTGTCCAGCACCTTCAGGTAGGCCAAGACGTCCTTCACCTCGAGCCGGGCGTAGAATCTGAGCCCCCCGACCATGTGGTACGGGATACCCGCCGCCACCATGGCGTCCTCCACCACGCGCGACTGGGCGTTGGTCCGGTAGAAGACGGCCACCCCGGAGAGGTCCCCCCCCTGGGAGAGGTGCCGCTCGATCTCCCGGCAGACCGTGCGCGCCTCTTCCCATTCGTTGGGGAGCGTGCGGTAGACGATCCGTTCGCCGTCCGGGTTGTCGGTCCAAAGCTCTTTCGGCTTGCGGCCGCGGTTTTTTTCCACCACGTTCCAGGCGCCCTTGAGGATGGTCTTGGTGGAGCGGTAGTTCTGCTCCAGCTTGACCACCTTGACGCCGGGGAAATCCCTCTCGAACTCAAGGATGTTGCGGATGTCGGCGCCGCGCCAGCCGTAGATGGACTGGTCGTCGTCCCCCACCACGCAGAGGTTTTGCCGGCTCCCCGCCAAAAGCCGTACCAGTTCGTACTGCACCGGGTTCGTGTCCTGGTATTCGTCCACCATGAGCCAGCGGTAGCGCTCCCGGTATTTCTCCAAAACCTCCGGGTGTTCCTCGAAGAGGCGCACGGTGAGCAGGAGCAGGTCGCCGAAGTCCACCGCGTTGCAGCGTTTGAGGCGCTCCTGGTAGAGCGCGTAGGCACGGGCCAGCGTCTTTTCGTAGGGCGTGCCGGCCTCGACCCCTTCCGGGGGGATGCCCGCGTTCTTGAATTCGTCGATGGCGGAGGCGATCGCCTTGACGGGGTAGCGCTTCTCGTCCAGGTTCAGTTCCGCGACGCATTCCTTCAAGAGGCGTTCGCAGTCCTTGTCGTCGTAGATGGCGAAGTTGCCGTCATAACCGAGATGGGTGATGTCGCGGCGCAGGATGCGCGCACAGGTCGAGTGAAAGGTGGAGATCAGCGGCAGTTCCGCCGGTCCCAGCATCGCCTCGACCCGCTCCCGCATCTCGCCGGCCGCCTTGTTGGTGAAGGTGACCGCCAGGATCTGCCAGGGGGGGATGCCCCGTTCGCGGATCAGGTGTGCGATGCGGTGCACGATCACCCGGGTCTTCCCCGAGCCCGCGCCCGCCAGCACCAAAAGCGGCCCCTCGCCGTGCAGCACCGCCTCTTTCTGCGGCGGGTTCAGGTTGTGCGGCAGTTTCATGTCGTTCCTTGCAGCAAGATTGCGGTGCCGGGAAGGCACGGCGCGGCCCCATTTATAGCACCTTGCTTTCTTTTGGTCAAAAGGAGAATCCGGGGAAAGCCTTAACGCCAAGGCGCCAGGACGCAAAGACGCAAAGAGAGTCGAAAACCGCCAACCGGATTCGGTTTTCCGCATCTCGATTCCTAGCGTCTTAGCGCCCTGGCGCCTTGGCGTTGAGTGTTTTTCGGGTCTTTACAAGATGAAAGGCCCGCCGGTTTGGGCGGGCCTCTGTTTGGTTGTTAACTTTTCCCTTTTCAAGGGCTTTTCCGGCGCTGTTTGCTCACCGGAGCGTGTACAGCCATCACGTTGTGAGTATCCTCTGCGGTGGAGTATCGTTGATGCTGACTACCTCCTTTCCCTGGATTCCACTTTTCTGTTCTTTCTCTTCGGTGCTGCTTTCGCTAGCTAGCTGTATGTAATTTAACACTGGCACAATGCAAATAACAGTCTATTGAAATATTTTTTTTTCGTGTACACTCCAAAAGTTGTCTTGCGAAGTCGCCAGCTTATGACTTAAAAACTGTTACCGTTCGTCCACTCTGCCCGAATTCGCAGGTTGCGTTGAACGGGTTCATCGTGAAACGCAACGCAGCCGATGGTGGAATCGGTTACCCAAATTGAAAGGGGCGAATCATCAGATTCGCCCCTTTTCCCGTCATGGCCGCAGCTTGTGTCTGCTAGAGCCTGAACTTGCCCACGATCCCCTTCAACTCCTCGGCCATGCCGGACAGCTGCTGGGCGGCAGCGGCGGTCTCCTTGGCGCTGCCGGAGGTCTGCTGCACCACCTCGGTGATCCGATGCAGGTTGCGGCTGATGTCGTTGGTGACGGAGGTCTGCTCGCGGGCGGAGTAGGCGATCTGGTCGATCTCGGCGGAAACGCCGGTCACCTGCGCCAGGATCTCCTCCAACGCCTTTCCGGAACTCGCCGCGTCGTTGGTCCCCTGCTGGACCTCCCGCACCCCTTCCTGCATGAAGCTGACCGCGGAAGAGGTCTCCCGCTGGATGGTCTTGATCATCTCGGAGATCTCGCGGGTCGCCTTGGTGGTCCGCTCGGCCAGGGCGCGCACCTCGTCGGCCACCACCGCAAAACCGCGCCCCTGCTCGCCGGCGCGGGCCGCCTCGATGGCCGCGTTCAGGGCCAGCAGGTTCGTCTGGTCGGCGATGTCCTCGATGGTGCCGATGATCTCGCCGATCTGCTCGGAGCGGCTCCCCAGGGCGGCCACGGTGTCGGCGCTCTCCTGCACCTTGCCGGCGATCCGCTGGATGGTCGCCACCGCCTGGCCGACCACCTGGTAGCCGTCCTTGGCGGTCTGCCCGGCACGGTTGACGTTGTCGACGGCGTTGGAGCAGTTGCTGGCGATGGCCATGGAGGTGGAGGCCATCTCCTCGGAAGCGATGGCCACCGAGCTGGACTCGAAGGCCACCTGCTCGGTGCCGGCCGCAATGCAGGCCGCCGTGCTGTTCAGATGGGTGGCCGCCGAGGCGACCTCCACCGAGTTGCGGGTGATGTGCGTCACGATGTCCTTCATGTTGTCCAGGAAGCGGTTGAAGGAACGCGCCAGCGAACCGGTCTCGTCCTCACGCTCCACCACCAATCGGCGGGTCAGATCCCCCTCGCCGGTGGACATCTCGTAGAGGGTGCGGTCGACTCTCCCCAGGGTGCGGGTAATGCCGAGACTCACCGACCAGGCCAGCACCAGGCTGATCACGGCCACCACCAGGTTCAGCGCCAGGAACATCCACTTCACGGTCCTCAGGTCGCGCTGCACGTCGTCCACGTAGATGCCGCTGCCGACCACCCATCCCCAGGGGCCGACCTGCACGTAGGAAATCTTGGGCACGGGGTCCTTCTCACCCGGCTTGGGCCACATGTACGGTACGAAGCCGCTCCCCTTTTCCTTGCAGACCTTGACGAACTCCTCGAAGATGTGCACCCCGTTGGGGTCCTTCAGCCCGGAAAGGTCCTTGCCGTTCAACTCCGGCTTGATCGGGTGCATGATGCAGACCGCATTCAGGTCGTTAAGCCAGATGTATTCCTTCTTCTCGTAACGCAGCTTGGCTATGTGGCGGGCCGCGTCCTTCTGGGCCGCAGCAAGGGTGATCGTGCCGGCCTTGACGTCCGCGTCCAAATCCTCCAGGTAGCTCACGGCCAGTTCCACGACGTGGCGGGTGGCGTCACGCTTCTCTTTGGTGATCTTGTTCTCCACCAAAGGGAGCAGGTAGCAGAACAGCCCAAGCAGCATGATGCCCACGCTCATGATCGTGATGAACATGATCTTGTTTTGGATTCTCCAGTGCCTGAATAGCTTAAACTGCATGGATCGCTCCTTTTCCGCCTGCCTGAATTTCGAACGATGTTACTTTATCGACACACACTCTGTAAAGAGATAACTTCCGTCGTTAATGAACGCCCTGGCGGCTAGCGTGTCCCGAGCAGTTCCACCAGTTCCCGGCGTGCCTCCCCTACGGTAAGCGGCAGGCGCCGGAAAGGGAGCTTTTCCTCGTGCTTGAGCTTGTAGATCAGTTCGGCGATGTAGGGGAGTCTCAGCTTGACGTTCTGCAGTTCGTCCGGCGCCAGGAACACCTCCTCCGGCGTGCCGCCCCGCACCACCTTGCCCCGGCTTAAGATGTACAGCCGGTTGAGGAAGGTGGGCACCAGGTCGACGGAGTGGGTGGCGAGGACGATGGTCACCCCCTTTTCGCCGTTCAGCCGGGTCAACAGTTCCATCATCCGGTACTCGCCCATCGGGTCGAGACCTGCGGTCGGCTCGTCCAGGAGCAGGATCTCGTGCCCCATCGCCAGTAGTCCCGCGATGCAGACCCGCTTTTTCTGACCGTAGCTTAGGTTGTGGATCCCCTTGCCGGCGGACTCCGCCATGTCGACGCTTTCCAGCGCCGTCTCGACCCGCGCCCGCACCTCCTGTTCGGAGCACCCCATGTTGCGCGGGCCGAAGGCGGTGTCCTCGAAGACGGTGGCGGCGAACAACTGGTCGTCCGGGTTCTGGAAGACGAGCCCCACCTTGCGGTAGATGTCGCGCGGGTGCAGGCGCTGCACGTTCTCGCCGTCCAGGAGCACCTCGCCGCGATACCCCTTGATCAGCCCGTCCATCACCTTCAAAAGAGTCGTCTTGCCGGAACCGTTGGCCCCGAGAAGTCCGGTGAACTCGCCTTTGGGAACGGTGAGGGAGATGTCGGAGAGGGCAACGGTGCCGTCGGGGTACTGGTATCGTTCCAGCTGGACGGAGATTCTCGGAGTTTCCACTAGGCTTCCTTTTTCTTACAGCGCCCTGACGGCGCCGAACAGCGCCACCACCAGAAGCGCCGCCAGCACCTCGCCGGTTTTGAACGGCTGGTGCTTGAGCATCGGCAGGGCGCCGTCGTAGCCCCGCTGCACCATGGCGGTGGTGACGTTCTGGCTGTTGTCGAAGGCCTTGATGACCAGCACCCCGGCCAGGGTCCCCAGGGAATTGAGCCCCCGCCGGCAGCCGACGTAACCGAGCCGGTTGCGCTGGGCGTTGTACACCACCTGCGCGTCCTCCATGAGCAGAAACAGGTAGCGCCAGGCAAAGAGGGCCACCTCGACCAAAGGCTGCGGCACCTTGAGCCAGGAGAAGGCGGCCATCAGTTCGGTGAAGGGGGTGGAGAAGCCGACCACCCCGAGCAAGGACACGCCGCCCAGGATGCGCGCGGCCAGGTGCACCCCCTCCAAAAGTCCGTCGCGGTGCGCCACCAGGTTAAGGCCGGCCAGATGCCAGCCGTAGAGCGGGATTCCTCCGGCGAAAAAGGTCTTCAGCAAAAGGATGGTGACGGCGATGAAGGCAGGCTCGGCAAAACGGAACAAAAGCTGCCGGGGACGGACCCCGAGGCTCAGGCAGAGGCCGAGCGAAAGGACGCAGACCGTAAGCGGGAAACAAAGGGAGCGGCTTGTGAGCACCATGACCAATAGCGCCAGGGCGCCCAACAGCTTGACGCGCGGGTCGGTGCGGGTCACCAGGTGGGAGCCGATGGGGTCATGGGGAAGGAAATGGTGCATGTTTTCCTGTAGTTCCCCCCCTCCCCTTGAGGGAGGGGGGTAGGAGGGTGGGGTAAGCTGCCAACTAGTCGGCTTTGGTCTTGGTCGTGAGGTCGCGCCAGAAGTAGCCGGCGGCAAAGCCGCCCAAGGCGCCCGCTACCAGGAAGACGAAGAGAAGGAGGTCGCCGGAGCCGGGATCGATCACCGGCGGTCGTGCCTCCCGGCCGTGTTCCTTGGCCATCTTTTCCACCACCGCCTCGTCGACGCCGGTCCACGACGTGGAGCTGTGGGTGAAAAAGTAGACCCCGTAGCAAAGGACGGGCAGCAGTATCGCATGCATGAGCGCGATCCGCCAATTTATTTTACGGTTGCACCCGGTCATGGTCCGGCGCCTCCTTCGGTTTGGTCACCCCCATCTTCTCCAGGAGGTCTGGACGTTTTTTCTGCAACAGGGTGAGCATGCCGGCGGTGATCACCCCCTCCAGGGTGCCGAGCGGCAGCTGGGTCGGGATGAAGGCGAGCACCACCTTGACGAACAAGGGCCAGAGAGGGGCATCGCCGCGGATGCCGCTCGCCAGGATCAAGGAGGTGGTGGCGTAGGTCGCCCAGTCGGCCAGAACGCCGGCGACGAAGCCCGAGAGCGCGAGGCTCCCCCCCGCCCGGCGCAGGGTGCGGAAGACGAGCCAGCCGGTCAGCGAACCGACCACACCCATGGAAAAGACGTTGGCCCCCAGGGTGGAGAGCCCGCCGTGGGCCAGGAAGAGCGCCTGGATCAGGAGCGCCACGGTGGCGATCACCACGCTCACCAGCGGCCCGACCAGGATGGCGGCGATGCCGGTGCCGCAGGGATGGGAGCAGGTGCCGGCGGTGGGGACCGGTATCGGCATGCAGGAGATGATGAACACCACCGCCGCCAGAAGTCCCACCAGAGGCTTTACGGACAGGTCCTCCCGCGCCAGGGCGCCCAGCCGCTTCACGCCCAGGATCACGAAGGGGGCGGCCGCCACGAACCAGCAGGCCGCCCAGTAAAGCGGCAGGATTCCCTCCGAGATGTGCATGGCAAACGCCGGGGTGGCGATCGCCAGACAGGCAAGGGTGACGAGGGCGATGCGGGTCATCAGATCTTGTCCCCCCGCAGGTCGGCGGCGAAGATCTTCCCCGCCCCGCGGGAGGCGCAGAAGTCGCCGCACATGGTGCAGGTCATCTCGTCCTCGGGCGTGCGGCTGCCGCGGATGGCCGCCGCGTCGGCCGGGTAAAGCGACAGCTCGAACTGGCGCTGCCAGTCCAGATCCCGTCGCGCCTTGCTCATCTGCTTGTCACGCTCGCGCCCCTTCTCCGGGTATTTGTTCATGTCGCCGATGTAGGCCGCGATCTTGGCCGCCTTCACCCCCATGCGCACGTCCTCCTCGTTGGGAAGCGCCAGGTGTTCCGCCGGGGTGATGTAGCAGATCAGGTCCGCCCCGTAGCGCGAGGACTGTGCGGCGCCGATGGCCGAGGTGATGTGGTCGAAGCCGGGAGCGACGTCGGTAGTGATGGGCCCCAGCATGTAGTAGGGGGCGCCGCCGCTCATCCGCTTCTGCAGCTTGATGTTCCCCTCGATCTCGTCCAAAGGGACGTGACCCGGCCCTTCCACCAGCATCTGGCACCCCATGTCGCGGCCGATCTCGGCCAGCTCGCAGTTGATCAGAAGCTCCTGGATCTGCGCGCGGTCGCTTGAGTCGTGGATGGCGCCGGCCCTGAGACCGTTGCCCAGGGAGAGGACCACGTCGTAGCGCTTGAGGATCTCCACCACCCGGTCGAACTTCTCGTAGAGCGGGTTCTCCCGGTTGTTGGCGATCATCCAGGCGGCCATGCTCACCCCTCCCTTGGAGACCAGGCCGCCGTAGCGGTACCCCTGCTTCCTGAGCCGCTCCAGGGTGTAGAGGTTGATGCCGCAGTGCACCGCCATGAAGGAGAGGCCGTCGGCGCACTGCCGCTCGATCAGTTCGAAGAGGAGTTCCTCGTCCAGCTTGTTGGGATCGCCGTAGCGGCGGGCCGCCTCGCAGAAGGCCTGGTAGAGCGGCACGTTACCGATGGGAAGCCCCACCGCGGCGATCACCTCGCGCCGCACCCGGTCGAGGTCGCCGCCCACGGAAAGCTCCATCAGCGTGTCGGCGCCCGACTCCACGGCAGCGATCCCCTTGCGGACCTCGGCGTCGTAGTCGACGATGTCCGAGGAGGTGCCTATGGAGGCGTTCACCTTGGTCTTCAGCCCCTCGCCGATGCCGGCCACCTTCGGCTTGTGCAGGCGGTTCCAGGGGATGACGATGCGCCCCTGCGCCACCTTGATCCGTACGCACTCGGCGCTCATCCCCTCGTCCGCTGCCACCTGCGCCATTTGCGGGGTCACCACCCCGGCCCGTGCCTCTTCAAGCTGTGTTTTCACGTGGTACTCCTTGTCATGTAGTTGCTGCAGTGTCCCACAAAGCTTGAAGCGATGGCGGGCGAGCTGCCGAAATGCAGATGGACGTAGGAGGCGAGGCAATTGCGGTAACGATACCCCTCCTCACCGAGGACGATTCCTTTTCTGTTGACCCGATAGAGCCGCGGCACAGCTTCGGGCATCGGCTCGGTCTCCGAGTAGTGGAACTCGTGGCCGCGGGCGGTGGTCCCCTGGCCGCCGATCACAGCGTCGTCGAGAAGCTCCACCTCGCGGTAGCCGAGCGCCTTGCGGCGCGGCAGCATGGTGGTCCAGACCGGAAAAATCCCCGCAAAGCCATACTCCCCCTCGGCGGCGCGCAGCCCGCGGGTCAGGTAGATGAAGCCGCCGCACTCGGCGTAGACCGGCATGCCGCCCTCGACGGCGCCGCGGATCGCCGCCAAAAGCGCGACGTTTGCCGCCAGCCGCTGAGCGAAAAGTTCGGGGTAGCCGCCGGGGAGGTAGATCCCGGCGCAGCCTTCGGGAAGCGCGTCATCGGAGAGCGGCGAGAACCTGCACAGTTCCGCCCCCTGTTCTTCGAGGAGCCTCAGGTTGTCCTGATAGACGAAGCAGAAGGCCGCGTCGCTCGCTAGCGCGATCCGCACCGGACGCTGCACCGCAGCAGCTCCCCCAACGTGCGTGCACGCTTCCTCCAGATCCCCTCCCCCCCTCCCTCCAGGGGAGGGGGGAGAGCCATCGCCACCCGCCTTCGCCGAGGCTTCGGCCGGCAAGCCCGCAGTGCCGGATTCGGCGGGCAAGCCCGCAGCGCAAGCGCCGGCAGCTATCTTCAGTAGCGCATCCAGGTCCAGCTGGCGTTCGACCGCCGCCACCAGCTTCGCCAGGTACTCGCCGGAAAGCGGGTTGTCTTCGGCGGTCACCAGCCCGAGATGCCGGGATGGGATGGCGAGTTCCGGGTCCTTGGCGAAACAGCCGATGACGGCCACACCTGGCAGTCTTGCGGCCACCGCCTCCCGGAGAATCGCACCGTGGTTGGCACTCGCCACGTTGTTGAAGATCACCCCGGCCAGGTTAAGCTCGGGATCGAAGCCGGCAAAACCGTAAAGGAGAGCTGCGACCGAGCGCGCCTGGCTTTTGGCGTCCACCACGAGGATCACCGGCGCTCCCAAAAGCTTGGCGACCTCCGCCGTGCTCCCCGCCTCGCTTACCCCGTCGATGCCGTCGAAAAGCCCCATCGCCCCTTCGATCACCGCCAGGTCCGCTCTCCGCGCACGCCGGGCAAAGCTGTCGCGCACGAACTCGCGTCCGCACATCCAGCAGTCCAGGTTGAGCGAATGAGTGCCGGTCGCCAGCCGGTGGTAACCGGGGTCGATGAAGTCCGGGCCGACCTTGAAGGGGGCGACCTCAAGGCCGCGCGCCGCGAGGGCCGCCATGATGCCGAGCGTGAGGGTGGTCTTGCCGGAGCCGGAATGCGGCGCCGCGATCACCAGCCGGCCGGGCGTGAGTTCCTCAGCCGTTGGCAAGGTGCACCACCTGGTTGCCGTCGTCCCAGTAGTCTATGATGTTCAGACAGCAGTATTGCTGCTCGATGCTGAACAGGCGGTCCGGGGGCGCGCCGATCGCCTCCATCAGGACCACCCGGTTCACCCCGCCGTGCGCCACCACCAGCACCTCCTCGCCGCGGTGCCGCTCGACGATCTCCGCGATGGCCGGCAGCACCCGCGCCCTCAGGTCGGCGACGCTCTCGCCCCCCGGCGCCCGGAAATTGACCAGGTCCGCCAGGCGTGCCGCCCACTCGTCCGGGCGCTCCGCCTGCACCTCCGTCAGGGAGAGCCCCTGCCAGGCGCCGCAGTTCAGCTCCCTGAGTGCCGGGACCTTGACCGGCTCGACCCCCAGGTAAGGGCCGAGGATCTTCCCGCCGCGCAGGGTGCGGAGCAGGTCACTGGTATAGCAGGCGGTGATCCGGTCCGGGTCGAGACGCGGCTTTAACTGGTGGTACTGCTCCACACCACGCGGGCTGAGATCGACGTCGTGGTGGCCGTTGTAGCGGTGCGGGTTTTCCACCTCGCCGTGGCGGATCAGGTGGATGCGTGTCTTCTGCATGAACAAAACTCCTAGAAGGGCTGGGCGCCGCGGCTAAAAAGCGCCAGCAGCACCAAAAGGGAAACGATCTCGTTCAGTTCGCTGACGCAGCCGATCACGTCGCCGGTGACGCCCCCCAGCTTGCGGTGGAACCAGGCCTTGAGGCCCCAGGTGAAGAGCAAAAGGATGAAGAGGCAGCCGATCCCCCGCGTGCCGAGCAAAAGCCATCCCCCCGCCACGGTCACCATCCAGGCGAGGCTAAGCTGGAAGACCCCGGCACCGCCGATGAAGGCGCTCCCCAACCCGTCGGAGCGCGCCCGTTTGGAGCCGACCGTCATCTGCACCTGGGCGAAGCGCGCCGCCAACGGGAAGAAGAGGAGCACGGCCCGCTTGTACTCCGGCGGCACCGCCAAGAGCGCCTGGTACTTGAGCAAAAGCCCCAGCGCCAGCCCGACCGCCCCCACAGCGCCCACCCGCGAATCCTTCATCACCTCCAGGAAGCGCTGCCGGGAGCCGCGGGCGGCCAGGCCGTCGCAGACGTCGGAAAGCCCGTCCAGGTGGAGCGCCCCGGTGACTGCGGTCAGGAGCACGATCAGGAGCAGGTCCGTAACCGAGCGGGGCAGAAACGGCGCCAGCAGGAAATCGGCACCCGCCAGAAGTGCGCCCAGCCCCAGCCCCACCAGCGGGAAAAAGCTCATCGAACGGCCCAGGTCCTCTTCCTCGCAACGCAGCGCAAAGGGAAGAGGCACGATGGTCAGGAACTGGAAGGCGATCAGGAAAAGTCTCATGCCTAAGTAAACCTTTGGAGGTCGCACCTCAAGCCGAGGCGACCCCCGCCTCGGAGAAGGTAGCCATTTCCTTGAGCACCTTCACCCCGGCCTCGATCAGCCCCATGGCCAGGGCGGCGCCGGTCCCCTCGCCGAGCCTCAGCTGCAGGTCGAGAATCGGCTCGTCGCCGATCCGCTCAAGCATCAGGCGGTGACCGATCTCCACCGAGGCGTGGGCGGCGAACAGGTAGTCGCGCACGTGCGGGTGCATCTCGCAGGCGATCAGGGCCCCGGCGGTCGAGATGAAGCCGTCCACCACCACCGGCAGGCGGTTGGCCGCAGCCCCCAGCACCAGGCCGGCGATGGCCGCGATCTCCAGCCCCCCCACCTTGGCCAGGACGTCCAGCGGGTCCTCCGGGTTGGGGCGGTTGAGCGCAAGCCCCGCCTCGATCACCCGGATCTTGTTTTCCAGCGCCTCGTCGCCGATGCCGGTGCCGCGGTGGGTCACCTCGCGCACCGTGCAGCGGGAGAGGACCGCGATGATGGCGGAGGAGGGGGAGGTGTTGCCGATCCCCATCTCGCCGGTGCCGACCATGGCGACCCCTTCCGCCTTGGCCTGCTCGGCCAGCGCGATGCCGACCGCCATGGCGGCCACCGTCTCCTCGCGGGTCATGGCCGGTCCCTTGGCGAAGTTTTTGGTCCCACGGGCGACCTTGCGGATGATCAGCCCCGGCGCCGGCTCGAAATCGTGGTCCACCCCAACGTCCACCACCCGCACCTCGGCGCCGACGTGGCGCGCCAGCACGTTGACCCCGGCGCCTCCCCGAAGGAAGTTCAGGACCATCTGCGACGTCACCTCTTTGGGAAACAGGGAGACCCCTTCCTCGACGATGCCGTGGTCGCCGGCGAAGGTGAAGATCACCTTCTTATCGGTATCGGGGGCGAAGTCGCCGGTGATGGCCGCGAAACGCCGCGCCATTTCCTCCAGGCGCCCCAGCGCGCCCAGCGGCTTGGTCTTGTTATCGAGCAGGGCCTGCGCCTTGGCGAGCAGCCCCTCGTCTACCGGCTGGATCTTGGCCAGCGTCGCGTCCAAAAGTGTCATATGCTGTTCCTCCGTCAGGTAAAATTAAAGTGCCTAAATCACCCGGAATTTGTAGGTTGCGTCGAGCGGGTCATCGCGAAACGCAACATGCTCTCTGGTACCGGCAGCGTTATGTCGCGTTTCGTACCTCAACGCGACCTACGTTATTCCCTTATCCCTTTACTTGAGCTTGAGCGGCAGACCGGAGAAGGTGACGTATACCTCGTCCGCCGCGGCCGCCAAAAGTTCGTTGGCCTCGCCGGCCAGATCTCGGAAGCTCCTGGCCAGCGGGTGCTCGGGCACGATCCCCATCCCCACCTCGTTGGTCACCAGGATCAGGGGGGTCTTCAGCGTCGCAAACGACTCGGTAAGGCGCGCGACCTCGCCCAGCGCCCCGTCCGCCCCCCCCTCGCCGCGAAACAGCAGGTTGGAAAGCCAGAGCGTCACGCAGTCGACAAGCACCACCTGAAAATAGCCGTCGTGACCGGTGAGGGTCTCGACCACTGCCAAGGGCTCTTCCATGGTCTGCCATTCGTCGCCCCGCCGGCTGCGGTGGCGCGCGATCCGCGCGGCCATCTCCGCGTCCCCCGCCTCGCCGGTGGCGAGATAGCCCCTCAAAGGCGGGTACCCTTCCGCCAGCTTTTCGGCCAGCTTGCTCTTGCCGCTGCGCGCACCGCCGGTGACCAGTACGACTTTGGACATAAAAAAACCCCCCTTCCAATGGAAGGGGGATCAATGACGGAAAAGATACACTTCTCCCCTTTGCCCCTCTGCCACGGAGGTTCAATCGGTGTTCGTCCGGGCAGGTTTCCTGACTTACGGGTCTCCTTACTCGCCGCGCCTTCCCGAGGATATCAGTGGCATCGTTGCGGCTTTCATAACCGTTCACAGTTGCGGGACAGCGAGGGATTCACACCCTCTTCCCTTTTAACCCCTCTCGGGGCACCTGGACTACTCTCTACTATGTAGTTGTAGCTGCGTTTCTAACAGAGTGGGGAGGGAAAGTCAATCTCTAAGGGCGCGGTTGACGTTTTCGTAAGCATTCTACCCGGCAGGTCGCGTTGAGACGCGAAACGCGATCGCACCGCTGCCGGCGTCCGCATTGTCGTTTGCGTTTCACGGTGAATCCGTTCAACGCAACCTACAGGGGTTCCTCGTCCTGTTCAAGGGGAGGCGCAAGCTTGGCCTCGATCTTCGCCCAGACCCCGTCCCGTCCTTCCTTGGAGAGGGCGGAGAAAAAGTTGAGATCCTCCTTCTCCACGCCCAGGCGCGCCGCGATGACTGCGGTCTGCTTGGCGCGCTCGTTCTTGGAGAGCTTGTCGCACTTGGTCACCACCAGGATCGGCGGGATCGAATAGGCGCGCAGCCAGGAGAGCATCTGCAGGTCGTCGTCGCTCGGCACCCGGCGGATGTCGAGGATCAGGATCACGGCGCGCAGGTTTTCCCGCTTGGCTAGGTAGGTCTCCATCATCGGCCGCCAGTCCTTTTTCACCTCCAAGGGGACCTTGGCATAGCCGTAGCCTGGCAGGTCTACCAGCATGAAATCGTCGTTCACCTGGAAGAAGTTGATCAGCTGGGTGCGTCCCGGGGTCGAGCTGGTGCGCACCAGGTTCTTGCGGTTCACCAGCACGTTAACGAGGGAGGATTTGCCGACGTTGGAGCGCCCGGCAAAGGCGATTTCCGGGAGGTCGCCCGGAGGATAGTGGGCGGGTTTGGTGCCGCTTTTAATAAATTCGGTGCTTTTGACAATCAAGAAGAAATCCGTCCCTTTTTCCCGCAGTATAGCCCGCGCGGGCGCCCCTTTCAACGGCTAAATCCGATATGCCTTGATAATGAGAACCTTTTTGGTATATTTTGTGACCTGTGTCCGGTGCGGGGCTCCCGCTACCGGCTGTCCCATAAAGGGTTTGTTGCATGAACAAAGAGCTGGAATCCGCCATACAGACGGCAGCAGATCTGCCGACGATCCCGGTCATGGCCATCAAGGTCATGCAACTGATCGAAAGCGAAACCGCTACCGCCGAAGAACTCGCCCGAATCGTCGCCGCAGATCCGGCACTCGCCGCCCGCGTCCTCAAAATAGCCAACTCCTCCTACTACGGCTGCCGCCGGCAGGTCCGCACCATCGCCAACGCCATCGTCATCCTCGGTTTCAGCACCCTGCGCAGCCTGGTGGTGGCCGCCTCCCTCAAGCAGATCTACAAGCCGTTCGGCCTGATCGAGAAGATGCTCTGGGAGCACTCCTTCGCCGTCGGCATCGCCGCCAAGGTGATCGCCCGGCAGACGCACGCCGCCAACGAGGAGGAGGCCTTTCTGGCCGGCCTGTTCCACGACATCGGCAAGATCATCATGAACACCCTGGACCGCGAGAAGTTTCACGAGGTGATGCAGATCTGCTACAACGAGGGGGTCTTTTTCGAGGAGTGCGAACTGAACGTCTATCCGTTCAGCCACGAAGAGGTGGGGGGGTACGTGATTCGCAAATGGAACTTCCCGGAGATCCTGGCGACCGCGGTACTGCAGCACCACCAGCTTGTATTCGAGGATACCGATTCTTTTGCGGTGGTGAACCTGGCTGCGGTCACCGCCCTCGCCGATCAGCTCTGCCTCCAGCACGGCATCGGCATCAGGGAGGCGCGGGACGACCTCGATCCGGTCCGCTCCAGGGCCGGGCAGCTTTTGCTTTTAAACGACGAGCAGTACGCTCTGGTCAGCGAGACCTTCCTGGCGGCGTTCGAAAAGGACCGGCCGCTGTTCGGCGCCTGAAGGTCACCCCCGGGAGGCATCCTCCGCCACGGAGGCGGCACCCGCCGCGTCACCGGCCGGCGCTGCGTCGCCACCCGCTTCCCCGGCTGCGGCCAGCTCGGCCGCGGCATCCTCCTCCGCCCGCCTGCGTGCCTCCGCCGAAATCTCGACGCAGTCCCCGCTTAGCTCTTCCTGCCCCGCCGTCCCGCTCCCGTACCCCTTGGGATGCTTGCGCCGATGCCCCTGCCCGTGGTCGCCGCTGTGCGGATCGACCACCAGGTGTCCCGGTATTCTCTCTACCATGTAGTCCATTGCTGTGCCTCCGACAATTGCTGAAGGTGGCGGTGGTGGCGTCATATTACCAGCTGTTTCCAATTAAATAAACAATTTTTGATTACTTGCAGCGCACCCGCCGCGGGACATACATCTTGTCTAGGCGAAGACGCTGCTGTATACTCTGCGACTTGGTGGAATTTCCAAAGAGAAGGGTTAAGCAATGAAACTCAATACCAAGTTGGTGATGATCATGCTCACCATGCTGATCATCGCCATGCTGATCCTTTTCGTACTGAACCAGTTCAGCCAGAACGATCTGGTGCAGGAGATACAGGACAGTTCCACCGTCGTGTCAAAGGCCATCCAGTTGAGCGTCGAAGATCTCACCTCGGAAACGGACGTGGAATCGTCCCGCCTCAAGGAGTACCTGCAGCAGGCGCGCAACAAGGGGGTCAACCAGATCAACATCATCAACAACGAAGGGGAGATCATCAACTCCTCGGACCCCGAACAGATCGGCAAGAAGCGCGAGATCAAGAAGCTGGAGAAAGGGCTCAAGGCCTCGCGTCGCGGCGGCGCCGTCACCTCGCTCAAGCCCTACGACCTGGTGGTGCCGGTCATCGTCGGCGACGAGCAGCTGGGCTACGTGCAGGTAGGTCTTTTGCTCGACAACATCCGCGACATCCAGCATGCCAACTTCGTCAGGCGCCTGGTCGCCACCAGCCTGGTGTTTCTTTGCGGCATGTTCCTCACCATCTTCCTGGCCCGTCGCTACACCTTCCCGATCCACCGGTTGGCCACCAGCGTCAAGAACGTCTCCGGCGGCGACCTGAGCGTCACCTTCCCGGTGGACAGCTCCGACGAGATCGGCGAATTGGCCGAAAACCTGAACGAGATGGTGGAAAAGCTCAGGGAGAAGGAACTTTTGGAGAAGCGCCTCTTCGAGGCGGAGCACCTCTCGAAGGTGGGGCAGTTGGCGGCCGGCATCGCCCACGAGATCAGGAACCCGCTCAACTACATAAGCCTCGCCATCGACCACCTGAAAAGCGAGATGCTTCCCTCCTCCGACAAGGGGGGTGAGCTGATCGCCATCGCCGACAACATCAAGGAAGAGGTGCGCAAGGCCAACTACATGGTGCTCAACTTCATGAACTACGGCCGGCCGCTGAAGATCAGGAAACAGCGGGTGAGATATCCCGACCTGGTCGACAAGGCCATGCAGCTCATGCAGGATAGGCTCAAGGAACAGCATATCGAGGTGCTGCGCGAGATCCCCAAGGACCTGCCGCCGCTTTACGTCGACCCCGAGCTGATGCGCAACTGCCTGTGCAACTTCATTTCCAACGGAGCACAGGCGATGCCGGATGGAGGGAGCATGACCCTGGGCGCCCGGCTCGACGCCGAAGCAGGGATGGTGCTGCTCACCTTCAGCGATCGGGGCATCGGCATCGACCCGCAGGACATGGAGAAGGTCTTCCAGCCGTACTTCACGACCAGGGAGGCCGGCATCGGACTCGGTCTGGCCATCACCGAGCGCATCGTCAAGGAACACGGCGGCACCCTTAAGGTGCAAAGCGTCCAAGGGGAAGGGACCACCTTTACCGTGGCACTGCCGGTAAAGATCGCCTAGCGCACTAAAATTATTCTGGCATAATAATGGGCGTGCCTGAAATCGGCCGCCGCTACTCACTCTTGATCTCGATCTTAACCTTTAAGTAACTGGAGTCGCGATGGTCGGCAGCATCTTGATAGTGGACGACGAAAAAGGGCAACGTGACATACTCACCGCCATCTTAGCCAAGGAAGGTTATCACGTGCAGACGGTGCCGGGAGGCAGGGAGGCGCTGGAAGAACTGGAGAAGCATCAGTACGACCTCATTTTGACCGACCTGAAGATGCAGGGGATGTCGGGAATGGAACTGATGGAACGCGTGCTGGCCGACTCCCCGGACCAGTGCGTGATCATGATGACCGCCCACGGCACCATCGGCACGGTCAAGACGGCCATCAAGATGGGCGCCTTCGACTACCTGGAAAAGCCGCTGGAACGCGACGACCTGATCCTCACCCTGCAGCGCGCCTTCGACCACATCGCCCTGCGCCGGGAAAACAAGGTCCTGCACAAAAAGCTCGCCGAAAGCCGCACCCTCCCCAACATGATTGGCGAACACCCGAAGATGCTCGAAGTGGTGCGCATGATCAACAAGATCGCCCCGACCCCAACCACCGTGCTGATCTACGGCGAATCCGGGACCGGCAAGGAGCTGGTGGCGCGCGCCGTCCACGACTCCAGCCCCCGCAAGGGAAAGCCGTTTTTCGCCATCAACTGCGCGGCCATACCGGAATCCCTCATGGAAAGCGAGCTCTTCGGCCACGAGAAGGGATCCTTCACCGGCGCCGGCAGCCGCGAAATCGGCATGTTCGAGGCCGCGGAGGGGGGCACGGTCTTCCTGGACGAGATCGGCGAGATGAACATCGCCATGCAGGCCAAGCTTTTGCGCGCCATCCAGGAAAAGGAGATCAGACGGGTCGGCGGCAAGCTGAACATCCCGGTCGACGTCCGCATCATCTCCGCCACCAACAAGGACCTGGAGCTGGAAACCAAGCGGGGCGGCTTCCGGGAGGACCTCTTCTACCGGCTGAACGTGATCAGGATCACCCTTCCCCCCTTGCGTGAGCGGGGCAACGACGTCGTCACCCTGGCCAACTTCTTCCTCAAGAAGTACAGCGCCTCCTGCGGCATCCCGGTGAAGGGGATCGGCAAACCGGCGCTCAAAATCCTTTTGGACTACAACTGGCCGGGCAACGTCCGGCAGCTCGAGTCGGTGATCGAGCGGGGCGTACTGATGGCGGAAAGCGAGTACATCCAGCCGGAGGACCTCCCCGCCGAGGTGCATCACGAGAGCGAGCCGGGCAAGCTTCCTTTTGAATTCCCCGCCGGCGGCATCTCCATGGACGAACTGGAGCGCGACCTGATCGTCAAGGCGATGCAGCGTGCCGACTGGGTGATCAGCAAGGCGGCGCCGCTTTTGGGGATGAGCTACAAGACCCTGCAGTATCGATTGGAGAAATTCGGCATCGCCCGACCCGACTAGACCATTCACCATCACCAACCAACAGAAGTAGCCAGGAGGTGCGGTATGAACCTCACCAACACGCTACACAGATTCACCGTGATCCCCTTCCTCCCCCGCGAGCTGAGCGGTCTGCAGCGGATCGCCTGCAACCTCTGGTGGAGCTGGGAACCCGAAGCCATCAACCTCTTCCAGCGCCTCGATCCCGAGCTCTGGAAACTTACCCACCATAACCCCCTGGAAATGTTAGGCTCCCTGCAGCAGGCAACGCTTGAGGGGCTGATGGCGGACGAGGGTTTCATGTCCCACCTGGCCCAGGTCGAGGAGCGGCTCGAGGACTACCTCACCTCCCGCACCTGGTACCACCGGCATGGCAACCCTAACGCCCGCATCGCCTACTTTTCCATGGAGTTCGGCCTGCACGAGTCGCTGCCGCTTTATTCCGGCGGGCTCGGCATCCTGGCCGGCGACCACCTGAAATCGGCGAGCGACTTGGGTCTCCCTCTGGTCGGGGTGGGGCTCCTCTACCGGCAAGGCTACTTCCGCCAGCGCCTCAACCTGGAGGGGTGGCAGCAGGAGATCTACCCGGACAACGACTTCCACAACCTGCCGCTGCATCTGGAGAAGGACGCCGCCGGCACGCCGCTTACGGTGTCGGTGGACCTTCCCTCCCGCACCCTGGTCGCACGCATCTGGCGCGTCGAAGTGGGGCGCGTACAGCTCTACCTGCTCGACTCCAACCTGGAGGAGAACCTCCCGGCCGACCGGGAGATCACCACGCGCCTTTACGGCGGCGATCAGGAACTCAGGGTCCGGCAGGAGATGCTTTTGGCCATCGGGGGGTTAAGGGCGCTGAAACTGGCGGGGATCGAGGCGAACGTCTGCCACATGAACGAGGGTCACGCCGCCTTCCTGGCGCTGGAGCGGATCAGCCTGCTCATGCGGGAAACCGGGCTGAGTTTCCCGGAAGCCAGCGAGGCCGTGCGTGGCGGCAACGTCTTCACCACCCACACGCCGGTCGAGGCGGGCATCGATCACTTCCCCGCCGAGCTGCTCGACAAGTACCTGGCGCATTATTACTACAGCCTCGGCCTCACCCGCGAACAGTTCCTGGCACTCGGCCAGCAAAACCACGGGCGCAGCCAGGACACCTTCTGCATGGCCGTGCTCGCCATGAAACTCTCCTCCTACGCCAACGGGGTAAGCGAACTGCACGGCGAGGTTTCGCGCAAGATGTGGGCCGACGTCTGGCCCGACCTCCCCGAAGAGCAGCTGCCGCTCACCTCCATCACAAACGGCGTGCACCACAAGACCTGGCTGTCCGAGGACATGACGAACCTCCTGGTCCGCTACCTCGGCACCCGCTGGCTGCAAGAGCAGACGGCCGAACAGCTCTGGCGCAAGGTCGCCCACATCCCCGACGCCGAACTCTGGCGCACCCACCGCCGCGGCACCCTGAGGCTCGTCGATTACGCACGCCAGAGCCTGAAAGGGCAACTGAACAAGCTGGAGGCAAGCCCCAAGGAGGTCGCCCAGGCCTCGGAAGTGCTCGACCCCGACATCCTCACCATCGGCTTCGCCCGCCGCTTCGCCACCTACAAGCGCGGCACGCTCCTTTTGCACGACAAAGACCGCCTGGAGCGGATCTTGAACCATGCCGAGCGCCCGGTGCAGATCGTCTTCGCCGGCAAGGCGCACCCAGCCGATCAGCAGGGGAAGGAGCTGATCCGACAGATCGTCCAGCTCTCGCAGCAGGAGCGCTTCCGGCGGCGCATCGTCTTTTTGGAAGACTACGACATCGCGGTCGCCCGCCACCTGGTGCAGGGGGTCGACGTCTGGCTGAACACCCCGCTGAGGCCGCACGAGGCGAGCGGCACTTCCGGCATGAAGGTCGCCTTCAACGGCGGACTCAACCTGAGCATCCTGGACGGCTGGTGGTGCGAGGGGTACCGGGGGAACAACGGCTGGGCGATCGGCGAGGGGGAGGTGTACCACGACCTCACCTACCAGAACGAGGTGGAGAGCCGTGCGATCTACGACCTTTTGGAAAAGGAGATCGTGCCGCTTTTCTACACGCGCGGGATCGACGGGGTGCCCAGGGGGTGGGTCGCCTGCATGAAGATGTCGATGCAGACGCTCTGTCCGGTGTTCAGCACCGACCGGATGGTGCAGGAGTACACCCGGCGCTGTTATCTCCCGGCTTACGAGCACTGGGAGCGCCTGAACCGCGACGGCTTAAGGCTCGCCGTGGAGCTTGCCCGCTGGAAGGAGCGGCTGCACGCCCTTTGGGGGCAGGTGAGCATCGACTCGGTGGAGGCGGAAATCCACCGCGAGGTGACGGTGGGCGAGAGGCTCCCGATCCGGGTGCGGGTCACGCCGGGGGAGATACCGCTGTCGGAAATCGCCGTGGAGGTGTACTTCGGGGTGCTGGACGCGCGCGGTGCGATCATGGGAGGGGAGATCGTGCCGCTGGCTGCGGCGGCGGGGGAGGAACGGCAGGTGAACTTCGACGGCGAGCTGGAGTGCCGCTTCTGCGGGCGCCACGGCTTCATGCTGCGGGTGATGCCGCGCCACCCGGAACTCGGCACCGTCTACGACCCGGGGCTCATCCTCTGGGGGTGATTTGAGCTATCTCTTGAGTCCGTAGACGTAGGCGAGAATCTCGGCGACGGCGGCGTAGAGGTTCTCCGGGATCTCTTGCCCTTCCTCGACGTTGTCGAACAGCTCGCGCGCCAGGAAGCGGTTTTCAACCAGCACGATGTTGAACTCCCGCGCCACGATCTTCATCTGCAGGGCCATCTGGTCGGCCGCCTTGAAAATGACGAACGGCGCCGCCATCTTGAAGCGGTCGTACTTGAGCGCCACCGCGTAGTGGGTCGGGTTGGTGACCACCACGTCCGCCGTGGGGACGATCTGGCGCATCCTCCTTCTTGCCATCTGGAACTGCTTCTGCCGCAGGCGCTGCTTGACGGTAGGGTCGCCCTCCGCGTTCTTCGCCTCGTCCTTCACCTCCTGCTTGGTCATCTTCAGGTTGTCCATGAAGCGCCAGCGCACGAAGGCTAAGTCCACCACCGCCAGGAGGATCAGCACGCCGCAGGTGTGCAGCATGATCTTGAACGCCAGGTGCCCGATGAAGGCGACCACTCCGGCCAGCTCCTGGTCCACCAGGTAGATGATGCTGTCCAGTTCCTCGGCCATGATCTTGTAGGCCATGTAGCCTACGATCAGCATCTTGCCCAGGGATTTTACAACCTCGAACAGCGCGTCCTTCTTGAACAACCTGCCGAACCCGTTCACCGGGTTCAACTTGCCGAGATCGAACTTAAGCTTCTCCGTGGTGAAATGCACCCCCCCGCCTTGGCTCAACTCCACCGCAATGCCGGTAAGCACCACCACTAAAACGAAGGGGATCAGCATGGTCGCGATGTTGCCGAACTCCCGCATCATCAGGCTGTGCACGCTGACGTAGGTGACGTCGTGGGCGGCGAGCGACCCGAAGACCTCGCGCATGACCGCCTTCATGGTCGACAGGATCATGCCGGAGGAGGCGTACAGCGCCACCATGGCCGCGATCAGGGAAAGGGCCGAGGTCATCTCGCGACTGCGCGGCACGTCCCCCTTGCTCTTGGCGTCGGAGACCTTCTTGTCTGTTGGTTTCTCTGTTTTTGAGTACTTGTCTTCTGCCATGGCGTCCCTAGGCGAGCAGCTTGAACAGGACCTTCATCTGCACCACGAGGTTGCCGAAGGTGCCGGCTAGCACGCGCACGAAGACCGGCAGGGAAAGGCCGAGGATGAGGAAACCGATGCCGATGTTGAGCGGCATGGAGACCATGAAGACGTTCATGGCGGGAAAGCTGCGGGCCACGATGCCGAGCGCGACCGAGGTGGCCAGAAGGGCGACTGCCACCGGAGCGGCCAGCTTGAGGGCGAGGACGAAGACGCCGGCGGTGCTCTCGATGATGAATTTGAGCAGCCCGGGGCTCGTGTGCCAGGCGCCGATGGGGAGCACTTGGTAGCTTTCCACCATGGCCCTGATGAAGAAATGGTGCACGTCGAGCGACAGGTAGACCAGGGTGGCGAGCGCCCCTTGAAAGACCGCCATGGTCGGCACCTGGGCCTGGGAAGTCGGGTCGAACATGGAGGCCATGGTGAGCCCCATCTGCATGCCGATCTGCTGTCCGCAGAACTCGATGGCCGTGAAGATCACCTGGGAGAGAAGCCCCAAGGTCAGCCCGACCAGCACTTCCCGGAAGGTCAGGAGGGTGATCGAGATGGAGTCGGTGCCGCCGACGATGCCGTGCGTCTTGATGATCGGAAAGATGACCAGGCCCATGGCGAGGATGAGAGGGGTTTTCACCCGGTTCGGCACCACCTTGCCGCCGAAAGTGGGCATCGCCGCGAACAGCCCCCCGATCCTGGCCAGCACCAGGGTGAAGGGGATCAGGTCGTTCAGGCTTTGAAGCGGCAGGTTATCGAACACGCTAATGCCTCATGGTGGCGATCAACTCGTAGATCTCCCGGGTGAAATCCCCCATGTAGGTCATCATCCAGGGGAAGAAGAGCACCAGGGCGATCATTACCGCGGCGATTTTGGGAGCGAAGGCGAGGGTCGCCTCGTTGATGGAGGTGACCGCCTGGAAGATACTGACCAACAGGCCCACCACCAGGGCGCAGATGAGCAGCGGTGCCGAAAGCATCAGCACCGCCTCGAAACTTCTCCTGCCAAGTTGTACCACCAGTTCGGGGGTCATAGGAACCTCAACGTTCTATCCGAAACTCTTCACCAGCGAGCCGATCACCAGCCCCCAGCCGTCCACCAGCACGAACAGCAGGATCTTGAAGGGAAGCGAGATCATGACCGGCGGCAGCATCATCATACCCATGGACATGAGCACCGAGGCGACCACCATGTCCACCACCAGGAAGGGAATGAAGATCAGAAAACCGATCTGGAAGGCGGTCTTCAGCTCGCTCACCACGTAGGCCGGGATCAAGGTCAGGGTCGGGATGTCGTCCGCGTTCTTCGGCCGGGGGAGCTTGGAGAGCGACAGAAACAGCGCCAGGTCCTTGTCCCTCACCTGGGAGAGCATGAACTTGCGGACCGGCGCTATCCCCCGCTTGAGGGCCTCTTCCTGGCTGATGGTCTGGTTGCGGTACGGCTGAATCGCGTTGGTGTTCACCTGCTGCCAGACCGGCGCCATGATGAAGAAGGTCAGGAACAGCGACAGCCCGATGACGATCTGGTTGGACGGGGCCTGCTGGGTGCCGAGTGCTGAGCGCAGGAAGGAAAGGACGACGACGATGCGGGTAAACGAGGTGGTCATCATCAGAAGGCTCGGCGCCAGCGAGATGACCGTCATCAGGAAGAAGATCTGCAGAACCACCGCCACGTCGGCGGGTTTGGACACCTTGCCTACGCCGACCGAGACGGTCGGCAACGCCAGCGGCTCAGCGGCTACGGCACTGCTCGCCACTATCAGGGAAAGCGCCGCCAGCAGCAGCACCCCCAGGATCTTGTTATGTTTCACGCAAAACCACCGCTTTTCTTGAATCCGCCCATTCTGCCGGTGCCGAGGGGAAGTTCCCCCGCCAGCGTCTTGAGCCTGTTTTTCAGGTCCCCTGGAATCAGGGCGGCGAGCTTCTGCTCGTCCACCACCTCGATCTCCTCCAGCATCTCCACCTTGGTGATGAAGCTGATCCCCTCTGAGGAGTTGGAGAGGAGCAGGTACTCTCCCCCCACTTCCACCAGCATCAGGGATTTCTTGGGCGCCAGGTGCCGGGTCTCGATCACACGGATATAGCGGCTGCCCCCCCGCTGGGTCACCTTGAGGAAGCGCTGGATAAAGTAGCAGAGGATCAGGATGATGCCGATCACCAGGACCAGCGATCCGAGCATCTGGGCGACGCTGCCGGCAACTTCGCCGCCACCCGCTAGATTGTTCATAACACCTTGTCCACCCGTTCATTGGGGCTGACGATGTCGAGGAGCCGGATGCCGAACTTGTCGTTCACCACCACCGCCTCGCCGCGAGCCACCAGCTTGGAGTTGACGAACACGTCCAGCGGCTCGCCCGCCAGCTTGGTCAACTCCACCACCGAACCCTGGTTGAGCTGCAACACGTCGCGGACCAGCAGCTTCGTCCTGCCGAGTTCCACGGTCAGTTGCAGCGGTATATCCATGATGAATTCCAGATTCTTCATCTGGGGACTTTCTTTCGCCTCTTCACCTACTTTTTCGCTCAACTCTCACCCCCTCCACGCAGGGCGCGGCTGACCTGCACCGCCTTGTTCCCCCCGCTTACTCCGGCCACGCCGGTGAACTTCTTCACCCCGCCCACCTTGACGGTCAGTTCGTCTTTGCCGCTGGTATCCAGCATTACCGTATCGCCGGGGCTCAGCTCCAAAAGCTCAGCCAGCGTGATGATCGCCCCCCCCATCTCCACCGAGATCTCCAGCGGCGCTTCCAGGAGCTCCTCGGACATCCGGTAGGACCAGAGCGGGTCGACCACCATCATGTCCATCTGCACGCCGCGCTTGAGTTTGTCGCGGATCGGCTCGATGGTCATGAACGGGATGGCCAGGATCATGTTCCCGACCGTATCCTCCACGTGGATCTTGAGCGCCATGGTGATCACCTGGTACTCAGGCGGCACGATGTTCACCAGTCGCGGGTTCATTTCAATCCTGAGCAGGCTCATGTCGATCTCGGGACAGAGCGGGCTCCACGCCTTTTCCAGGTCCGCCAGCGCGTCCTTGACGATCTTCTCCACAAGCCTGAGCTCGATGTTGGTGAAGAGCCGGTTCATACCCTGCCCCGCCTGATTGCCTCCCCCGCCGAGGATACTGTCCACGATGGTGAAGACCATGGTCGAGTCGAAGGCGATCAGCGCCGCACCTTTCAGCGGGTCCATCTTGTACAACGCCATGGCGACCGGGGAGGGAAGCGTGCTCAGGAAGTCGCCGAACTTGTAAGGACGGGCCTCTTCCTTCTTGATCTCCACCATGCGCCCCAGCCGGTTCGACATGGTGACACGGTTGTAGCGGATGAAGCCGTCGTAGACGATATCCAGGTTGGGGATCGCCCGGTGTTCCTCGATGTCGAGCAGGTCGAAATTTTCGACGTTGGGCACACCGCTGCGCGCCAGCTCCTGCTCCGGGATGATGCTCCCCTCAAAGACGGCGGCGACCAGGGCGTCGATCTCCTCCTTAGTGAGGATTCCTTCCATAGAGATCATGTGGCTGCACCCGTTGGATTCTGCGTGTTTTGCATATTACTGCACCACGAAATCGGTGAAGTAGACCTTCGAAACGGCGTTGGGGGAAACGATTTTGCTCACCGCACCGAGAATCTGTGCCTTGAGGGCATTCTTGCCTTGCAGGTCCTGTACCTCCTGCAGGGTCTTGGTGGTGAGCACGACAAGCACGGCGTCTCGTATCGGCGCCACCTTGGAGTCCATCTCGGCCTTGGAATTCGGGTTGTTGAGTTCGAACTCGACCTTGACCTTCAGGTAGCGAAGCTCCTGGCCGTCGTAGATGTTCACCACGAACGGCTCCAGGGGATAGATCGAGCTGGCGGCGCCACCTTCCTTGCCACCTTCGTGGCCGCCCTCTTTGCCGCCTTCGGCCTTGGCACCGCCTTCGACCTTAGCCGATTCCGCCGCGGGTTTCTTTTCCTTGCTGCCGCCAAGTACGAACATGGCTGCGCCACCCAGCACGGCGAGCGCTACAGCAATACCGATGATGATGAACAGCTTTTTCTTGTTGTCCTGGGGCGGGGCATCCGCCTTTGCCGGATCGGCCATACAGGAATCTCCTTTGGAAGTAAAAACTCTCGTCCCCAGAATGTACTACATCTGCAACGTAAGTGCCAGCAGTAACAATCCTTGTCGCTTTTCCGCAGGATGGGCAGCCCTCTGCCCGCCAATCCGACCTCTGCCGCCGCAGGGTGCGGTGCTGCGGCAACCTTTTCCGGCCCGCGCACGCACGGGCCCCCCACCCTGCTGTCATTTTATTGACAAGCTTGCAAAAAAAACCGGGGGCGTGTTTTGGGCACGCCCCCGGTCAAGTAAACAACAGCTTGTTAGGTTTAGCGGATCAGACCCAGCACGTCCTGGGTCATCTCGTCTGCTGTGGTGATGGTCTTGGCGTTGGCCGAGTAAGCACGCTGGGTGGTGATCATGTTGACGAACTCGGTCGCCATGTCGACGTTGGAGGCCTCCAGCGAGTTGGAGATCAAGGTGTTGCTGGTGCCGTTGGCGGTGTTGTTGGCCAGCGAGAAACCGGTGGTAGCTACGCCGGAGCTGGCGGTCGCCCTGTACATCGAGCCACCCACCTTTTCCAGCGCGGTAGGATCGGTAGCGGTCACCAGGGCGATGCGCTGCACGGTATTGGCGTTGCCGGCGGTGACGGAACGGCTGGCTGCGGTGGTGCTGGCGACCGACGCTGCGCCTGTCGCGTTGTTTAACGCGGAGGCGATGTCGAATGCGGGGCCTGCAGTGGGGTTAGTCCCGGTGAAAGTTCCAAGATCGGAAGCCAGGAGCGCGGGCCCGGTGCCGTCGGTTACTGCGGCGGCTGCCTGTGCATTGGCAAGCAAAGTACCCACGTCGCCGGTCGGCGGCGAACCGGCGGTGAAGAAGGTATCGGCAGCGGTCTTGGCAGCGGTCAATTTGGCGTCGGTCGAGTTGGCAGCCGAAGCGTTATCGGCGGCAGTGGTCGCTGCCGCGGCAGCCGTTGCCAGAGAATTCAGTGCGGTAACTGCTGCCTCGTTTGCCGTATTCAAGGTGTTTAGAGCGGTGGTCTGCGCGGCGATCAGGACGCTGTTATTCGGGTCCGCTGCCAGGTTCTGCGTGGCAGTCGTGTAGTTGGTGGCCGCGGTGGCTGCAGCCTGATAAGCTGCGCTTGCCTGGGTGAACTGGTCGTTAGCGGTGCTGATGGCGGAATACGAAGTATCGGCAAGATTGGGTCCCGCCAGGCCGTTGCTGCTGTTGTAGTAGTTCAGGGTAACGCCGTCGGTGGCCAGGTAGGTGATGAGACCGGTGGAATCTATGCTGACGACCTTGCCGAAGTCTGTGCTCGGGTTGACGCCGCTATTCACAAACTGAATCGGCTTGCCAGAGGTGTCGAGCACCTGGTATCCGTCCGGGTTCACCAACTGCAATTTGTCGTTGACGGTGAAGCTGCCGGACCGAGTCAGGAAGGCGGTATTCTGGGTGGTAGCCGGCACGTCGGGGGACTGCAGGGCGAAGAAGGCGTTCCCCTGGATGGTCAGGTCGGTGACGTTGGCCGAAGCCTGGGAAGTACCCTGGGTGAACAGGTTCTGCACGGTCTGCAGTTCGGTACCGGTACCGATCTGGGAACTCGCACCCTGGTTCAGGGAGAGGAGGTCGGCGAAGACCGACCGGCTCGATTTGAACCCGGTAGTGTTGACGTTGGAGATGTTGTTGCCGATGACGTTCAGAGCTTCGGAGTTGCCGATCAGACCGCTGACGCCAGTGTACAAAGCAGACGTAATACTCATTTTTTTGCCTCCTTAGGCTAAGTTGTTGTGGAACGCCTCAGTCGGTCGGCGTTCCTTGGGCTTCCTTCTGGAGGGCCAGCCCGTTTCTTGGTTGATGTGTCGTTTAAACCTGTCCGCCTACAGCATGACGGCGGAGTCGATGTTGGTGAAGACGTTTCCCTTCATGCCTTGCCGATCCATGGCGGTGACTACGGTGCGATTTTTCACGCTTACTACCAGCGCCGCGTCTCCCATCATGATCAGCGACTCCTTGCCTCCTTTTTGCGCCACGCTGTCCACCGCGCCCGCCAACTGCTGCATGTCGGAGTCGGTGAGGGTGATGCCGCGCGATTTGAGCCTTTCTTGGGCGTGCTGGGAAAGTCTCACGGGTTGGCCGGGGAGCTTCTGGTCCAGCACCTTGGCGAAAGGCGTGACGCCGCCCACCTGGCCGTTCCCCTGTGGCGTGACCGGAGCCTTCGGCTTGGCCGGCGCCTGTATCGGCTGAGGGAACAGGATGTTGCTGTTAATGGTGCTGTCGGTCACCTTACACCCCCGATACGGAGGTCACGTTGGTCAGGTTCACGCTAAGGTTGCCCAGATTAAGCACCGGGGATGTGCCAGTCAGATCCACGCCGGTTACCGTCCCTTTGACCATTGGGGTGGCAGTCACCGCGTTGCCGGAGGCATCGGTAGCCGCGACGCTGAAGGTGTAGACACCTGAGGCTAGCTGGCTCCCTGCCGTGTTGGTGCCGTCCCAGGCAATGCTCCCCTGGCCCGCTGCAGCTGCGCCACCGCTGATGGTCTTCACCGTGTTGCCGCCGGCGTCCTTGATGGCGACGGTCACGTTGCTGGCAGCCGATGCCAAGCTGAAGTTGACGGCGGTGGGGCTGCCGGACTGCAGGCTGACTTGCGATCCCTGGGCTTGTACCTGCTTACCGATCATGGAAACCGACGCCATGGCGGTAGAATTCCCACCCTGGCTAAGCAGACCCTGCAGGTTTGTGTTTGTGTTGTAGGCCTGTTCGACCTGGGTCAATTGGGCCAGCTGGCCGATGAACTGCGAGCTGTCCTGCGGGTTCAGCGGATCCTGGTTTTGCAGCTGGGTGATGAACAGGTTCAGGAAATCGTTGGTATTGAGTCCCATGCTCTGTTTCATCGCTGAATTGGCTGCGCTCGTAGTGGCCGCAGACGACGTTACTGTTGTTGGATCGACGATCATAGTAGTTTCCTTTCTTGGATCAGAACGTTACGTCCAGTAGGCTGTTGACGCTAGCTGTCAAATAATTGGCCTTGCCTTCATCGTCGTCGGCATAACCTGCCGACTTGGTCACCCGTGGCAGCGGCTGCTGCGGGCTTCTCTTCTCATCCGGGAGCTGGCCGCTGGAATTGCTGCCGCCGCCGGTGGAAACGTTGAAGCCGTCCATGTTGAGGTTCTTGCTGGCGAGCGCGTCCTTCAAACTGTCCAGATTGCTCATCAGCAGGTTCTTCACGTCGGAGTTGGTGGCGTGAATCTGCACATTGACCCGGCTGGTGGCGTCCACCTGGACCTGGATCTTCAGTTCACCCAACTCGCCGGGGTTCAGCCTGATGCTGATCTGCCCGGTGCCGTTGCTGTCGTGGGTTACCACCCCGTCCTTGATCTGGGCGAGGACGCTTTCGTGCAGCGTACTCTGCGGACTGGCCTGCTTGATCTCCACAGGTAGTGCCGCGTCGCTGGTCGCTTGGTTCAGTATCCCGCTCCAGGTCGCCTGGAGCAGCGGTTCGTGTTGGGCTCCCTGCCCGTCCTGCTCGGAATGTCCTTTCCTGTCTGCATCCCCGAAGCCGCCCTGCCCGTTGCTTTCCCGGGAAGGGGCGAATTGCGCCGTTGCGACTGCGGGTGCAGTTTTGGTGCCCGAAAGCTCGTCAATCGCCGTTTTTTGCGTAGCCGCCGCCTGCTGCGGAGCCCCTGCCGCCGCGCTCTGCGGCTGTACACCGACCGGAGTGGAAACGTTACGGACGGAGCCGGCTTGCACCCCGCCATCTGCCTGCTGGGTGGTCACCTGGGTCTGCTGCTGGGCCTGCTGAGGATCCTGCTCTCCGGTTGTTGCCGGTGCCGGGGTCCTGACTGCCGTCAGCGGCGTCTGCTGCTGCACCGCCACCGGAGTGGCTGTCGTCGCGCCGGACTGCACGGGGCTGTCCGGTATGGCGGTCTTGGCAACCTCGTCGGCGGCCTGGCTCTGGTCGGGCGCCGGCGTCTGCGACACCGGTTCCTTGGCCAGCATCGGCTGGAACGAGTTTTCCTTTACCGGCGCCTGCTGGAAGTCGTTTGCGGTTGTGACCGGACGGGCCGCCGGAGCGGTCGTTGCCTGTCGTGCGCCGTTAACGGCCGGGGTTGGCTGTGTCTGCTCCGCATCGCTGGACACCGTTGCCGGTGCCACCGGGGCGGTCGACAGAACTGCTGCCGGTTGAGGGGCGCTGTCGCTGGGAAGGACGATCTTCGCCTCTGCCTGCGGAGCGTTGCCAAGGATCTCCGTTGTCGGCTTCAGGGTGGTTGCCGGCTGTTGAGTCCCTTGGATCCCCACTGCTGCCGGGGTCTGCCGGGGCTGAACGTCCGTCGCCGTTGCCGCCAAAGGAGCTGCAGTCGCCTGGCCGGTCGGGATCGCCGGCTGCGGGGCTTGTGGAACCTGCACCTGCTCCGCATTTACGAACGACTGCTGTGCGCTGGCTGCCGCCTGCGTCTTCACTTCGCGCGCCGGACTAAAGCTCGGGAAGTTGTACGCCTGCGCTGCTGCCTGACGCTCCCGGCCGGTTGCGGTTTCCCGCGTCGGTTCCGCTGAGGCGGAGACCGGAATCTCGGTCCGGGCTATGTGATCCCCACCGGCTGCTGCCGGTTCGGGTTGCTCTATCGCTGCCGCCGTACCACTGTTGGAGGCCGCCATGTTTTTTTCCACCACCGAAGTGGGCACCGCTTGGTCCTTCAGTGCGGATACCGAAACCGGCTGAAGCTCGGCACTGGCCGTAGCTGTCGGTTCCATTTCTACTTCGGTCACCGGTGTCGCAACTGCAGTCGAAGTTGCCACGGTTGCGGTCGGTGCTGCCACGGTCGCGGTCGGTGCTGCCACGGTCGCGGCCGGTGCTGCCACGATCGCGGTCGGTGCTGCTACGGTCGCAGTCGGAGCTGTCTCGGTTGCAGTCGGTGCTGCCACGGTCGCGGTCGGTGCTGCCACGGTTGCGGTCGGTGCTGCTACGGTCGCAGTCGGTGCTGCTACGGTTGCGGTCGGTGCTGCCACGGTCGCGGTCGGTGCTGCCACGGTCGCGGCCGGTGCTGCCACGGTCGCAGTCGGAGC
>Ga0209415_10000803_pt1 | contig 59150 bp, 65 predicted proteins | sample PeaSoiSIISIP2007_FD_187696 | JGI IMG/M metagenome (GOLD analysis project Ga0209415, IMG submission 187696) | Peat soil microbial communities from Weissenstadt, Germany - SII-SIP-2007 (SPAdes) (version 2) | ecosystem: Environmental > Terrestrial > Soil > Wetlands > Peat | place: Germany... | reverse complement strand
AGGATGCGGAACTGGTGGCCGCGCTCGCCCTCGAAATAGAGCACCGTGTCGACCATGTGCTCGAGCACGCGCGGGCCGGCGATGAGCCCGTCCTTGGTGACATGGCCCACCAGCATCAGGATGAAGCCGCGCGCCTTGGCGATGCGGATCAGCTCCTGCGCCGAGGCCCGCACCTGCGCCACCGTGCCGGGCGCGCTGTCGAGCTGGTCGAGATACATGGTCTGGATCGAATCGACGACCACGAAACTGGGCGCGTCGGCTCGGTCGAGCGCTCCGGCGATGTCGCGCACGCTGGTCGCGGCGGCGAGCTGCACCGGCGCCGCCTTGATCCCGAGCCGCTCGGCGCGGAGACGCACCTGGTCGAGCGATTCCTCGCCCGAAATGTAGGCGCAGTCGAGCGCCGGGCCGCCCTTGCCCAGCGCCAGCGCTGCCGCGACCTGGAGCAGCAGGGTGGACTTGCCGATCCCGGGATCGCCGCCCACCAGCAGCGCCGAGCCCGCCACCAGCCCGCCGCCGCACACGCGGTCGAACTCGGGGATGCCGGTCAGACGCCGCGGCGCCGCCTCGTGCGCACCCTCGAGCGCGACGAAGGCGAGCTTGCCGCGCGTGCCGCCCAAGCCCTTGGGCGCGGTGCGCACCGCCTCCTCGACCAGCGTGTTCCAGCCGCCGCAGGCCTCGCACTTGCCGCCCCATTTGGAATGCGCAGCGCCGCATTGCTGGCACACATAGCGGGTCTGGTCGCGTGCCAAGGGGAGCCCCGGTCCCGCGCGCCTAAAGCGCGCGGACCTCCATTTGGATCGGTCCCTCGGCGCGGCCGTGGATGAACTGGTCGACGAAGGGGTTGCCGGATTTCTCCATCGCCGCCACCGCGCCGTCCCAGATGATCTTGCCCTTGTAGATCATCGCCACCCGGTCGGCGATCTTGCGCGTCGAGGCCATGTCGTGGGTGATCGAGATCGCGGTCGCGCCGAGATCGTGTACGCATTTGATGATGAGATCGTTGATCACGTCGGCCATGATCGGGTCGAGCCCGGTGGTGGGCTCGTCGAAGATGATGATCTCGGGCTCGGCGGCGATGGCGCGGGCCAACGCCACGCGCTTCTGCATGCCGCCCGACAGCTCGGCCGGGCGTAGCTCGCCGACCTCGGGACCGAGCCCCACGGCGGCGAGCTTCCCGAGGGCGATCTCTTTGGCGTGCTGGCGTTCCATGCCGCGGCCTTGGATGAGCCCGAAGGCGACATTCTCCCACACCGGAAGCGAGTCGAACAAGGCCGCGCCCTGGAACAGCATGCCGAATTTCTGCAGCACCCGCTCGCGCTCGGACGTGCGGAGAGCGTTGGTCTCGACGCCGTCGATCACGATCGAGCCGCCGTCGGGCTCCATCAGGCCGAGGATGCACTTCACCATCACCGACTTGCCCGAGCCCGAGCCGCCGATCACCACGACGCTCTCGCCGACGCCGACATCGAGATCGACGCCGTCGAGCACGAGCTTGCGTCCGAACGACTTCTTGAGGCCGCGCACCTTGATTTTGACGGTGTCGCTCATGGTCAGAACAGCACGCTGGTGAGCATGTAGTCGACCAGCAGCACCAGGATCGAGGCCGAGACGACGGCATAGGTCGTCGCCGCGCCCACCCCCTGCGCGCCGCCGCGCGAGTGGTAGCCGAAATAGCAGCCCATCATGGTGACGATGAAGCCGAACACCGCGGCCTTGATCAGGCCGCTTATCACGTCCTCGGAGCGAAGATTGTCGGCGGTCTGGCCGATATAGCCGGCGGCATTGAAGCCGAGCTTGTAGGTGCTGACGATGAAGCCGCCGAACACGCCGATTACGTCGGCCACCAGCACCAGGACCGGCAGGGTCGCCACGCCGGCGAGGATGCGCGGCGCGACCAGGTACTTGAACGGGTTGGTCGAGAGCGTGGTCAGCGCGTCGATCTGGTCGGTGACGCGCATGGTGCCGATCTCGGCGGCGATGGCGGCGCCGATCCGGCCGGCCACCATCAGCGCCGCGATCACCGGCCCCAGCTCGCGCGTCATCGACAGCAGCACCACGGTCGCGACCGCGCCCTGGGCGGAAAAGCGCGAGAAGCCGGTATGCGTTTGGAGCGCCAGCACCATGCCTGTGAAGATCGCGGTCAAGCCGACCACCGGCAGCGAGTAATAGCCGATATCGATCACTTGCTTCAGGATCAGGCGGGGATAGATCGGCGGGCGCACGCAATGGCTGACCGCGGTCACCGCGAAAAGCGCGAAGCGGCCGGTGGCGACCAGGAAGCCCAGCACCACTCGGCCGATCGAGGCGAGGAAGTCGAGAAACCCTTCCATCAGTCCGTCCCGCCGCGATAGAGCCGCAACGCGCGCCGGCCGATCGAGGTCAGGATTTCGTAGCCGATGGTGCCGGCCGAAGCGGCCGCGTCGTCGACGCCCCAATGATCGTCGAGCAGGTCGACCAATGCGCCGGGCCGCGCCGCATCCGGGTCGATCCCCGTCACATCGAGCGTCATGAGGTCCATGGAGATGCGTCCGACGACGGGAATCCGCTGACCGGCGATGCCGGCGCTGCCGCGGTGGCTCGAGGAGCGAAGCCAGCCGTCGGCATATCCCACCGCGATGGTGGCGATGCGGCCCGCCCCCGCCATGCGGTGCGCGGCACCGTATCCCACGCTGTCACCTGAGTCAATGTCACGGACCTGGAGGATTCTACCTTTGAGATGAACGACTTGTCGCATCGGATTGGGCACGCCGGGGCGCGGATTCACGCCATAGAGCGCGGCCCCGGGACGGACGAAATCGAAGTGAAAGGTCGACCCCAGAAAGATGCCGCCGGAACCCGCGAGGCTTGCCCGCGCGCGCGGCAAACGGGCGAGCGCGGCGGCAAAGTCGCCTCGCTGGGCCTCGTTCATGGGGTGGTCCGGCGCGTCGGAGCAGGCGAGGTGGGAAAGGATGGCGGCGAGCGACACGCCCTCGAGCCGCGCCGGCTCGGCCGCGAGACGCTCGAATTCCTGCCTCGGCAGGCCGAGACGGTTCATGCCGGTGTCGAGATGCAGCATCGCGGGCAGCGCGCGGCCGCGCGCGAAGCGGCGCCAGCGCTCGATCTGGCCGAGATCGTTGAGCACCGGGATGAGCCGTGCGCGCGCGAAGGCACCGGGCGCGGCGGGCACGAGCCCGTTCAGCACCGCGATCTCCGCCGCCGGCAACCCGCGCCTGAGCGCCACTCCTTCCTCGAGCGTCGCGACGAAGAACAGCGCGCAGCCGGCGCGCGCCAGCGCCGGCACCACGCGGGAAGCGCCCAGCCCATAGGCGTCGGCCTTGACCACTGCGGCGCAGCGCTCCGTTCCCCCGGTCACGCCGGCGAGCTGACGCCAGTTCGCGACGATGGCGTCGAGATCGATCTCGAGCAGCGACGACGCCTGCGCCAGCGCACGCGCAGAGGGACTAGAACCGCTCATCCGGCAGGCGTTCGTCGCTCACGTAGTTCTCGAAGCGCGTGGTCTCGTGGTTGAAGCGCAATGTCACGCGGCCGATCGGGCCGTGGCGCTGCTTCGCCACCAAGAGCTCCGCCGTGCCGCTCACTTCCTCGAGACGCTTGTGCCAGCGCTCGTAGCGGTCATTGTATTTCTCGTCGCTTTCTTCCGGTCGGCGGCCGGGTTCGCCGCGCGAGAGGTAATATTCCTCGCGATAGACGAACATGACGACGTCCGCGTCCTGCTCGATCGAGCCCGATTCGCGCAGATCGGACAGCATCGGCCGCTTGTCCTCGCGCGCCTCGACCGCGCGCGAGAGCTGCGACAGCGCGATCACTGGCAGCTCCAACTCCTTGGCCAGCGCCTTGAGGCCGCGGGTGATCTCGGAGATTTCCTGCACCCGGTTGTCCTGTCGCCCGTCGCCGCTGCCGCGGATGAGCTGGAGATAGTCGATGATGACGAGGTCGAGCCCGTGGATGCGCTTGAGACGGCGCGCGCGCGTGCGCAACCCCGCGATCGACAGCGACGGCGTGTCGTCGATGAAGAACGGCGCCGCCGAAAGGCGCTGGCTCGATTCGATGAAGCGGTAAAGGTCCTCGCGCGACACCTCGCCCTTGCGGATGTCGTTCGAGGAGACGCCCGATTCCTCGGCCAGGATGCGGGTCGCGAGCTGCTCCGACGACATCTCGAGCGAGAAGAACCCGACCCGCGCGCCGTCCTCGGCGACGACGGCGCCGTCGGCGCGCCGCTCGGGCTTGAAACTGCGCGCGGCGCTGAAGCCGATATTGGTGGCGATCGCGGTCTTGCCCATCGAGGGCCGGCCGGCGATCACCACGAGGTCCGACGGATGGAGCCCGCCCAGGAGCTTGTCGAGATCGATGAATCCGGTCGAGACGCCGGTGGTGCTGCCGCTGCGCTTGAACGCCGACTCGGCCATCGCGATGGCTTCGGCGAGCGACGACTTGAAGGGCTGGAACCCGCCCTCGAACTCGCCAGTGGTGGCGAGCTCGAACAGGCGCCGCTCGGCCTCCTCGATCTGCTGCGGCGCGGCGCGGTCGAGGTCGTAGGCGAAGGCGTCGTTGACCACGTCCTCGCCGATCGCGATGAGCTGGCGGCGCAGATGCAAATCGTGGATGGTGCGGCCGTAATCTTCGGCGTTGATGATGGTGACGACCGAGGCCGCGAGTCGCGCGAGATACTGTGCCCCGCCGATCTCGGCGAGCGCGCCGTCCTGGTCGAACAGGTTCTTGAGCGTCACCGGATTGGCGATCTGGCCGCGCTCGACGAGCTTGGCGATGGCGGCGAAGATGCGGCCGTGAACGCCCTCGGCGAAATGCTCCGCCTTGAGGAACTCGTGGACCCGGTGGAACGCCGCGTTGTTCACCAGGATGGCGCCGAGGAGCGCCTGCTCCGCCTCGACATTGGCGGGCGGCGTGCGATAGGCCGCGTCGCCTTCGCGCAGCGGCGTCACTTTCGAGATCGCGGTTTCTGCCATGACGACGATGCTAGCATCCGCCGCGCCGCCGCGTCAGATCAAATCCTATGCACAGGCTGTGGAAGGCGGTGGTCGATTCGCCTCAAGCGACGGCGCGGTCGCTGGAGGCCGGCACGGCGTGGCTGCGCTCCCAATCGGTGATGTAGTCGCGCGTCAGCGGCACGGTGTCGACCGCCTTGGCGAGCTGCATCTGGAACACGATGTGGCCCTGGTGGCGGAAGGCGATCTCGGACGCGGCGAGATAAAATTCCCACATGCGGCAGAAGCGGTCGTCGTAGAGCTGGCGCACGCGCTCGCGGTTGGCGAGGAAGCGCAGGCGCCACGCCTTCAAGGTCTCGGCGTAATGGAGCCGCAGCACCTCGATGTCGGTGATGAAGAAGCCGGTCCGCTCCGCCACCGGCACCACCTCGGAAAGCGCCGGCGAGTAGCCGCCTGGGAAGATGTAGCGGCGGATCCACGGATGCGTGCTGCCGGGGCCGTCGGAGCGGCCGATCGAATGCAGCAGCGCCACGCCGTCCTTGGCGAGCAGCCCCTTTACCTGGCGGAAGAAGGTCGAATAATGGACCACGCCGACATGCTCGAACATGCCGACTGAGACGATGCGGTCGTAGATTCCTTTCGCCTCGCGGTAGTCGAGAAGCTCGAACGTGACCCGATCGGCGAGGCCCAGCGAAGCGGCACGTTGGCGCGCCACAGCGAGCTGTTCGGTCGAGAGGGTAAGCCCGGTCACCTCGACGCCGCATTCCTTGGCGAGATAGAGCGCGAGCCCGCCCCAGCCGCAGCCGATATCGAGGACGCGCTGCCCCGGCTTCAGCAGCAGCTTGGCGGCAATGTGGCGCTTCTTCTGCGCCTGCGCCTGGTCGATCGACTGGTCCGGCGCAGTGAAATAGGCGCAGGAATATTGCCGGTCGCTGTCGAGGAAGAGGTCATAGAGTGTCTTCGACAGGTCGTAATGGTGATGCACGTTGGCTTGCGCGCGCCGGACCGGGTTGTATTGCTGGAACACGCGGAAGGCGTGGCCGAAGCCATTATAGAGCGGCGTTACCCAGGTCTTGGGCGCGGCCTCGATGTTGCCGGCGAGGAAATCGAGGAAGTCGAAGAGGGTCCCGTCCTCGACCGTGAGCCCGCCGTCCATGTAGGCCTCGCCGAGGCGGCGGCGCGGGTTGAGGAACAGATCGCGGCCGAGCTTCTTGTCGTGGAACCGCGCGGTGATGGTGCGGCCCGGCCCGCCGCGGAATTCATGGGTTCGGCCCTCGGCGTCAATGATCCGCAAGGTGCCGTAACGGGTCACCCGCCGCAGCAAATGCGAGAGCAGCATGACGCCACCTCCCCGGCGATTGCGCTTTCGTGACAGCACTCAACACCCCGGCGGCGGCGTCCGTCAAGCCGGTAGCTGGCCACCCCGGCGGGAGGGCGGGGACCGCGGTCGGCTAGTACGGCTCGAAGGCGCGCAGGCGCGGCATGACCTCGGTACCGAAGAGGCGGATCGAGCGCATCAGATCCTCCTCGGGGAGATTGCCGAAATTGAACTCGCCGAAGAACGTGTCGAACAGGCCCTCGGTCGCGCACTGCTTGAGCTTGCGCGCCACTGTGTCGGGCGAGCCGATCAGAATCAGGTTGCGCTCGAGCTGCCATGCGCCGTCGAGGAGATGGCGCGCGACCTCGGCCGCGCCGGGCTCGCCGCGCGCCTCGAAGCGCTTGGCGTTCTCCTCGGTGACGGCGGCGAGCTCGGCCTCGCTCTTGACCGCGGGCAGGAAGCCGCGATAGGCGGCGCCCGCCTCTTTGAGCCGCTGCAAGGCCTTGGCGTCGGTCTCGTCGACATAGCAGACGCAGGAATAGGCGACGTGCGGCTTGTGCTTCCAGCCCGCCTCGCGCCATTGCTCGAGAAACTTGCGATAGCGCGGCGCCGCGTGCTCGCGCGGATAAAGGAAGAAATAGCCGGCATTGATGCCTTCCTTGGCGCAGAAGGCGAGCGAGGCGGGATCGCGCGTCTCGATCCACAGCGGCGGGTGCGGGCGCTGCATCGGCGGCACCGCGAGGCGCGTGTGCTTCACGTGGTGGAACGCGCCGTCGAAATCGAAAAAATCCTTGGCCGCGTAGGCGGTCTTGAGAAAGCCCACGAACTCCTGCGTCACTTCGCGGCGATTGTCGAAGGGGACGTCGAACGGGCGGAAATAGTCGGGGTTGATGCCCGGAACGAGCCCGACCTCGAGCCGCCCCTCCAGCATCTGGTCCGCGACCGCGATCTCCTCGACCAGGCGGATCGGGTTGTGCAGCGGCACGATATGTCCCATTCCGCCGAGGCGGATGCGCTTGGTGCGCGCGCCGCCGCCGACGGCGTAGAGGCCGGGCGCCGACATCCAGCTCTCGTCGGGGCGGAAATGATGCTCGACGCAGAAGCCGTAATCGAATCCAAGTTCGTCGCACAGCACGAGCTCGCGCCATAACTGCTGGTAGCGCTCGGCCGGCGTCATGCCTTCCTTGCCCCAGACATGAGCGAAATGCGCGAACTTCATGGTACGATTCCTCCTCGGTCCACGCCGGGGACGCGGGTGACGCGGTGGGCGTGAAGGATGGGCAGGACCTCGGTGCCGAAGCGCCTTATCTGCTCGATGAACAGCTCGTGCGGCAGCGCGCCGACATTCATGTTGAGAAGAACGGACTCGGCGCCGACGCGGTCGGCGGTGGCGATGAGGTGTGCCGCCACGTCCTTGGCCGAGCCCCAATTGAGCCGGCCGCCCGCCACCCGGGCCTCGACGTCGGCCAGGGTCGTGTTGCGGATGCGGCCGCGATCCATGCGCGCGGCGCCGCGGTTCTCGGGCCGAAGGTAGTCGTAGGAATTCGACGTGACATAGCCGGCGCCGTCCGGGCGGGTCTCGCCGCGCTCGGTGATGGTGCCGTGGTGCCACAAGGTCTGCACGTAATAGAGATACGAGGGGCCGTATTCCGCGATCGCCCGCTCTTTGCTCTCGGCGACGAAAGCGTCGGTGAGGACGCAAATATGATCGGGCGTGATCCTATGTCCGTGCTTCGCCAACGACGTCGCGAACAAGCCGACGACGTCCTCGGTCATGCCGGGCGAGTGGTCGATCATCACGGCGCTGAGGTTATTCTTGCCGGTCCACTCGATGGTCTCCTTGCTGCCGGTGAAGGGGATCCAGATCGGCGGATAGGGCTGCTGATAGGGGCGGGGCCAGATGGCGACGTCCTTCATCTGCCAAAACTTGCCCTCGTAGGAGAACTGCTCCTCGGTCCAAGCCTTGAGGATGATGTCGTAGGCCTCTTCGAAGCGGGCGCGCGATTCGGATGCGTCCACGCCGTAAACGCCGTATTCGCGCGCGTTGCCGCGGGCGAACCCCGACAGGATGCGGCCGCGCGACATGCAGTCCGCCATCGCGATCTCTTCGGCGATGCGGAGCGGATTGTGCAGCGGCAAGAGATTGCCCAGCATCAGGAACTTGAGCCGCTCGGTTTGCTGCGAGGCGACCGCCGCCATCATGTTGGGCGAGTTCATCAGCCCGTGAACCGTGGTGTGGTGCTCGTTCAGGCCCACGCCGTCGAAACCGAGCCGGTCCATCTCCCGCCACGCGGCGAGATGTTCCTCGAAGGTCCGCGCTGCGACCTCGCGATCGAAATACTTGCGTGGCAGCGGATAGGGAATATAGCGGTCGGCCGTGAACTCCTCGAACGGCCTGCCATAGGCCATGAGGTCGAAAACATAGACCTTCATCGGAAAACTCTCCCGTCGCGCGTGCGGCGCGTCAGCCCTGCGCTCCCGCCTCGGCCGCCCGCACCTCGCCCGCATGCGCCTCGCGCGCTTCCTGCGCCTCGCGCACCGCGGTTTCCGCCGCAAGCCGCAGCGGATCGACGCCCTTCGACTGCATCTCGGCCTCCTCGGCCGACTGCGCGACATTCACGGTCACGTGCACCGCGACCTCGGGATGCAGCACCACCCGCTGCTTGTGGAGGCCCAGGGTCTTGATCGCCTTGTCGAGCACCACCTGGCTGCGGCCCACGGTGAAGCCCGCGCCCGTCACGGCGTCGGCAATGTCGCGCGCGGTGACCGAGCCGTAAAGCTGGCCGCTCTCGCCGGCCTGGCGGATGATGACGACGGCGATGCCGTCGAGCGTCTTCGCCACCTCTTCCGCCTCGCCGCGGCGCTCGAGATTCTGGGCCTCGAGCTGGGTGCGCCTGGTCTCGAAATAAGCGAGGTTCTCCTTGGTCGCGCGCAACGCCTTCTTCTGCGGCAGGAGATAGTTGCGCGCGAAGCCCGGCCGCACCTTCACGACCTGGCCCATCTGGCCCAATTTCTCGACGCGCTCGAGCAGGACGACTTCGACCGGCATGATCCCTCTCCTAGCGCAGCGCGTACGGCAGGAGCCCGAGGAAGCGCGAGCGCTTGATCGCCTGCGCCAGCTCGCGCTGCTTCTTGGTCGAGACCGCGGTGATGCGGCTCGGCACGATCTTGCCGCGCTCGGACACGAAGCGCTGCAGCAGCTTCACGTCCTTGTAGTCGATCTTGGGCGCGTGCGGGCCCGAGAAGGGACAGGATTTGCGGCGGCGGAAGAATGGCCGCCGCGCGCCGCCGCCGCCCGAGCGTGCGCCGCGATCGCCGCGGTCGCCGCGGTCGCCACGATCCGAGCCGGAGGGTCCGATGTCGCTCATTCCTCGACTCCCGCCACGATCGGCGCGTCTTCCCGGCTGTCGCGATAGCCGTCGCGCCGGCCGCGGTCACGGTCGCGTTCGTCGCCGCGCGAGCGCGCCTGCATGACAGCGGACGGCCCCTCCTCGAGCGCCTCGACGCGCACGGTGAGATAGCGCAGCACGTCTTCGCTAATGCGCATGTTGCGTTCGAGCTCGTTCACCGCCGCCGGCGGGCAGTCGAGATTGAACAGCACGTAATGGCCCTTGCGGTTCTTGCGGATGCGGTAGGCGAGGTTGCGCAAGCCCCAGTATTCGCGCTTGTTCACCTGGCCGCCCTGCGCCGCCACGATGGCGGTGAACTGGTCGGCGAGGGCGTCGACCTGGGCCGACGAGATGTCCTGGCGTGCGATGAAGACGTTCTCGTAGAACGGCATCTTATCCCCTTGTGGCTGTTTGCGGCCCGGCGCTGCGGCGGAAAGCTCAGCCGCCCGGACCTAGCCGGCGCGCGCCGGCAAGGAGGCGGCGGACTATACAGGATGAGCCGCCGGGCGCAAGGGCGGGTGGCCGCTTGTCCTGGACAGGTTCGGGGCGTCGGTGCTATCGGATGACGGACAGGCTCTGGAGGGGTCGGATGGGCAAATGGATTTGGGCGGCCGGTCTCGCGGGGCTCGTCTCCGCCTGCGGCAGCTTCACCGGCACCATTCCCACTGTCCCGAGCCGTGACGCGGTCGGGGTTACCGCGCATCAGCCTTCGACCGGCGAGGCCGCCACCGTCGCGCCAGACGTCGCGCGCAAGCTCGACTGGAAGACGAGCCAGATCTGCACGCTCGGGTCTCAGACCATCGCCGAGGCCGTGGTCCCCGGCGAGAACGACAATCAGTTCGTCGACCGGCAGTTCTACTGCGCCCCTTACGGGTTCTCCGTCCTCGGCGTGTCCTTCGCCGGCCTCGTCCCGTTCTAAGGCGCGCCCCGGTGATCAGGGCGCTGGTGTTCCCCGGCCAGGGCTCGCAGGCCGTCGGCATGGGCCGCGAGCTGGCGGCCGCATTCCCCACCGCGCGCGACACGCTCGAAGAGATCGACGAGGCGCTGCACCAGCGCCTCTCGCGCCTCATGTTCGAGGGGCCGGAAAGCGACCTCACCCTGACCGAGAACGCGCAGCCCGCGCTGATGGCGGTGGGGCTCGCGGTGATGCGCGTGCTCGAGCGCGACGGCGGGCTCGAGCTGAGGCGCGACGCCGCCTTCGTCGCTGGGCATTCGCTGGGCGAGTATTCGGCGCTCGCGGCAGCGCGTGCGCTGACGCTGGCCGACGCTGCGCGGCTCTTGAAGCGCCGCGGTCTCGCCATGCAGCGCGCGGTACCGGTCGGCGAAGGCGCGATGGCGGCGCTCTTGGGGCTCGAGCTCGAGGATGTCCGCAAGGTGGTCGCGGACGCGGCGCAAGGGCGAGTGTGCGCCTGCGCCAACGACAACGGCGCCGGCCAGGTCGTGGTGAGCGGCCACGCCGACGCGGTCGAACGCGCGGTGGCGCTCGCCACCGAGCATGGCGCGCGGCGCGCCATCATGCTGCCCGTGAGCGCGCCCTTCCACTGCGCGTTGATGGAGCCGGCCGCGCGCGAGATGGAAGCGGCGCTCGCCGCGGTCGATCTGCGCGAGCCGGTGGTGCCGCTGGTCGCCAACGTGAGCGCGGCGCCGGTGCAGGACCCCGACGAGATCCGCGCCCTCCTGGTCGAGCAGGTGACCGGCCTGGTGCGCTGGCGCGAATGCGTCATCGCCATGCGCGAGGCCGGGGTCGAGGAAATCGCCGAGCTCGGCACCGGCCGCGTCCTCACCGGCCTCGTCAAGCGCATCGACCGCGAGCTCACCGCCACCGCGGTCGGCACGCCCGCGGAAATCGACGCCTTCCTCAAGCGGCTCTAGCGGCGCCATGTTCTCACTCGACGGCAAGGCGGCCCTCGTCACCGGCGCGTCGGGCGCCATCGGCGGCGCCATCGCGCGCGCGCTGCACGGGGCGGGCGCCAAGCTCCTGCTCGCCGGCACCCGCCGCGACGCGCTCGACGCGCTCCAGCATTCCTTGGGCGCGCGCGCCACCGTCGCCGTCGCCGACCTGGCCGATCCGGCGAGCGGCGACGCGCTGGTCAAGGCGGCGGAGGCGGCGATGGGTCAGCTCGACATCCTCGTCAACAACGCAGGTCTCACCCGCGACGGTCTCGCGCTGCGCATGAAGGACGAGGACTGGCAGAGCGTGATCGACGTCGATCTCACCGCCGCGTTCCGTCTTTCGCGCGCGGCGATGCGCGGCATGATGCGGCGGCGCTGGGGCCGTATCGTCTCCATCACGTCGCTGGTTGGCACCACCGGCAATCCGGGCCAGGCGAACTATGCCGCCGCCAAGGCCGGGCTCGAGGGCATGTCGAAGGCGCTGGCGGCCGAGCTCGCCTCGCGCGGCATCACCGTCAACTGCATCGCGCCGGGACTCATCGCCAGCCCGATGACGGACGCGCTCTCGCCCGAGCAGCGCGACAAGCTGGCATCGGCGATTCCCATGGGCCGAATCGGCACGCCGGACGAGGTCGCTTGCTGCGCCCTCTTCCTCGCCAGCGACGAGGCGCGCTATGTCACCGGCCACACTCTGCACGTGAATGGCGGTCTCGCCATGGTTTAGGGTGCTGGCCAAGGCTAGCGATCTGTGTTATGTGAGCCGCGCTTTCGCCCGGCCGCCCGCGGGCAGGCGGCACCCGATAGGCCCTTGCGCGGCGCCCATGCGGCAGAAGAAAGTCCCTGTTCAACCAGCGCGTTAATCTGTCGAGGACCGAGTGATGAGCGATGTCGCCGAGCGGGTAAAGAAAATCGTCGTCGAGCATCTGGGCGTCGACGAGACGAAAGTGACCGACAATGCCAGCTTCATCGACGATCTTGGCGCCGACAGCCTCGATACGGTCGAGCTGGTGATGGCGTTCGAGGAGGAATTCGGCTGCGAAATCCCCGACGACGCCGCCGAGAAGATCGTCACCGTCAAGGATGCCGTGAACTTCATCGAAGCTCACAAGTAGGTTTCTGCCGAACATGAGGCGGGTCGTCGTCACCGGAATCGGCCTCGTGACGCCTCTCGGCATCGGCGCCGAGCGCGTGTGGCGGCGCCTCGTCGAAGGAAATTCCGGCATCCGGTCGATCCAGAGCTTCGACGTCTCCGATCTGCCAGCCAAGATCGCCGGCCAGGTCCCGCGCGGCGAGACCGCCAACGGCGATTTCAACGCCGACGATTGGATCCCGCCCAAGGAACAGCGCAAGATGGACGAGTTCATCGTCTTCGCGCTCGCGGCGGCGGAGCAGGCGGTCCAGGATTCGGGCTGGCTGCCCCAGGACGAAGAGGGGCGCGAGCGCACCGGCGTGACGATCGGCTCGGGCATCGGCGGGCTGCCCGGCATCACCGAGGGCGCGTTGACCTTGCACGAGCGCGGGCCGCGCCGGATCTCGCCCTTCTTCATCCCCTCCAACCTCATCAATCTCGCCTCGGGCCATGTCTCGATCCGGTTCCATTTCTCCGGCCCCAACCACGCCGTCGTCACTGCCTGCTCGAGCGGCGCGCACGCGATCGGCGATGCGGCGCGCATGATCCAGTGGGAGGACGCCGACGTCATGGTGTGCGGCGGCACCGAGGCCGCGATCTGCCGCATGGGCGTCGCCGGCTTCGCCGCGGCCCGCGCGCTCTCGACGAATTTCAACGACGAGCCGTGGCGCGCCTCGCGGCCGTGGGACAAGGCGCGCGACGGGTTCGTGATGGGCGAGGGCGCCGGCGTGCTGGTGATCGAGGAGCTGGAGCATGCCAAGCGCCGCGGCGCCAAGATCTACGCCGAGGTGCTGGGCTACGGCATGTCGGGCGACGCTCACCACATCACCGCGCCGGCCGAGGACGGCAACGGCGCCTTCCGCTCGATGCGCAACGCTCTGAAGCGCGCCGGCCTGCCGCCCGACAGCATCGACTACGTCAATGCGCACGGCACCTCGACGCCATTGGGCGACGAGATCGAACTGGGCGCGGTGAAGCGCGTGTTCGGCGATCACGCCTACAAACTGTCGATGTCCTCGACCAAGTCGGCGATCGGCCATCTGCTCGGCGCGGCGGGCAGCGTCGAGGCGATCTTCTCGATCCTGGCGATCCGCGACGGCGTGGTGCCGCCGACGCTCAACCTCGAGAACCCGTCCGAGGGCTGCGACATCGATCTCGTGGCGCTCGCCGCCAAGGAGCGCCCCGTGCGCTTCGCGCTGTCCAACTCCTTCGGCTTCGGCGGCACCAACGCCTCCCTCATCTTCGGTCCCGCGCCCTAGCATGCGGCGCGTCGGCGCCGCGCTGGCCGCGCTCATGGTCGCGCTCGCCGCGGTCGCTTGCTGGGCGTGGATCGATTACCAGGCGCCGGGACCGCTCGCTGCACAAAAGATCGTCGTGGTCGGGAAGAGCGAGGGCATCGGCGCCATCGCCGCCGCGCTCGGCGACGCGGGCGTGCTGGCCCATCCCTGGGTCTTCGTCGCCGGCACGTTCGTCGAGGGCAAGGCGCATGCGCTGAAGGCCGGCGAGTACGACTTCCCGCCGGCGATCGCAGCCAGCGCGGTCGCCGATCTCCTCGCCAGCGGCAAGGTGGTGCAGCATCGCTTCACCCTGCCCGAGGGCCTGACATCCGCCGAAGCGGTCGCATTGATCGCCGCCGCGCCCGCGCTCGACGGTGCGCTCGACCCGCCGCCGGCTGAGGGAAGCCTGCTGCCGGACACGTATTTCTACGTCCTCGGCACCAGGCGCCAGGACCTCGTCGCCCGCATGCGGCGGGCCATGGACCGCGCGCTGGCGCTGGCGTGGCAGCGCCGCGCGCCCAGCCTTCAGCTCGAGAGCCCGCGCGAGGCGCTCATCCTCGCCTCGATCGTCGAGAAGGAGACTGCGCTTGCCGACGAGCGTGCGCGTATCGCCGGCGTCTATGTCGAACGGCTCGCGCACGGCATGAAGCTCCAGGCCGATCCGACGGTGGCTTACGCCCTCACGGACGGCGGCAAGCACCCGCTTGCCCACCCGCTCGACCACGCCGATCTGGCCGTCGATTCGCCCTACAACACTTACGAGGTGAAGGGCCTGCCGCCGACGCCGATCGCCAATCCCGGCCTCGCCGCGATCGCCGCCGCGGTGGCGCCCGATGACCGCGGCGATCTCTACTTCGCCGCCGACGGCACCGGCCGCCACAGTTTCGCCCGCACCCTCGAGCAGCACAACCGCAACGTCGCTCAACTGCGCCGCCTGCGCGGCGACGCGGGGCCGGACTAGGACGCGCGCCGGGCCGTTGCGCTGACGCGTCGGCGATGGTCCAATGACCGCGCCAATCACTCCGGGAGGAAAACAATGAACCGATCCTTCGCGTTCGCGGCGGCCGCTTGCGTCTTCGCTTTCACCGGCGCCAACGCCTTGGCCGCCGATCCCTTGCCAACGGAAACCCACAAGGTCCTCACCGCCGATCTGGCCGTGGAAGCGGCCCAGGCGGCGATCGCGGCGTGCAAGGCGCAAGGCTACAACGTCTCGGTCACCATCGCCGACCGCACCGGGGCGCCCAAGCTGGTGCTCATGGGTGACGGCGCCAGCGCGCTGACCCGGGAAATCACCCGCCGCAAGGCCTACACCGCCGCCATACTGAAGGTCTCGAGCGGCGACTTCGGCAAGCGGGTCTCCGCGCCGGGTGCCTTCAATCCCGGAATCTACGATCCGAATTTCACCACCGGGCAGGGCGGCCTGCCGATCAAGGTCGGCGACGACACGATCGGCGCCATCGGCGCCAGCGGCGCGCCCGGCGGCGACAAGGACGAAGCCTGCGCCAGCGCCGGCCTCGCCAAGATCAGCGACCGCTTGAAATAGGGTCCGGCGCAACCGTTCTTGCCCTCCCGCTCCGGTCGCGGCGCGGCTATAAGGACGCCATGGCGATCTCGAGCATGACCGGCTTCGCCCGCGCCGAGGAGCACGCCGACGGCCTCTCTTGGGTGTGGGAGGTGAAGAGCGTCAACGGCAAGGCGCTCGACATGCGCTTCCGCCTGCCGCCCGGCTTCGACGCGCTCGAGCTGCCGCTGCGCGCCAGCCTGGCGCAGCATTTGAAGCGCGGCGCGGTCACGGCGTCCTTGGCGGTGACGCGCGCCAATGCGGCGTCCGGCGTCCGGGTCAATCGCGAGGCGCTGGCCGCGGTGCTGGCGATCGCGCGCGAGGTCGCCGCCGAGGTCGAGACCGCGCCGCCGCGGCTCGACGGGCTCCTCGCTATCAAGGGCGTGATCGAGAGCGGCGACGAGAACGAGGACGAATCCTCGCGCGAGCGCCGCAACGCCGCCCTGCTGGCAAGCTGGGAGGCGGCGCTGGGCCGGCTCGCGCAGGTGCGGCTCGGCGAAGGCGGGCGGCTCGAGCCGGTGCTCGATCAGCGCATCGCCGAGATCGCGGCCCTCGTCGCCAGCGCCGAGGCTTCCGCCGCGACCCAGCCCGAGACGCTGCGCGCGCGGCTCAAGGCGCAGGTGGAGGAGTTATTGCAAGCCTCGCCCGCGCTCTCGCCCGAGCGCCTCGCGCAGGAGGCGGCGCTGATCGCCGCCAAGGCCGACGTGCGTGAGGAGCTGGACCGGCTCTCGTCCCATATCGCGGCGGCGCGCGCGCTTTTGGCCGAGGGCGGCGCGATCGGCCGGCGCTTCGATTTCCTGTGCCAGGAGTTCAACCGCGAGGCCAACACGCTGTGCTCGAAATCGTCCGACATGGGCCTGACGCGCATCGGGCTCGCGCTCAAGGCCGCGATCGAACAGCTCCGCGAGCAGGTGCAGAACATCGAGTAGCGACATGGGCGAGATCACGCGACGTGGCATCCTGCTGGTGTTGAGTTCGCCCTCCGGCGCGGGCAAGAGCACGATCACGCGCGCGCTCATCGCCGCCGACCCGAGCCTCGCGATGTCGGTGTCGGTGACGACGCGGCCGCCGCGCGCCGGCGAGATCGACGGCAAGCATTATCACTTCATCTCGGCCTCGCGCTTCGAGGCGATGGTGGCGACGGGCGAGCTCTTGGAGCACGCGACCGTGTTCGGGCATAGCTACGGTACGCCGCGCGCGCCGGTGATGGCGGCGCTCGAGGCCGGCGGCGACATCGTCAGCGACGTCGACTGGCAAGGAACGCAGCAGCTCAAGGAGACGGTGCGCCAGGACCTCGTCTCGGTGTTCATCCTGCCGCCGACCCATGCGGCGCTCGAGGAGCGGCTGCGGCGGCGCGCCCAGGACAGCGACGCGGTGGTGGCCGCCCGCATGGCGAAATCGTCCGACGACATGAGCCACTGGCCCGAATACGACTACGTCATCCTGAACGACGACCTCGCGGACAGCGTGCGCCAGATGCAGTCGATCGTGGTGGCCGAGCGCGTCCGCCGCGAGCGCCAGGTGGGCCTCGCGGAATTCGTCAACCGCTTGCGCGGCCTGCCATAGCGGCGGCGAGCGTCGCGAACGCCTCGACCGACAGCTCCTCGGCCCGCGCCGTCGGCGTAATCCGCGCCGCCTCGAGCAGTGCGGCCGGATCGCCTCCCAACGATCTCAGACTCTGGCGCAGCATCTTGCGGCGCTGGCCGAAGGCGGCCGCTGTGACGCGCTCCAGGTCCTCGAGCCGGCACGCACCGCGCGGGCGCGCGAGCGGCATGAGGTTCACCACGGTCGAGGTGACCGTCGGACGCGGCACGAAAGCGGAGGCCGCCACGTCGAATTCAAGCTCCACCGCGCAGAGATGTTGCGCGATCACGGAGAGCCGCCCGTATTCCTTCGCTCCGGGCTCGGCCGCGAGCCGTGCCGCCACCTCCTTCTGGAACATGAGGGTGAGGCCGGCGAAGGCGCCCGCCTGCTTCAGCCATTGCAACAGCAGCCTGGTCGCGATGTTGTAGGGGAGATTGGCGACGATCTTGCGCGGCGCGCGGCCGAGCGCGGCCGCGTCGAGCGCGAGCGCGTCGCCCTCGACGAGATCGAGCCGGCCGGGATAGGCTGCAGCAAGCTCCTCGAGCGCGGCGATGCAGCGCCGGTCGCGCTCGACTGCGATCACGTGCCGCGCGCCTTCGGCGAGGAGCGCGCGGGTGAGCCCGCCGGGGCCGGGGCCGATCTCGATCGTGTCGCATTGATCGAGCGCGCCCGCGGCGCGCGCGATGCGGCGCGTCAGGTTGATGTCGAGCAGGAAATTCTGGCCAAGCGATTTCTTCGCGTCGAGCCCGTGGCGGCGGATCACATCGCGCAGCGGCGGCAGGTCGGGCTCGGCCACGCCTCAGCCGGAAAGGGTCGCGGCGGCGGCGAGGCGCCGCTCGCTCATGGTCGCGGCCAGCCGCAGCGCGGCGATGAGGCTCGCGGGGCTCGCGGTCCCGGTTCCCGCGATGTCGGTCGCGGTGCCGTGGTCGGGCGAGGTGCGGACGAACGGCAAGCCCAAGGTCACGTTGACGCCGCCGTCGAAATCGATGGTCTTCAACGGTATCAGCGCCTGGTCGTGATACATGCACAGCACCGCGTCGTAGCGCAACCGCGCCGCCGGATGGAACAGCGTGTCGGGCGAGAGCGGCCCGAACGCGTCGATGCCGTCTCTTTGCAAGCGCGCGATCGCCGGCGCGATCAGATCGATCTCCTCGCGCCCCATGGTGCCGTGCTCGCCGGCGTGCGGATTGAGGCCGGCGACGGCGAGACGCGGCCGCGCGATGCCGAAATCGCGCGCGAGCGCATCCGCCGCGATGCGGCCCACCGCTTCGATCTCGCCGGTCTCGAGCGCGGCCAGCGCCGCCTTCAACGCCACATGCACGGTCACCGGCACGACGCGCAGCGGCGGGACCGGCGCGTCCGAGACCAGCATCATCACCGGCCGCATCCCGCCCGCGAGCTCGCCCAGGAATTCGGTGTGGCCGGGATGCGGAAATCCGGCCTGATAGAGCGTTTCCTTCTGGATCGGATTGGTGACCAGCGCGGCGGCCCGGCGCGCCAGCACCAGCCGTGCCCCGGTCGCGATCGCCGCGATCACCGCCGGCGCGTTGGCGGGATCGAGCCGGCCGGGCTCGATGGGTGCGGGAAATCCCTGCGCCAGCACCGGCAGCGCGCGCGCGAAAACCGCGGCCGCGTCCTCGGGCGACGCGATGGCCTCGACCGGCACGTCCCAGCCGAGCCGCGCCGCGAGTCGCTTAAGCCGCGCCGGATCGTCGATCGCGAAGAACGGCGCGAGACGCGATCGCACGCGCTCGCGCCAGGCCATGAGGGTGATCTCGCCGCCGATCCCGGCCGGCTCGCCGGCGGTCAAGGCGAGCGGCGCCGTCATTCGCGGATGTCCACATAGGCGCCGCGGCGCAGATCGCGCATGTAGCGCCGCGCCAGCGCGTCGAGCCGCTCGTGCGCGAGGGTCTCGCTGAGCTGGTCGCGCGACGGCAGGCCCGGCGGGTCCTGGCGCTGACACACCATCACGACGCCGATGCCGCCGGGCATGACCATCGGCTTGCTCGTCTCGGCCACTTTGAGCGCCAGGATCTGCTGCACCTGGTCGGCCGGAAGATCGCTTGCCTTGATCTGCGGGATCTGGCGCGAGAGCTGCGGCGCCCGCTGCGCCCCGATCTTCGCCAGCTCGCCGCAACTCTTGACATCGCGCGCGACCTGCTGCGCGTCCGCCTCGGCCTTCTTGCGCTCGTCGGGGCTGGCGCCTTCGGCCACGGGAAAGACCACTTCGACGAGCGAGAGCGAGATCTGGTCGGGACTCGCCGCGCCCTGCGTGCGCCGCTCCATGAGGTAAAGGAGGTAGAACCCTGCCGGCGTGCGGATGGGAAACGACATCTGGCCCGGGCTCATCTTCTCGATCGCTTCGGCCAGGCGCGGGCTCAGCTCGCTGGGCGTCACCCAGCCGATGTCGCCGGCCACGGCCGCGCTCGGCGACTGCGAGAATTGCTGCGCGACCGCGGCGAAATTGGCGCCGCCGCGAATCTGCTCGATGAGGCGGTCGGCGAGCTGGCGGACCTGATCCTCCTGGCTCGGATTGTCGACCGCGAGGAAGATCTCCGCCACCCGGCTCTGCGGCTTGCCGATATCGGCCTGGATACGCTTCATCGTCTCGTCCACCTGGTCATCCGAGACCTGGACGTCCTGTGCCACGCGCGCCTGGACCACCTTGGAGAAGGCGATCGAGGCCGTGACCTGGTCGACGAGCGTACTCTTCGCGACGCCGCGGTCCTTGAAGAAGGCGTCGAGGGCGCCGGCCTGCATGTTGTTGCGGCGCTCGATATTGCCGATCGCCTTGTCGACTTCGGCCTGCGGCACGGTAATGCCGATATGCTTGGCGTCCTGCAGTTGCAGCTTCTCGTCGATGAGCGTGCGCAGCACTTCGGGAATGAGGTGCTGACGGTTATCGGGCGTGTCGGGGATGTTGGACGACGTCTCCACGAGCCTGAGGCGCGCGGCGAGGTCGCCGTCGGTGACGATGTCCGCATTGACGACGGCGGCGATGCGGGACTCCTGCGCCGGCGCTGTGCCTGCTGCGGCGAGGAGGAAGAGGATCGCGAACAACCAATTCATGGGCGGCAACGATGCTGGTTCGTGACACGGCCGCGAAGGCGCGGCCCTCGCCACCTTAGCATCCGCGGGCGAGTCAGGTCATGTCCCGCTCTCGGACAAGACCCGCTCGCCGATCTCGCCCAGATTCTTGAATATCAGCGTGACGAGCACCGAGACGCCCGGCCGCACGTCGCCCACCCGGATGCCGGATTGGACCACCGACGTCACCAGGGCGAAACAGTCGTCGCGGTACGTGGCGGCGATGCCGGAATTGATGGTCGCCCCGCCGCCGCCGATGAAGCGCGTGTCGTTGAGCGCAACCGACCAATAGCGCGTCAATTGCGCGTTGAGCGAAACGCCGATCTGGTTGGCCGTGGGCACGGTATTGGGGCCGGGGATGGGGGCGATCGAGATGAAGGTCACGGAGGCGCGCAAGCTCTCCGGGCCGAAATGGGTGCCAACCTCCTGCCGGCGCACGGCGAAATCGCCCTTGGCGAGCCGGAACCGGTAGGCGAAGTCGAGCAGCGGGCCGGGCGCGAACTGGACCCGTCCGACGATGTCGGACAGCCGGTCCTCGAGGCCCGAGCCCGGCTGGAAGACGGTGCTCTTCTCGGCGCGATAGCTCTGGCCGACCAGCGTCTCCCACGTGCCCCAGGACTTGCTGTTGATCTCGCCATGCATGCCGTAATCGACGCGCTGGCCGCTGTCGACGCGGTCATAGCCCGGCAGGCGGTTGGGCACGAACAAGCTCATCTCGTCGAATTCGAAGCCCTGGCTGTCCTCGTTTGGGATGCGCGCGGGGTTCTCGCCCTTGGGGCCGGCGACAAGCGCCGCCACCGGCTCGATCAGCGCGCTGCTGGCGCCGTCGACGCGCACCCACGGATAGCGCCATTGAAGCGCCGCCTGCGGGAAGGCGCGGCCGGCCCATTCGGAGGTCGTGCCCCGGTTGTTCGGCAGATCGATGGTCGTCCCATAAGCGTTGGTCACGGGCGTGAAATTGGGCGTCAGAGCGACGTGGTCGGAGTAGTAGGCGTCGGTGCGCATGCTGGCGATGAAGGTGAAGCGGTCGCCGATCGCGCCGTTGAAGGGCAGCCGCCAGTCGCCGCTCGTGGACACGCGGCGCACCTGGGGGCCGGTCTGATGCAAGAGATCGAGCGCGCTGCCGCCGAGATGCAGGCGCCCGCCGAACCGGTCCGGATCGCCCGTCCAGTCGTAGCGCGCGACCGGCAGCGCCATCGGCTCGACCGAATCGCCGTAGACCGGATTGAGGCTCTGGTAGATATAGGTGCTGACGTTGCCGTAACTGTTGGGCCCGAAATTCTCGGCGTAGAGATGGCTCGTGAGATAATTGCCGGGCGTCGGGAAATGATAGCGCAGCATGTAAGTCTGATCGGACTCGCGCTGGACGTCATAGCCGGCGCGCCAGGTGTTGGTGAGGTCCCACTCGCCGGTGCCGAAGAAGTGGCCGCGGACCGATCCCGCCGGCGGCCCGAAATTGCTGGCCGACGCGGTTTCGCTGTGCCCGCCCACCTCGATGCTGCCGTCGTTCACCATGAGCCCGTTGGCGAAGCGCTCGCGGTACTGGCCGCCGAGCACGACGCCCGCCGTGGTCGTCAGCATCGGGCGGAAGGTCGCATCCTTGTCGGGCGCGATCGCCCAGTAATACGGGATGGTGGCGTGGAAGCCGAGCGTGGCGCCGGAGCCGAACACCGGCGGCAGAAAGCCGCTCGCGCGCTTCACCGACGGATCGGGGTGCGAGAAATAAGGCGAATAGAGGACGGGAACGCCGTCGATCTCCATGATCGCGTTGTGGTACTCGATGAGCTGCGTTTCCTTGTCGTGGACCACCTCCTCGGCCTTGATCTGCCATACCGGCGGCTGCCTAGGATCGTCCTGGCACAGCTCGCACGGCGAATAGACCGCGCGCCTGATCTCGGTGCGCACGCCGCCGACGCGCCGCGCGGTGTTGCCGGCGAGCCGCGAGCCGTCCGACAGCAGCAGACGAATGTCCTTGATGAAGCCGTCGTGCATGTCGTCGTGCAGCTCGAGGAAATTGCCGAACACGATGTCGCCCGTGGGCTGCAGCAGTACGGTGTTGCCGGACGCCGTCACCGTGTCGGTGCGCTGCATGTAGGTGACGGTATCGGCGAGCAGGATCTGGTCGCCCTGGTCGAGTTCGACATGCCCCTTGGCCACGGTGAGGCCGAGATCCTGGTCATATTGCACCTCGTCGGCGCTAAACAGCACCGGCGCCTGGTTTCTTTCGCGCGGCTCGGTGGCGGCGCGCGCCGCGCCAGCGCAGGCCAGCGCGGCGGCGAGCAATCCGACGATGAGCGCTCCCCCCCGCATCGCGTCTCACCCGTCCTCGAGATGGAGCAGCAGGCTGACGCCGAGGAGGCAGCTCACGCCCGCCGGCGTCCATGCCGCGAGCGAGACCGGAATGGTGGCGGAGAGGCCAAGCGCGAACACTACATCGGAGACGAAATAGAGCGCGAAGCCGGCGGCGACGCCGCTCGCGATCATGATCGTCGTGCCGCCGCGCCGCTGCATGCGCAGGCTGAAGCTCGCGGCGATCAGCACCATCGAGGCGAACAGCAGCGGCCGCGCCAGAAGCGCGTCGAAATAGAGCCGGTGGCGAAGCGCCGAGAAGCCCGAGCCCTCGAGCAGCCGGATGAAGCTCGGCAGTTCCCAGAACGACATCGTTTCCGGCGCGGCGAAGCTGTCCTGGATTTTGACCGGCGTGAGATTGGTCGGCACCGAAACGTGCTCGAACGTCTGCAGCGGCTCGGACGGCTGCCACACCGTGCCGTCCATCACCTGCCATGCGCCGGACTCGAGCTTCGCCTCGCGCGCGTCGATGCGCTTGGCGAGCTTGCTGTCGTTGGCGATGAACAGCATGGTCACCCCGCGCAGCGCCTGCGCGTCGGCGAGGTAGCGGTCGGCGTGCACGATCGAATGATTGCCGTCGTCATCGCTCTGCCTGAGCCACAAGCCCGTCCGCGACAGGGTGAGCTGATCGTCGTTGCTGCGCAAGATGCGGTCATCGAGGCGCTCATAGCTTGCCTGCATCACCGAGGCGACCGGGTTGAAAACCGTGACCATCAGGATGCCGATGACGGCGCCCGCCGACAAGGGGGGAGCCAGGAACTGCCATACCGAGACCCCGGCGGCGCGCGCCACCACCAGCTCGTTCGACCGCGTCAGGCGCCAGAACGCCAGCATGGTCCCGAACAGGATGACGAACGGCATGATCTGCTGCGCCATGAAGGGCTGCTTCAGCACCGCCATCTCGAAGAGGACCACCAGCGTCGCCTCGGGCTTGGAACCCGAGCGGCGGATGAGCTCGACATAGTCGAGCAGGAATACGACGCTCAGAAGCGCCAGGAACACGCCGCCGCACCAGCCGAGGAACTGGCGCGCGATATAATTGAACAGCGTCTTGCCCGGCGACAGCGCGGAGATCATGGCGCGACCCTCGCGCCCAATGGGATCGGCCCCCGGAGGCGATGGTCGCGCCACATCAATATGGCCGCGGCGGCGAACGGCAGCAGCACGTTGATGTAGAGGAGCGGGATCGCCACGTCGGCGCGGCCGCTCAGGTTCTTGAGGCCGATATCGACGAACTCGAAGGAGAAGGCGAGCGCGACCGCGAGCAACACCCGCTTGCCTTGTCCGCGCCGGTTGAACTCGCCGGGCAGCAGGCACAGGATCGGCAGCAGCGCCATGGCGAGCGCCGTCAGCGGGCTCTCGAGCCGCATGTTCAGCTCGACGAAGAAGGCGCGCACCGATCCATCTCCGGCCGGCCTCCTGCCCGGGAACAAGAGCTCGGTCGTGTAGCGCTCGTCCGGCTGCCGGTCGCGCGCCGCGACGGTGTCGCCGAGATCGGCGAGATCGAGGGTGTAGCGCTCGAAGGTCAGGACCGAGAGATGGCCGTTGGCGGTTTCGCGCTGCTGGCGCGTGCCGTTGACCAGGAGAAGCCGCGGGCCATCGGCGGTGTCGGCGAATGCGCCGCGCTCGGCGAAGATGGTGACGGGCTTCTCTTCATCGCGAAGATCGTAGACCACCATGCCCAACAGATCGCCAGCCGCATTGCGGCCCATGTCATAGACCATGAGCCGATCGGACAGCGTGTTGAACACCCCGTCCTGCAGCAGCACCGTGGCGTAGCGGTTGCGGATCTCGAACTGCAGATCCTTGAACGCGCGATTCGCCGCCGGCACGATCTCGAGCGACAGCGCGAAGAGCACCGTCATGGCGATGAGGCCGGCGAGGATGGCGGGCATCGCGAGGCCGGTCTCGCTCACCCCGGCGGCGCGCATGACCACCAGCTCGCTCTCGGCGGTGAGCTTGTTGTAGATGAACAGCACCGCGACGAACACGGCGATCGGCAGCACCACCTCCAAGAGGCGCGGCAGCACCAGCACGGCGAGATAAAGGAACAGCCCGAACGACAGGCCGCGATTGACGATGAGGTCGATGAGCCGCAGCGACTGCACCAGCCACACGGCGACGCCGAACGCGACCGTGACGAACAGCATCAAGAGGCCGGTCTGGCGCAGCACGTAGCGGGTAAGCCCGTTCATGGCGCCCGAGTATAGGGGCGTCGCCGTGCCGGAGCCTAGGGGCGAGAATCGGCGCTCGGGCGCGGGCGCGCTTGCGGCACCGGCGCGCGCATGGGAGGGTGCGGCGATGGCGGAGTTTGATCCCTCGCGTCTCACGCCCCGCGCCTTCGCCGCGCTCTTCGCCGCGCTGTTCGCGGCGTCGTCGCTGCCGGTCCTGCTGTGCGGCGTTCTGCCGCTGGTCGATTATCCCAACCATCTCGCGCGCGCGGCGATCCTTGCGCGATTGCCGGCCGACGCGACCTTGCAGCACTACTACGTCGCTTCGTGGGGTCCGCTCGCGAACCTGGCGATGGATGCGATCGTGCCGCCGCTGCTGGCGATCCTGCCGCTCGAGGCGGCGGGGCACGTCTTCGTGCTCGTCACGTTTCTGCTCCTCGCCGGCGGGACCGCGCTGCTGCACCGCGTGCTGTGCGGACGCTGGTCGGCGTGGCCGTGCCTGGCGTTCCTGCTGCTGTACGGGCGGCTGCTGCTGTGGGGCTTGCTCAATTTTCTGTTTGGGCTCGGGCTCGCGCTGGCGGCGCTCGCCGCCATGATCGCGCTCGGCGGCCGCGGCGTCGCGACCCGCATCGCGGCCGGCGCCGCGTTCGCGCTGGCGCTCTATTTCGCGCATTTGATGGCGTTCGGAATCTATGCTGTGGTGCTGCTCGGCATCGAGGCTGCGGCCTTTCCGCGCGCGCCCGTCGCGGTGTCGGCGCGGCTCGCGGTCGCCGCGCTGCCGCTCGCGGCACCGCTTGCCATCATGCTGGTGGCGGGCGTCGGCGGCGGCGGTGCTGTGACATTCTCAGAGCCGTGGCGCAAGCTCGACCTCATGTTCAGCGTCTTCGACCTCTACCACCGGCCCTTCGACATCGCCTGCTTCGCGCTGGCCGTGGCCGGGCTCGGCTGGGCCTATTGGCGGCGCTGGCTGGTGCTGGCGCCGGCGCTGGCGCTGCCGCTGCTGCTGCTCGCGATCCTCTATATCGCGATGCCGAGCCAGATGCTGGGCGCCTCGGGTGTCGACCGGCGGCTGCCGTTGGCGCTCGCGCTGCTCGTCTGCGCCGGTACCCAATGGGCCGGCCCGCGCCCCGGGCCCGGGCGCGTCATCCTCGCCGGCGCGGGCGCGATGTTCGTCTTGCGCCTCGCCACCGTCGCCGCGAGCTGGGCGGCGAGCGACCGCGAATATCGCGCGCTCCTCGACGGCTTGGAATCCGTTCCCCTCGGCAGCCGCATCGCCGTGGCCGCGCCGCCCGATGCGGTCAACGTGTCGGCGACGCCGCTGCTCCATCTGCCGGTGCTGGCGGCGGCGGAGCGCGATGCCTTCGTGCCGAGTCTGTTCGCGATCCCGGGCCAGCAGCCGATCGCGTTCGCAGGCGACTATCGCGCGCTCGCGGAGGCGACCTCGCCCGACCGCCTGTGGCGCGCCTTCACCGCGGGGGTGCCGCTCGACGAAGCCGACCGCGCCGTGCTGCGCCGCTATGACTACATTGTCTTCGTCGGCACGCGGCCCTTCGCGCTTGCCGACCGCACCGGACTCGTCCCCGCTTTCCTCGCGCCGCGGCTGCAGCTTTATCGCATCGCCGGTTGACAGTCGCGACGATTTTCCTCTATCGCCCGGCAGTCGCCCGAGAGGGAAGCGCCATGAAGATCACATTTGCCGGCCCGCATCCGTCGCGTTCGGGAACCATCGCGGTGCCGGTCGCCGAGGAGAGAAAGCTGCTGCCGACGGCGGTGCGGCTCGACGAGCAGAGCGGCGGCGCGCTCACCCGCGCCATGGCGGCGAGCGGCTTCAAGGGCCGCGGCGACGACACGCTCTCGGTGTTGGCGCCGGCACATCTCGAGCAGTCGCGCGTCATCCTCTACGGCGTCGGCAAGGACGCCGGCGGCAAGGACGGCGCGGGCGAGGAAGGCAACGGCAAGCGCGTCGCGTGGCAGAGCCGCGGCGGCCAGCTCCTGGCGCTCATCAACGCGGCGGGCGAGAAACAGGCCGCGATCGTGCTCGACCATGCCGGCCGCGACGAGGCCGCGATCGCCGCCGACCTCGCTTTCGGCGCGCGGCTGCGTTCCTACCGCTTCGACAAGTACCGCACCAAGGAGAAGCCCGACAAGAAGCCCACGCTCGAGGAGTTCACCATCGTGGTCGAGGACCCGGCCGCCGCCAAGCGCGCGTTCCAGCCGCTCGAGAAAGTGGCCGAGGCGATCTTCTTCAGCCGCGACATCATCTCCGAGCCCGCCAACGTCATCTATCCCGAAACGCTCGCCGAGGCCGCGCGCTCGGCCGAGAAGCTCGGCATCGAAGTCGAGGTGCTGGACGAGCGCCAGTTGAAGAAGCTCGGCATGAACGCGCTCCTGGGCGTGGGGCAGGGGAGCGTGCGTCCGCCGCGGCTCGTCGTCATGCAATGGAAAGGCGACCCCAAGGCCAAGAACCCGGCGCCACTCGCCTTCATCGGCAAGGGCGTGACCTTCGACACCGGCGGCATCTCGATCAAGGCCGCCGGCGGCATGGAAGATATGAAGTGGGACATGGCCGGGTCGGGCGTGGTGATCGGCCTGATGCGCGCGCTGGCCGGGCGTAAGGCCAAGGTCAATGCAGTCGGCGTCGTCGGACTGGTCGAGAACATGCCGTCGGGCTCGGCGCAGCGTCCGGGCGACATCGTCGCGTCGATGTCGGGCCAAACGATCGAGGTGCTCAACACCGACGCCGAGGGCAGGCTCGTCCTCGCCGACGCGCTGTGGTACTGCCAGCAGCGCTTCAAGCCGCAATTCATGGTCGATCTCGCGACCTTGACCGGCGCCATCATCGTCTCGCTGGGGAGCGAGCATGCCGGACTCTTCTCCAACGATGACGAGCTGGCCGACCGGCTCCTCGCCGCCGGCAAGGAGGTCGGCGAGAAATTGTGGCGCATGCCGCTGGCCGAGGCCTACGACAAGCTCATGGACAGCGACGCGGCCGACGTGAAGAACATCGCCGGGCGCGAGGCGGGCTCCATCACCGCGGCGCAGTTCCTGCAGCGCTTCGTCAACAACGTGCCGTGGGCGCATCTCGACATCGCCGGCACCACCTGGTCGAAGAAGGACGCGCCCACCGTGCCCAAGGGCGCGACCGCGTTCGGGCTGCGCCTCCTCGACCGCTTCATCGCCGAGCATTACGAGGATTGAGACCCGGCCCGCGATGACCGAGGTCGGCTTCTATCATCTCCGCACCACGCCGCTCGAGCGCGCGCTGCCGCGCCTCCTCGAGCGTGCGCTCGCGGAACATCCCCGCATCCTGGTGATGGCGGGCTCGGAAGAGCGCGTGCTGGCGCTCGACGCGCTGTTGTGGACCTACAGCGAGGCGAGCTTCCTGCCGCACGGGACAGCGCGCGACGAAAATGCCGCGCGCCAGCCCGTCTTTCTCACCGCCGGCGAGGACAATCCCAACCGCGCCACCATGCTGGTGCTGGTCGACGGCGTGCGCGCGGCGCGGCTCGGCGACTTCGCGCGCGCGTGCGACATGTTCGACGGCAACGACGAAGCGGCGGTGGCGGCCGCGCGCGAGCGCTGGCGCGAGGCCAAGGACGCCGGCCACACGCTGGTCTATTGGCAACAGACCGAGGGGGGCTGGGACAAGCGCGGCGCTGGTTGATGGGCTGCCGGGCGCCCGCTATAAGCGGCGCCGCAACGAGTCGCCGGAGATTGTGCGCCCATGGCCAAGGAACGAACCTTGTCGATCATCAAGCCCGACGCCACGCGTCGGAACCTGACCGGCAAGATCAATGCCCGGCTCGAGGAGCGCGGCCTGCGCATCATCGCGCAGAAACGCCTGCACCTGACCGGCGCCCAGGCCGAGGAATTCTACGCCGTCCATCGCGAGCGCCCGTTCTTCAAGAGCCTCGTCGAGTTCATGAGCGCGGGGCCGATCGTCGTTCAGGTGCTCGAGGGCGACAACGCGGTCGCGCTCAACCGCGAGGCGATGGGCGCGACCGATCCCAAGAAGGCGGCGCCGGGCACCATCCGCAAGGATTTCGCCGAGGACATCGAGGCGAACTCGGTGCACGGCTCCGATTCGCCCGAGACCGCCGCCGCCGAGATCGCCTTCTTCTTCGCCGGGATCGAGCTCTGCCCCTGAGAGGCAGGCGCGGCTACAGCAGGAAATACGCCATCCCGGCCAGGATCACGATGATCAGGCCGACGGTCCAGCGCAGCAGCCGGCCGAAGGAATGCCAGCCTTGCAGGCGGTGCTGATAATCCTGATCTGTTGCCATCGCGCGAACTCTCGATCAATCGGCGGCGGCGACAATAGCTGATCCTCGGCGCCGCGCAAGCCTAGACGGGCGAGCCGGCGATCGTGACGCACTCGCCTTCCACGCGCACCCGGCCCTCGGCGATGAGGCGGAGCGCCAGCGGGTAAGCGCGATGCTCGGCCTCGAGCACGCGGGCGGCGAGGCACTCGGCATCGTCGCCCGGCAGCACCGGCACCGCCGCCTGGACGATGATCGGGCCGCTGTCCATCTCGGGCCGCACGAAATGGACGGTGCATCCGGAAAACCGCATCCCGGCCGCCAGAGCGCGCGCATGCGTGTCGAGGCCGGGAAATTCCGGCAGCAGCGAGGGATGGATGTTCACGAGACGGTCGCGCCAGCGCGCGACGAACGCGGCGCCGAGAAGCCGCATGAATCCGGCGAGGCAGACGAGCTCGATCCCGGCCGCCGCAAGCGCGCCGTCGAGCGCGTCGTCGAACGCATTGCGCGACGAAAAGTCGCGGTGAGGAATGACGCGGCTCGCGATCCCGGCGCGCGCCGCATGCGCGAGGCCGGCGGCGTCGGCGCGATTGGACAGAACCAGCGCGATCTCGGCGGGAAAGCCCGGTGCGGCGCAGGCCGCGATCAGCGCCTCGAGGTTGGAGCCGCGCCCCGAGATCAGCACGCCGACCTTCAGCCGGGCCACGCCGCCTCCGTCCCGGTGAGACGCGTGCCAGGTCCGTCGCCGCGCGCGACGATATGGCCGATCGCGGTAACGCGCTCGCCGTTCGCTTCGAGGATGCGCGCGATGCGGCTCTCGTCCTCGGCCGCCACCACGGCGATCATGCCGATGCCGCAATTGAAGGTGCGCGCCATTTCTGCGGTCGGGATCTTCGCCGTCTCGGCGAGCCAGCGAAACACCGGCGGCAAGGTCCAGCGCCGCGCGTCGAGCTCGGCTGCGAGTTCCTTGGGCAGCACGCGCGGGATGTTCTCGAGGAGCCCGCCGCCGGTGATGTGGGCGAGCGCTTTGACGCCGCCCGCCGCGATCGCCGCGCGGCAGCTTTTGACATAAAGCCGCGTCGGCTCGAGCAGCGCCTCGGCGAGCGTCTTCTCCGGCGCGAACGGCGCGGGCGCCGCGTAATCAAGCTCGGCCTGCGCCACCACGCGGCGCACCAGCGAGAACCCGTTGGAGTGGAGCCCGCTCGACGCGATGCCCAGCACCGCGTCGCCCGCCGCGACGCCGTGTCCGTCGATCGCTTGGCCGCGCTCGACCGCGCCCACCGCGAAGCCGGCGAGGTCATAATCGCCGGCGGCATAGAGTCCCGGCATTTCCGCCGTCTCGCCGCCGATAAGCGCGCAGCCGACCTCGCGGCAGGCGGCGGCGATGCCCGCGATGACGCGCTGCGCCTGCGCCACCTCCAGCTTGCCGGTGGCGAAGTAGTCGAGGAAGAAAAGCGGCTCCGCGCCCTGCACGATCAGGTCGTTGACGCACATCGCGACGAGGTCGATGCCGACGGTCTCGTGGCGGCCGGTTTCGATCGCGATCTTGAGCTTGGTGCCGACGCCATCGGTGGTCGCCACCAGGATCGGGTCCTTGTAGCCCGCCGCCTTCAGGTCGAAGAGCGCGCCGAAGCCGCCCAGCCCCGCGTCCGATCCCGCCCGCGCCGTCGCGCGCGCCAGCGGCTTCAGCGCCTCGACCAGCGCGTTGCCCGCATCGATGTCGACGCCGGCTTCGCGGTAGTGCTGCGTTTCCTTGGGGTCCACAAACGGGTTTTACGCCACGCGGGCGGCGGTGGAAAGCCGCGGCGGCGCCGATAGACTGAGGGTCCATGCGCGCCGACAAGCGGGCGCTCGGGGTGGCGGTGGCCGCCATCGGCGCTTTCATCGAACTCTACGCGACGCAGGCGCTGCTGCCGCTGCTCGCGCGCGAGTTCGACGCGAGCCCGGAGGCGGTGAGCCGCACCGTCAGCGCCTCGACCTTCGCCGTCGCGCTCATCGCGCCCTTCACCGGAGCGGTCGCCGACGCCCTCGGGCGCAAGCGCGTCATCGTCGCGGCGATGGTCGCGCTCGCGGTGCCGACGGCGATGGCGGGCCTGGCGCAGAGTCTCGACGTGCTCGTCTTCTGGCGCTTCGTCCAGGGCCTGCTGCTGCCGCCGATCTTCGCCGTCACGGTCGCCTATATCGGCGAGGAATTTCCCGCCGACGCCACCGCGATGACCGGTATCTATGTGGCGGCGAGCGGCGTCGGCGGCTTCCTCAGCCGCTTCCTCAGCGGCATCCTGGCCCAGCACTTCGGCTGGCGCGCCGCGTTCTTCGGGCTCGCCGCGGTGACGCTCGTCTGCGCCGCGGGCTGCGCGTGGCTGATGCCGCGCGAGCGCCATTTCCGCAGGAGCGGTAGCCTCGTCGCCGCGGCGGGATTTTTCGCGTCGCACATCACCAACCGCGAGCTGCTCGCGACTTTTGTCGTGGGCTTCGGCGTGCTGTTCTCGTTCGTGTCGGTTTTCACGTACGTCAATTTCGTGCTCGCGGCGCCACCATTCTTGCTCTCGACGCAGGCGCTCGGCGCCATCTTCGCCGTTTATCTCGTCGGCGTGGCGGTGACGCCGTTCACCGGGCGCCTCGTCATGCTCCTGGGACGCCGCCGCCTGGTCGCCGTCGCCTGTGCGGTATGGATCGCGGGGCTCGCCATCACCCTGGCGCCGAGCCTCGCCCTGATCCTGCTCGGCCTCGCGATCAGCGTCTCGTGCGGCTTCCTGTGCCAGAGCTGCGCCACATCTTACGTCGCGATCACGGCGCGCCACGGGCGCTCGTCCGCGGTCGGGCTCTATGTCACGTTCTATTATCTCGGCGGCGGCGCGGGCGTGGTGATCTCGGGCTATGGCTGGCGTTATGCCGGCTGGCCCGGCTGCGTCGCGACCGTCGCCGCGATGGTGGTGCTGCTGGCCGCGTTCGCATTCGCGTTCTGGCGCGACCGCGATCAGACGAAGCCCGAGCGGTAGCTGCGGAAGCGCGGCCGCCAGCCCAGCGCCGCGCGCGCCCGCGCGTTGCTGACCCGGAACGAGCCGGTGCCCTCCGATCCGCCGGGACGCGGCTCCGGCCCGCCTTCGAGCGCTGCGATGTGCGCGTAGAGCGCGCGAAAGGTCACCGGCTCGTCGTCGACGATGGCGAGGAGCGCCGCCGGCGGCGCCAATTCGGCCGCGAGCACCACCGCGTCGGCCATGTCCATCTCGTGGATGAGCGAGATGTAGCCCGATCCGTCGCCCGGCAGCACGAGCTTTCCCGCGCGCGCAAGCCCACGCCACTCCTCGTCGCGGCCGGTGAGGGGGCCGTAGAACGCGCCGCCGCGCAGAATGGACCAGCGCAGGCCCGATGCCCGCACTTGCGCCTCCATGTCGGCCGCCGAGCTCGCGGCGCCGGCGGCGGACATGGGCGCGGTCTCGTCGACCAGACGGTCGCCGGTGCCTGCGACGAGATGGGCGATGCTCTGCTGCACGTAGCGCTCGACCCCGGCGGCGCGGCAGGCGGCGATGAGGTGGGCCGTGCCTTCGCGCCGGATGCGGTCGTTCGCGGCGTAGTCGCGCGGCGCGCCCGGCCGCGGCACCGATGTGGCGAGGTGAAGCGCGGCCGCGCAACCCGCCACTGCGGCATCGAGGCTCGCCCGACCGAGGATGTCGCCGAGGACGCAATCGATGCCGAGGCGGCGCAGGACCGACGCCTTGGCCTCGGTGCGGACCAGCGCCCGGACTTCATGGCCGCGCTCCACGAGTCGCGGGACGACGTGACGGCCGAGAACCCCGGTCGCGCCGATGACCGCGACCCGCATCAGCGTCCCCCCGAGACATTGAGCACCGCCCCCGAGACATAGGAGGCCGCGTCCGACAAGAGCCACAGGATCGCCGCCGCCACCTCCTCGGGCCGGCCGATGCGCTTCATCGGCAGCATCGGGCCGATCCGCTCCACCCGTCCAGGCGGCTGGATCTCGGTATCGATCACGCCAGGGCTCACGGCGTTGACGCGGATGCCTTCGGAAGCGACCTCCTGCCCCAGGCCGAAGGTGAAGCTATCGATGGCGCCCTTGCTGGTGGCATAGGGCACCGTCTCGCCGGCGCCGCCGAGGCGCGAGGCGGCCGAGGACAGGTTCACGATCGCGCCGCCCTTGCCGCCGTGCTTGGTCGACATGCGCCGGATCGCCTCGCGGCTGCACAGCATGGTGCCGGTGATGTTGATCGCCCACAGCTCGGTCAAGCCGGCGCCTTGGACCGCCTCGATGCGCCCGCTCGGCCCGATGATGCCGCCGCTGTTGACGAGGCCGTCGATCGGCCCCAGCTCGCGGTCGATCATCTCGAAGAAGCGCACGATCGAGGCTTCTTCGGCCAATTCCATGGGGATCGCGACAGCGCGTCCGCCGGCACGGGCGACCTCGGCTACCACCGCTTCGGCGCGGGCGCGATTCTGCTGGTAGCCGAGTGCCATGTGGCAGCCTTGCCGCGCCGCCGCGAGGGCGACTCGGGCGCCGATGCCGCGTCCGCCGCCGGTGATGACGAGGGCCTGGGTCATGGCTCGTTCCTCCCTTCGGGTGCGGCGCCGGCGCCGGCCCCGGGCAAGTGTGGCAGCAAGAACACGGTTCATGCCCCAAATTGGCTGAAAAACAAGACCTTGGCTTGATCGCGCCGGGCCGAATCCTTAACATCGTTGCGACGGATCGTGTTGCCGGGTAGGAAGTTGCCGCAGCCACTGGGTTATCGGACGTTCGTAGGAGGGGAATTATGAAGTTTCGGGTTGCCGCCGCATTGGCGCTGGGGCTCTGCCTCGTCGGCTGGGGAAGCCAAGCGCAGATGCTTGGTCCCGGGCCCGGAACGTACGGTCCCTATGCCCGGCTCGAAGGGGGGTGGAACCACGCCGAGGGCACGTCCTTCAACGGTTCGACCAACGGTCTTGGCGCTCCCACTCCCAGCAGTTTGGCCGCTTCGTCGAGCTGGCAGGAAGGGTACATCCTGGGCGGCGCCTTTGGCTGGGGCTTTGGCCAGTACCGGGCCGAGTTGAACCTCGACTACCGCGAGAACCGGGTCAGCAACCTGCATGTCGGCTCCCCCGGCGCCATTGCGCCGTTTCCCATGGGCGGCGCCAGCGGCTCGCTCAACTCGATCACGGAGATGCTGAACGCTTACATGGATCTGCCGTACAGCTGGATGAGCATAACGCCGTATATCGGCGGCGGCCTGGGCGTTGCCGAAGTGCATTATTCCTCGCTCAGCCTCGGCGGCACCCAGATCGTCAGCGACACTGACCTGGTCCCCGCGATCCAGGCCATGGCCGGCCTGCGCTACGACTTCGGCAACAATTGGGGACTCGATCTCCAATACCGCTTCCTCAACGGCTTCCATCCCAACATCAAGGACAATGCCGGCAACCGCGCCAGCACCAGCGACTACCGGAACCACAGCATCTTGCTCGGCATCAGCTACTCCTTCGGCGTGCCGCAAGCGCCGCCGCCGATGGCAGCGCCGGCCGCCGCGCCCGCGCCCGCTCCGGCTGCCGCCGCCGGTCCGAAGCAGCTCTTCATCGTGTTCTTCGACTTCGACAAGTCGAACCTCACCGCCGCCGGGCGCCAGGTGCTCGACGAGGCCGCGGCCGCCTTCCGGGCCAACCAGACGGTCCGCATCCAGGTCACCGGCTACACCGACTCGGTCGGGACGCAAGCCTACAATCTCGGCCTCTCCCAGCGCCGGGCCGACTCGGTGCGCGACTACCTCGCCACCAAGGGCGTTCCGCCGGCGCGCCAGAACGTGTCGTGGAAGGGCAAGGAAGATCAGCGCGTGACGACGCCCGATGGCGTGCGCGAGCCGCAGAACCGGCGCGTCGAGATCATCCTGCCCTGACCTGGCGCGAGACGCCGCTCGAACCAGCCCCTCCCCCGCCCGGGGGAGGGGTTTTCTTTTGTGGCCGGCGCTCTCAGCCGAGCTTTTCCATCAGCTCGAGCCGGTTGCCGAACGGATCGTCGAGAAAGACGCGCTCCCAGCCCGGCAGCGGATCGTCGTCGACGATGCGGCAGCCGCCGGCCCGCGCCCGCGCGACGTAAGCGGCGAGCCCCTGCACTACCAGCGCCGGATGCGCCTTGCGCGCAGGCCTGAACTCGGCCTCGACGCCGAGATGGAGATGGATCGTGCCGGCGACGAACCACGCCCCGCCGCGCGCCGCCAGCTCGGGCGGCTTGGGCTCCTCGGTCATGCCCAGGATGCCGGCATAGAATTTGCGCGCGCGCTCCTCGCCGCCCTTGGGCATGGCGAGCTGGACGTGGTCGATGGCGACGATGCTCATGGTCTCACGCCGCCACGGTCGCCGCCGCCGGCTGCTTCATGGTCTTGAGGCGCGGCATCACCTCCTTGGCGAAAAGCTCGAGGCTGTCGACCGTGTCGTCGTGCGAAAGATGGCCGGCCTGGCCCATCATCAGGAGATTGCCGAGCCCGCCGGCATGCGCGGTGAAGTCCGCGATCTGGTCGTAGACCTGGTCGGGTGTGCCGCAGAACATGATCGCGGAGTCGATCAGCTCCTGCACGCTGGCCGTCGCCATGGCGACGACGCGTCCGTCCTTGGTGTAGCTGCGCGGCGGGGTCTTGCCCTGGAGGAGGCGCGCATTGTCCTCGACCGAAACGAAGCCCGGGGGATTGCGGAAGGCTGGCGCCACGATCGCCGAAGTGCGGGGATAGCCCGCCACCAGCTCGCCGCGCCGCCGCGCCTCGGCCTCGTCGCGCGCGATCCCGACCAGCGCGAGATAGGCAAAGCGGTCGGGCGGCGGCGGTTCCTTGCGGCCCTTGGAATGCCAGCCCTCGCGGTAGGCGTCGAAGAGAGCCCGCGTGTTGTAGCCGCTGCCCAAGGTCGCCATCACATAGCCCTTCTCGCCCAGCACGCGCGCGTTGGTGCGGCTCGAGGTCGTGCTCCACACCGGCGGGTGCGGCTGCTGATAGGGGCGCGGCCAGATATTGACGTGGCGGTAATGGAAATATTGGCCCTCCCAGTTGAACGGCTCGTCGTGGCTGGTCATCGCCTTGATGATGAAGTCGTGCGCCTCCCAGAACCGCTCCATGATGAAAACCGGGTTGGTGTTGGCGACCGGGATCTCGTAGGGCACGCCCTTGACGAAGCCCATCTCGAGCCGGCCGCGCGAGACCACGTCGATGGTTGCAAGCTCCTCGGCGCAGCGCAGCGGATCGGGCCGGTGCGCGATCGGATAGCCCAGCACCAGGAGGCGCGCGCGCTTGGTCTCCCGCGCCAGGATCGACAAGGTCACGATCACGGTCGAGGCCATGCAGGTCGCGGTGCTGTGATGCTCGTTGACCATGATGTCGTAGCCGAGTTCGTCGGCGAGCTTCCACTCGTCGTAATAGCGATGCAGCCGGTCCGCCGCGATCCTGGGATCGAGGATGCGGTTCGGCAGCACCACGCGCAGCGAGCCTTGATGCTGGTCCCACGCCTCGGGATAGGCCTGCTCGGTGAAGTGGAACACTTTCATGGCGCGGACTCCTGGGTCAGTCATGGAGCGCAACTAATTCACGCAGAACCGCCGTGCGTCCTTCGACTACGCCCCTTCGGGTCTCCGCTCAGGATGAGGAAGGCAGTACAACGCCCCTCATCCTGAGCGGAGCGAAGCGAAGTCGAAGGACGCACGGCATCGACGCGACGCGGATCGAGAGATTGCGCGTTTCCATCGCGGCAGATCATGCGCTAGGCGGCGGCGAATTCGAGGACGTGGCGCGCGAAATCGCCGGGCGCCTCGAGATGCGGGAAATGCCCGGCGCGCTCGATGAGCGCGAAGCGGGCGCCGGGGATGGCAACGCTCCAGGCGCGGCCATAATCGGGCGCGGCGATGCGATCGGCCGCGCCCCACAGCACGAGCGTCTTCGCGCGGATGCGATGCAGCCGGCCTTTCAGCTTCGGGTCGTGCATGTAGGGCGACCAGCCATAGCGCGCCATGGCCTCGCGGTTGCGCGCGACGATGACGAGATCGGCTTCCGGCAATGATTTGTAGTCGCGCGCGGCGAAGGCCGGATCGAAATAGGCGCGCTCGTTGAATTGCGGCTCGGTCATGGCGAAGATGTCGGCGATGTCGCGCGTCTCGCGGTCGCCGACCTTGATGCCGAATGCGTCGGCGAGCACGAGATGCCCGATCCTCTCGCACGACTTCACCGCGATCTCGGCCGCGATCCAGGCGCCGAACGACACGCCGACCACGATCGCGTCCTTGAGGCCCAGCGCCTCTATCGCGTCGAGATAGAAATACGCGAGATCGTCGATCGTGGTCATCGCCTTGGGCTGCTCGGAGCGGCCAAATCCCGGATGCGACGGCGCCAGCACGCGCGCGCTGTCGGCCATCGCCTCGATCACCGGCGCCTTGGCATCGATGCCGATGCCGGGATGGAGGAACAGCAGCGGCCGGCCGGCGCCGCACTCAACCAGCTCGGTCTTGATGCCGGCGATCTCGATCATTGAAACCTTGGTGTCCACGCTCGTGCTCCTTACGGCAGGGGCCGGCCGCCGCCGGGAACCGGGGCCTCGAAGGCGTCGAGCGTCATCGCCACCATGGTGTAGAACCCGGCGCCGGCAATGAGTTCGATCAGCACCTCGAGCCCGAACGCGGCGAGCGCGCGCTCGTAGGTCGCGGGCGCGAGCGCGCGGCTTTCGTTGAGTTCGGTGATCGCGTCGTAGACGATCTTCTCCTGCTCGCGCTCGAGCGCCGGGCGCTTCTTCGCGCGGATCGCCTCGATCACATCGTTGGGCAGCCCGGCGGCGCGCGCCGCGGCCTCGTGCACGTGCCATTCGTATTGCGCCGACCAGTGCCGCGCGATCACCAGCACCATCAGCTCGAACGCGCGCGGCTCGAGCCGCGACTTCTGGCGCAGCACGTTGCCGAGCCGGTTGGCGGCGTCGGCGAGCGCCGGGTGCCTGAGCCAGATCGCGAACGGCCCGCGCGCATGGCCGCCGCGCGGCCCCGCGATCTCGTCGCGGATGCGCTTCTGGTCGGGCGACATCTGCTCGTCGGCAAGCTCGGCAACGCGGCTCATTGGTTCCTCCGTCGGCCTGTGCAATTCTAGGACGCGACAACGGGCCTTGCGAGAGCCAAGGGGAGGGAACCGCCATGACACGCTCCGATCGGGATTCGACATCGCGGCGCGCGGTGCTTGCCGGGATCGGCGCGGTCGCCGCGGGGCCCTCGTCGGCGCCCATTCGAGCCGCGCGCAGACGGAAGCGGGGCCGCGCATCATCGACACCCATCACCACATCTATCCGCCGCGCTATGTCGGCCCCAATCTTCAGCGCCTGCTCAAGGATTCGACCGGGCTTCCGGCCAAGGCCTATACGAGCTGGACGCCGCAAGTCTCGCTCGACGCGATGGACAAGGCCGGCATCGCGACCTCCATCGTGTCGATGACCAGCCCCGGCGTGTGGTTCGACGACGGCAACGATCAGGCGCGCAAGCGCGCCCGCATCTGCAACGAGTACGGCGCGCAGATGGCGCATGACCATCCCGGACGGTTCGGCATGTTTGCCGCCATTCCGCTGCCCGACGTGAAGGGCAGCATCAAGGAGGCCGCCTACGCACTCGACGTCCTGAAGCTCGACGGCATCGGCTTGCTGACGAGCTATGCCGGCAAGCTCCTGGGCGATCCCGCCTTCGCGCAAGTGTTCGACGCATTGAACCGGCGCAAGACGGTGGTGTTCGTGCATCCGACCATGTCGTGCTGCGGCAACATTTTCCCCGGCGTCAGCGGCCCCACCATCGAGTTCCCGACCGACACCGCGCGCGCCATCACCAGCCTCGCCGTTAGCGGCACCATGGCGCGTTGTCCCAACGTCACCTTCATCTTCTCGCATGGCGGCGGCAGCCTGCCGTCGATCTGGCAGCGCGTCGCCAATGCCGGCCGCGACTTTCCGCCGGAGGAGCGCGCGAAGCGGATGCCGAAAGGGATCGAGTACGAGCTGAAGCGGCAATATTACGATCTCGCCAGCGTCGGCTCGGCGCCCGTGGGCATGGCCTCGGTCTTGAAGCTGTGGCCGATCACGCAGCTGACCTATGGCTCGGACACGCCGTTCGGCTCGGCGACCGGGATCGCCACCGGCATCACCAAGCTCGGCCTGTCCGACGCCGACCTCGCCGCCATCCAGCGCGGCAACGCGGCGCGGCTTTTCCCGCGCTATGCCTGAGTCTCGGCGTCGAACTTGAAGCCGATGCCGGAAAGCGCGGCGACGGCGTCGCGGCCGAAGCTGCGCTCGAGGTCCGCGCCCACCTGCGGCGCGTAATGCACGCGGTCGGCCTGCTCCTCGCCCAGGATCTGGATCATCACCAGGAGCCGCGCGGTCTTGTCCCCAAGATTCTTGAAGCTGCGGCAGACGCGCGGCGGGATCGAGATGAAGTCCATCGGCTCGAGCACGGTCTTGTGCTCGCCATGATCGCCCAAGGCGATCTCGAACCGGCCGTCGAGGCAGAGGAAATTCTCGACGCTCTGCTCGTGCGCGTGGAGCGAGGCGCCGTTGCCGGGCGGGCATTCGGCGATCGTCACCGCGAGGCCGGGCGCGCCCTTGAGCGGCGCCTGCGCGCTGCGCCCGGCATAATTCTCCGGCACCATCACCGGAAAGACCCGCCGCGCCGCCACGGTCTCGAACGCGGCGTCGGGAATGCCGAGGCGTTCGTGCTGCGCCTGGTAGGATTCGAGGCGGCGGAACCGCACCGTCCGCTTCTCCATCACCTCGGGACTGACGCTGACGGTCTTCATGGCGGACCTCCTTGGTTGGACCAACGATTTCCCGTCATTGCGAGCGAAGCGAAGCAATCTCCGGAAGATTGCTTCGTCGCTATCGCTCCTCGCAATGACGCGGACCAAGCGGTGCGGCGCGCCGCCTGGCCCGCGTCAGTTGAGGCACGAGTTGGGCGCCGGCGCAAGTCATGCCTTCCGGGCGCGGCGCCATGCACGCCAGTCGGCGAGCGTCGCGTCGGCCATGACCTGCGCCGCGTCCTTGAGCCACGTGGGCCCGCGCTTCGCGAGATCGCGCTTCACCGCGGCGATGGCGTCTTGCGTGGCGAAATGCACGTTCGCGGTCTCGCGCCCCATGGCGTGGAGGATGTGCTGTTCGTCGCGCACCCTGGGGAAGTCGCCGAGCGCGATGCGCGAGCAATGCGGCGCGAGCCGGCGCAGCACCCAGCCCTTGCGCAGATGGTAGAACGGATCGCGCGGGCGCACCGCGCGCATGGCGATCGCCTCGATATAGGGCCGCTCGTCCTTGGCCTTCATCGCCCAGCCATAGGCCGACGGCAGCATCGCCTTGGCCTCGCGCGCGACGAGCCCGCCCTCGACCGCGCCATAGGCCACATAGCGCGGCCGCCCGAGGCTGCCGAGCCCGGCGACGCGCGCCACCATGCGCACCGTCTCGTGCGGCGCCGGCAGGTCGCGCAGCAGCAGCTTGCGCACCGCGCGCGGCGGATCTGCTGCCCGCATTTGCGCGAACTTGGCCCAGAAGCGGACCGGATCGCGCTCCACGCCCAACGCCATCGCGCGCAGCGCCGGGTGCTCCTCCTCGAGCACGAAGCCATGCGCCGCGCCGGCCGCGATGGCGGCGCGATAGGCGCCCAGGATCGCGTCGCACGCCGCGTCGGGCGCGATGGTGAGGGCGTTGGCTCGGATCGCCAGCAGCGCGCTCGCGGCCAGCCGCACCAGGTCGATCGTGTAGGGCATCGGAAAGGCTTCGTCGAAATCGTTGATGCCCCAGGCGAGCCTTCCCTCGGCGTCGCGCCAGGTGCCGAAATTCTCGACATGGAGATCGCCCACCGCGAGCAGCTTGGGCGCGGCGGCGAGGTCCGGGCACGCCTCGCACCACAGCCCGACCCAGCGATAGAAGGTCGCGCGCAGGAACGGGAACGCCGCATCGGCCATCGCCCGGTGCTTGAGCGCGAGATCGCCGCGCACCAGGTCGATGCGCTTGCCGGCCCAGCGCTCATACTCGCGCGTCGCGTCGATGATGGTCATGGCGCCGAGGGTGAACCGCCGCGCCGGGCGGCGCAAGACGCTGCCGTCTCGACGCCGCGCGCCAAACCCGCGACAATGCGGGCGACCCCTGGGAGGCGCGGATGAAGTTCAATTTCTTCCACCTGATGCCGTGGTGCGAGGCCAACGAGCCGGACCAGGAATGGCCCGTCTCCAACCGCAACTTCATCCCCGAGAAGGGCACCGAGCTTTACCGCGACTACATCGACACCATGGTCTATGCCGAAGAATGCGGCTTCGACTGGGTCGGCTGCAACGAGCATCATTTCAGCCCCTATGGCCTGATGTCGAACTGCAACCTGATCGGCGCGATTCTGGTGAACCGCACCAAAAGCGTACGAATCGCCATGTGCGGCAATCTCGTGCCGCTGCTCAATCCGATCCGCGTCGCCGAGGAATACGCCATGCTCGACGTCATGTCGGGCGGGCGGCTCATCGCGGGCTTCATGCGCGGCATCCCGCACGAATACGTCGCCTACAACATCCCGCCCGACGAATCCTGGGAGCGCCTCGCCGAGGCCTTCGAGCTCATCGTCAAATGCTGGACCGAGCCCGAGCCGTTCGGCTGGGAGGGCAAGTATTACCAATACCGCGCCGTGTCGATCTGGCCGCGGCCCTACCAGAAGCCCTATCCGCAGGTGCTGATGTCGGCCTCCAATCCCGACAGCGCGCGCTTCGCCGCCGAGCGCCGCGCCATCATGGGCATGGTGATGCTGCCCGACCTCGACACCGCGCGCGAATCGATCCGCGTCTACAAGGAGACCGCGCGCGCCAATGGCTGGGAGCCGGGGCCCGAGCACATCCTGATCGGCGCCCACACGCTGGTGTGCGACCGTTTCGAGGACGCCAAGCGCTATCTCGGCGACGGGCTCGAGTATTTCTACAACGTGCTCGCCGGCGGCCCGCGCACGGCGCAGCGCCTGGTGGTGCAGAAGACGCGCTATTTCCAGGACCCGGCGCTGCAGGCGCGCTCGGCGGCGCGGCGCGGCGTGCTCAAGACCACGCCGATCGAGGAGCGCATCGAGAAGGGCATGATCCTGTGCGGCACGCCGGAGATGGTGGTCGATCAGCTGAAGCGCATGAAGGACGCGCTCGGCCACGGCGTGATGAACATCAACATGAAGATCGGCAACATCCCGAACGATGTCGTGCGCCGCTCGATGACCTTGTGGGGCGAGCGCGTCGTCCCCCACGTCCACAATCTGTGACGGGAGGGGCGGGATGAGTTTCGCTCTCGAGACCGTGGCGCTGGCCGATGGCGGCCTCCCTTGTCATGTCGGCGGCAACGGCGACCCGCTCTTGTGCCTGCACAGCGCCGGCGGGGTGCGCATCTCCCCGGCGCTGGAGCGGCTGGCGCAGTCGCGCCGCCTCGTCATGCCGGTCTTTCCCGGCTTCGACGGGACCGCGCGCCGGCCCGGCCTCAAGACCATGGCCGACCTCGCCGAGCTCGCCGCCCAGGTGATCGACCGCGCGATCGGCCGGCCGTGCGACGTGATCGGCCATTCGTTCGGCGGCTGGGTCGCGGCCTGGCTCGCCGTGCGCCATCCCGACAAGGTGGAGCAGCTTGTGCTCCACGCGCCGGCGGGGTTCCGGCCCGAGGGCGTGGGCGGCTTGGTGGGCGACGCGGCGACGCTGCGCCGCCTTATGTTTGCCCACCCGGAAAACCTGCCGGCCGAGCAGAAGCCGGCCGAGATGCAGGCCCAGAATCGGGCCACGGTCCATCACTACCACGGGGAGACCGCGACCGACCGCGACCTGGCCGCACGGCTCGAGGATATCAAGGCGCTGACCCTGATCCTCCACGGCACCAAGGACGGGGTCATTCCGATCGCGAGCCCGCGCCTCCTAAAGGAGCGCATCCGCCGCTCGCATCTCGTCTATGTCTATGATGCTGCACACGGAATCGACGTGGACCAGCCCCCGAGGTTCACCCGTCTGGTGGGCGATTTCCTGGCCCGCGGCGAGGCGTTCATCGTCAACCACACCGAGACGGGCGCGGCTTAGCGCCCGGGGCCGATCAGGGATCGAGGCAGGAAGGTCGGGGTGCCGCCGCCGCGGCGCCCCGGAAATTCAGAGCTTCGGGAAATTCGCCCGGGTGTCAGCCGGCGCGGCGCGTGGGCAGCAAGGCAGCCGCGACCCGGCGCTCGCGGCGGGCCATCATTTTCTGGATCAGTTTGCGGCGCAAGACTTCTTCGGGCCGGAGCCGGCCTTGAACCGGAAGCGCAACGTGCACGCGCATGTCCAGCCCGATCTTGGGCTCTTGCTGCATTGACGCCTCCTCCTTGTTGTTGGCGGGACACTGCCGCGCTTGGCGGCAAAGTACAAGGGTCTTTTTCCGGGCTTCGCATGGCGCGTCATTCCTTGTCGTCCGGCACCGAATCGACGCGCGTGCCGGCGTCGCGCTCTTGGCGTTCGATCAGGCCGCGCACCAGCTGCAGCAGGCGTTGCTGCACCTCGCGGCTGGAGATGGCGCGGAACGCGCGTACCAGTTCGAGATCACGGCGGCCGTATTCCTCGCTCTCCGCTGGCGGCACCCCTTCCTCGCTGAAGCCGGCGAAGAAGTAGGCGACCGGCCGCTCGAACAGATGCGCAAGCTGGAAGAGGCGGCTGGCCGAGACGCGGATCTCGCCTTGCTCGTATTTCTGGATGACCTGAAAGCTCATGGCGAGGCGGCGCCCGACTTCGACCTGGGTGAGGCCCGCGAGCTCTCGGGCAAGCCGCATCTGCCGCCCGACATGGACGTCGACAGGATCGGGGCCGTGCTCTTTCGCGGTGCGGCGGCGGGGCCGCCGCGGTTCGGGGGTCATGCGCCTTACGCCCCGCTGCGCCGAACGTCGTCCGGCGGCCTAACCATAGCGCCAACGGAAATATTTGCCTATAGCAGCAATTCGCCGGCCCTACCGCGTGGGAGGACGAACAAGTGACCGAAGACCTGCTCTTTACCACCGGCGACGGCATCGCGCCGCCTGCGACCTGCGTCTCGCCGCCGCCAATCTCCGCTTCGGCTTTCCGGTGGCGCGCACGCTCGGCAATTTCCTGTCCATGAGCGACTATGCGCGCCTTGCGGCGCTCATCGGCGCGGCTCGGGTGAAGGACGTGATCTTCACCGCCCGTCTGGTCGAGGCGGAAGAGGCGCGCGCCATCGGCCTGGTGAGCGAGGTGATCGACGATACCGATGCGCTCGCCGCCCGCGCCGACGCGCTGGCGCGAACCATTGCGGCACACGCGCCCCTGACGCTGCTCGCGACCAAGGAGGCGCTGATGCGCCTGCGGCGGCAAGTCGGTCCCGAGGAAGGCGCGGATCTCATCCGCATGTGCTACATGAGCCGGGACTTCCGCGAGGGCATGACCGCGTTTCTCGAAAAACGCCCCGCGCATTTCACGGGCGAATGACCATGGCAAATTCCCTCATCTCCGATCTCGTGGTCGCCAACCGCATCCTCTTCAGCGAGGGCGTGCTCGACGGGTTCGGCCATGTCAGCGTGCGCGACGCGCGCAATGCCGACCGCTTCTGGCTCGCGCGCAGCATGGCGGCGGGCCTCGTCGAGGCGCGCGACGTGATGGCGTTCGACCTCGACGGCGCGCCCATCGACGCGCGCGGCCGCGCCGTCTTCCTCGAGCGCTTCATCCATAGCGAGATCTACCGCGCCCGCCCCGACGTGCAGTCGGTGGTGCACAGTCACTCGCCCAACCTGGTGCCGTTCGGCGTGACGCCGGTGAAGTTGAAGCCGCTCTACCACATGACCGGCTTCCTCGGCGCCGGCGTGCCGGTGTTCGAGATTCGCAAGGTCGCCGGCACCGAGACCAATCTCCTCATCACCGACGGCCGCCTCGGCAAGGCGCTGGCCAGGTCGCTTGCCGGCAATCCCGCGGCGCTGATGCGTGGCCACGGCTCGGTCGTGGTCGGCGAGTCGTTGCAGCAATCGGTCTACCGCGCCGTCTACATGGAGCTGAACGCGCGGCTCCAGGCCGAGGCGATGCGTTTGGGCCGCGTCACCTATCTCACCGCCGGCGAGGCGCGCGCGGGCGCCGCCGTCAACGACCGCATGCTCCATCGCCCGTGGGAGCTGTGGAAGCGCAAGGCGATGGGAAAGTGAGCCTCACACCTTCTGCTTCTCGTCCTCGAGCATGCGCTGCACCGCGGGCCGCGCGACCATGCGGTCGCGGAAGGCGGTGTAGTTCTTGAGCTCGCCCATCGGCAGTTCGCGCCGCACGCCCCAGGCATAAAATACGAAGCCATAGGGATCGAGCACTGAGTACTGGTCGCCGAACCACTGCCGCCCCGCCAGCGTCTGGTCGATTTCCTTGAGATAACCGTGGAAGGTCTTGAGCCCGGTCTCCTTGATCGAGGCGTGCGCGGCGGGATCGGCGGCGTAGCGCTCGGGCCGGCCGACATGGCCGTGCGCGGGATGGACGGTCGACGCGAACCAGCCAATGAGCGACAGCGCGCGGATCTCGCCCTTGGGATCGGTCGGCCACAATTTGAAGCGCTTGCCGAGATAGGGAAGGATCGCGGTGTTCTCGCTGATGCACTCGCCGTCGTCGAGTTTCAGCGCCGGCACGCGGCCATGCGGATTGATCTTCTGGTATTCGGGCGTGCGCTGCTCGCCGCCGGCGAGGTTGACGCGATAAGGCTCGTACTTCTCGCCGCTCTCCTCGAGCACGATGTGCGACGCCATCGAGCACGCGCCGGGGCCATAATAAAGCGTGAGCATCTGCGATCCTCCCTCAGAACGGATCGGGCGATCCTGACACGGGCTCGCGCGGCCTGTCCACCGCGTCCTCCGCCATGACGAGCCGGTCCATGCGGCTCAATGCGGGGAAGCGGCGGGTCCACAGCGCGACGATGAGGAGCGTCGCGGCGCCGCCGAGCACGACCGATCCGACCGGCCCGAACCACGCCGCTGTCACGCCGGATTCGAACTGGCCGAGCTGGTTCGAGGTGCCGGTAAAGAGCGAGTTCACCGCCGTGACGCGGCCGCGGATCGCGTCGGGCGCCACCACCTGCACCAGCGTCGAGCGAATGACGACGCTCAGCATGTCGGCCGCGCCCAGGATGGCAAGCGCCGCGAGCGACAGCACCAGGTTCGTCGAGAGGCCGAAGACGAGCGTCGCCGCGCCATAGATCGCCACCGCGATCATCATCCTGCGCCCGACATGGCGCTGCGGCGGGCGCCGCGTCAGCATCAGGCCGGTCACGAGCGCGCCCAGGGCCGGCGCGCTGCGCAACAGTCCGAGCCCGGCCGGGCCGACGCTCAGGATGTCGCGCGCGAAGATCGGCATCAGCGCGGTGGCGCCGCCGAAAAGTACGCAGAAGAGGTCCAATGAAATGGCGCCGCGCACTGTATCGGTGTGCCAGATGAAGCGTACCCCGCCGAGGATGGTGTGCCACGACAGCGGCTCGGTGACCGCGCGGCGCTGCGCCGGCAGGCCGCTGGCGAGGGCCAGCGCGCCTCCTTGCAGCAGCGCCGCGCACAGGAACGGCACCGCCGGCCCAAGCAGATAGAGGAGTCCGCCCAGCGCCGGCCCCAGGATCACCGCCGACTGCGAGGTGAGCGAGTTCTGCGCCGCGCTCCTGGGAAAGAGCCGTGCCGCCACCAGCGCCGGCAGCCACGACTGCATCGCCGGCTGGTCGAAGGCGCGGGCCGCGCCATAGAAGGCGATGATCGAGAACACGGCGCCGGCGCTGCCCGCGCCCGACAGGGCCAGCAGGCCCAGCGCCAGGCTGCACAGGCTTTCGACCGCCAGCGCGGACATCACGATATTGCGGCGCGGAAAGCGGTCGACGGCGTGGCCGGCGATGAGGGCGAGGCCGGCGAAGGGCACGAACTGCACCAGCCCGATGAGGCCCAGATCGAATGCGCTGTCGGTCAAGGCATAGACGTACCAGCCCACCGCCACCGCCTGCATCTGCCACGCCGTCGCGCTCGAGAACCGCACCGTGAGGAAGCGGCGGACGAGCCAGGGCGGAGGATCGCGCTCGCCCGGTCTGTCGCCCTCGTCAGGCATGGATCGCGACGGGTCTCCCGCTACTTCAGCGCATCGGCGTAGGGATAGACGACGGTACCGTCCTCGAGGCTCGACGGTTCGAGGATCGGCGTGTTCTTGGGGTCGCGGAACTGCTCCACGTCATTGCTCTTGATGTGCTGGAATTGCACCTGAAGCATGCGCGGCACGGCCCACTCGCCGTCCTCGCCGAACTTCACGTCGCCGACGACCGTTTTGAAGGTCGTCGCGTGCATGTATTGCGCGATCTTGTCCTGGTCGAGGCCCTTGGTCGCCACGATCGCGTCGGCCAGCACCTCGAGATAGGCGTAAGACCACGGCACCATGTAATAGCCCAACGGATCGACGCCTTCCTTCTGGGCGTCGGCTTGATAGCGCTTCAGCACGTCCATCACGCCGTCGTATTGCATCTTGGGACCGGGCAGCCAGAAATCGTAATTGACGATGCCGTTGAGGAGCGGCCCGAGCTGCGTCTTGAGGGCCGTGGCCTGTAAGCCGACCATGCCGCCGCCGACCAATTTGGGCGTCAATCCGACTTCGCGGATGGCGTGCACCATGCCGACCGAATCGGGCGGGTAGGAGGCGATCGAAAGCACGTCGGGGTTGGTCGCCTGGATTGCGCGCACGATCGGCGAGAAGTCGGTGGTCGTCGGCGGATAGCTCTTGTCATAGACGACCTTGAGCCCGGCTTCCTTGGCGTTGTCGCGGGCGCCGTCGGCGTTGGCATGCGCGTATTGCTGATCGGCGTAGACAATGGCGACGGTCTGGGGCTTGGGATTTTGGGCCGCCGCGAGTTGGAAGAATCCCTTGGTGAAGGCCTTCGAGCCCGTGCCATTGGGCGCGATCTGGAAATAGCGGGGGTAATGGAACTGGTCGTTGACTGCGAGGCCGAGGAGGGTGATGAAGACGAGGTTCCGCTGCATCACGATCGGCATCGCGGGCACGATCTGCGCCGTGGCATAAGGCCCGACCACGAAATCGACCTTGTCGACGTCGAGGAGCTTGCTGTAGATCGCCGGCACTGTCGAAGGCTGGCTCTGGTCGTCGTAATAGACGAGCTGCACCGGGCGGCCCAGGAGCCCGCCCTTGGCGTTGGTGTCCTTCTCCCAGATCTGCATCGCCAAGAGCGCCGACTTGCCGTTGGGCGCGAGCCCGCCGGTGAGCGCCATGCTGAAGCCGATCTTGATGGGTTCTGCGGCGCGCGCGCTTCCTTGAAGCAGCATGAAAACGCAAGCCAACGCGACACTGCCAAGCCTCGAGATGCGATGCATCGGGCGGTCCTCCTTGCCAGGCGTTCTTATTCCCCGGCCGCCCTTATAGTTTCATTCGCGCGCCGTGACAATGTGGCGCCTGCGCCCGCGCGGCGCGCCGTCTCGAGCGCGATCAGTCGCGCATGGCGCTGCCGGGAGAACCCATATCCGACGTGCCGTTGGAATTCTTGTACTTGTCGGACTGATCATAGGGAGCGCCCGAGCCGAAGGGGGCGCAGGCCGCCAACGGCGCGGCCAGCGCCAATGCGAGCGCGGCAAGGCGTAGCAGGGTCTTGGCCGTCATGTGTTTGCTCCTTTGAGCCGGCAGACACGGGATCTGTGAATGCCAGGACCGATCGGCGAGTTCGCGAAATTCACATGGTGACAACCCGCCATGCGCGCAATGCGACTGGGTATAAGTACCCATCCCGTGACTGGACCTCGGCCCATGCGTCCTTCGACTACGCTTCGCTCCGCTCAGGACGAGGACCAGTCTTTGGGCCGCAACGGAATTTCCTCATCCTGAGCGCAGTCGAAGGACGCACGATGCCAATGCAGCGCGGCCCGCGCGCCTTGACAAGGCGGCAGCGCTCAACAACGATCCGGCAACGAATGCAAGCGGAGGCGCGGGTGCGGTTCGGTGCTGTCGGCTTGATCCTCGCGCTCGCCGCTTCCGTCGCGCGCGCCGCCGCCGCGGAGTCCCTCATTCCCATCACCATGGGTGTCGTGCCCAGCGTTCCGGCCGCGATCACCTATCTCGCGATCGACAAGGGCTATCTCGCCGAGGCCGGCATCGAGGCGCATATCGAGACCATCGACTCGGTCTCCAAGGTGATCCCGTTCCTCGCCAACAACCACATGCAGGTGGTCGAGGGCGGCGGCCTGACGGTGGGCTATTTCAATTCGCTGGTGCAGGGGCTGCCGATCGTGCTGGCGCTCGACGCGGGCTCGTCGCCGCTCTATCACGATTTGATGATACGGCCCGAACTCGCCGACAAGATCAAGACCGTCGCCGATTTGAAGGGCCGCACCGTCGCGATCGTGTCGCCCGGCTCGGTCGGCGTCTACGAGCTCGGCAAGGTGCTGGAGACCGCGGGACTCTCGTTCAAGGACATCGACCTCAAATACGTGCCCTTCACTCAGATGGGCGCGGCCTTCGCCAATGGCGCCATCGATGCCGGCATCGAGGTGCCGCCGTTCGGCTCGCTCGTCTTGGAGAAGAAGCTCGCGGTGAGCCTGCTCGATCCCGACACTCTCATCCGGCCGACGCCGATGTCGATCGTCTCATACCAGGTCAATACCGACTGGGCGCGCGAGCATCACGACATCGCGCGCAAGCTGTTCGTCGCGCTGGCCAAGGCGGGGCGCGAATACTGCCAGGCCTATCATCACGGCCCCAACCGCGCCGAGGTGATCGACGTGCTGATCAAGTACAAGGCGGTGAGCGACCGCGACCTGACCGACCGCATGCCGTGGCAGGCGCGCGATCCCGATGGTCGCTTCAATGCCGCCAGCATCATCGACGTGCAGAACTGGTTCTACAACCAGCACGTCATCGACAAGAAGGCGCCCGAAGACCGCCTCGTCGACGAGAGCTTCGCCGACGAGGCGCGGAAGGCGCTGGGTCCGTTCAAGCTGATCAACCAAGGCAGCACGCTCGAGGGCTGCCGCTAAGCGAGGGAGCGTTTCATGGCAGCAAAACCCGTTAGCGACAAGGTTCGCCGCGTCGTCACCACCCACGACGACAGCGGCAAGGCCGTTGTCCTGCTCGACGATCTGACGCCGCATCGCGTCGAGCGCGAATCGGGCGCCACGCCCGTGTTCCTGCACAATCTCTGGCTCACCGACGAGACGCCGGCCGACCTCAAGGCCAAGACCGACAAGATGGCGCGCAAGGTCGACATCCCGCCGCCCAAAGGCGGGTCCATCATCCGCATCCTCGACATCCCGCCGATCGGCGACGTGAGCAAGCTCGACGTCGGCGCCATGCAGGCGCATCTCGGCCCCGAGCACAGCCATCCGCGCGCCAGGAAGCCGCGCCATCCGATGATGCATCGCACCCGCACCATCGACTATGCCATCATCATGTCGGGCGAGATCGACATGCTGCTCGACGACACCGAGGTCCACTTGAAGGCCGGCGACGTCCTGGTGCAGCAGGCGACCAACCACGCCTGGGTCAACCGCAGCAAGGATTACTGCCGCATCTGCTTCGTGCTGATCGACGCCAAGGAGCCGCTGGCCTAGATGAAAGCGGCAATCGCCTTCCTCGCGCTGGCGCTGGGCGCGTGCAGCGTGGTCACGCTGACCGATCCCTACGGCAACCAGTATGGCGGCTGGTACAACCACGGCGCCAACTACCGCTGGCAGATGACCACGTGCGAGCAGGCGATCGACGATCAGGCCGTGCCCAACGCCGAGCGCAAGCACTTCATGCGCTGCTGCATGTGGCGCAACGGCGTCCCGATCGAAGACGCGCAAACGTGCAGTGCCTAGAGTTGACGCCCTCTCCGCCCTTTTGGGGCGGAGAGGGCAGGGTGAGGTGGGGGTCGATGGCGGGCGCGATTGTGCCGCGGAAAAACACCCCTTCCCTCTCCGCGCATCGCGGAGAGGGAACTATCCCTTAATGCGATAGCTCGCGTCGAGCCGGGGCGGGCCGTCGGCGTGGACGCGGCCTTCCTCGACCAGCGCCACGAGATGCGCCAGCACCGAGCGCCCGGCCGCCGGCACCAGGCGCGGGTCGAGCCCGCGATAGACCTCGCGCACGATCGCCTCGATGGTGCGGTCGCCTAAGGCAAGGCGCTCGAGGATCGCCGCTGAGCGTTCGTTGCGGTGGGCGATGAAGGCGGCGACGAAGGGGCGCGGATCGGCGATCGCGGGGCCGTGGGTCGGGCGATAGAGCGCGTCCTCGCGGTGCAGCAGCTTCCCGAGCGAGCGCATGTAGGACGCCATGTCGCCGTCGGGCGGCGCGATGACGCTGGTGGACCAGCCCATGACATGGTCGCCCGAGAACAGCGTGTTCTCCTCGGCGAGATGGAAGGAGAGGTGGTTCGAGGTGTGGCCCGGCGTCTCGATCGCGCCGAGCCGCCAGCCCGGCCCGGTCACCGTGTCGCCGTCGCGCATCGTCACGTCGGGCACGAAATCATGGTCGCCGCCTTCCTCGGTCTTGCCGCCGATGCCGGCGCGGTCCTCGGCCCGGCCCGAGCCGTGGCGGCCATAGCCGTAGGTCTTCGCGCCGGTCGCGCGCTTCACCGCCGCCGCCGCGGGCGAATGATCGAGATGGGTGTGGGTGATGAGGATGTGCGTGACGGTCTCGCCCCGAAGTGCATCGAGCAGCGCCGCGACATGGTCGGCGAGGTCGGGGCCGGGATCGATCATCGCCACCTGGCCGTGCCCGATGACATAGGTGCCGGTGCCCTTGAAGGTGAAGGGGCTGGGATTGCGCGCGACGACGCGCCGCACCAGGGGCGACAGCGTCTCGGCGACGCCGTATTGCCAGTCGAAGTCGCGGTTGAAGGGGATTTCGGTCGCCATGGGTCAGGTCGCCGGAGCGGTTTCGGGTTGGGCGGGGAGCGTGCGGGCGCCGCGCGGCTTGAGGCGGAGCGCCGGCTGCTCGACGACGTGCCACGACACGAAGGCGAGGAGTGCCGCGAGCGGCAGCGCCAACAGGAACACCTGCATCTGCGTCGCGTGCCCGCCGAGTGCCCAGATCACCGCCTGTTCCGACGGCCAGCCATAGATATAGAGCCCGTAGGAAAGATCGCCCCAGCGCGCGGCCGGGATGCGCGGCAGCCTGGGGTGGAGCGCGAGATAAAGCGCAACATAGCAGCCGAAGATCGAGAACATCAGGATGAAGCCGCCGAACCGCACCGTCGCCACGAGACCGATGAGCGCCAGGAGCGCGATCCTGCCGTCGAAGATGCGGGTGCCGCGCAGCTTGTAGAGCACCATGCCGGCGACGAAGAACGACAGCATCCAGCCCCAGCCGCCGAGCGCATCGAGCGCCGGCACCTGCTGGAACTGGATGCACGCGAGCCCGAGCGCCAGGAGCGCGAGCAGCACCGGGAGGCGCAGCAGGCCCGTGACGCCCAGCGCCAGCACCATGAGATACATCTCGAACTCGTAGCGCAGCGTCCACAGCGAGCCGTTGACCTCGAGCCCGACCGGGTTGTCGACGAACATCACGCCCGGCAGCTCGTGCTGGCGCAAATCCAAGAGCGTGTTCCAGAACACGTAGCGATAGGGCTCGGCGTGGCTCAGATATTCGCCGAGCTTCAGGGTCGAAACCACGGGCGCGAGCACGAAGCCCGACAGCACCAGCGCCAGCACCAGCCCGGGAAAGATGCGCAGGCACCGCTTGGCGAGATAGCGCCACGGCGAGCGCGTCTCCTCCCAGCTCTGCGTCACCAGGAAGCCGCTGATGGCGAAGAACACGAACACGCCGGCGAGGCCGAGGATCGACTGCCGCCCGCTCGCGACGATCAGCGGCTCGGCATTCTCGTTGCCGTTGGCGATGATGAAGGAGTGCGAGTAGATGACCGTCGCCGCGGCGATGAGCCGGAGCGCATCGAAATTGTTCGCGCGGCCGCGCTCGTTCATCCGGCCGACGGCTTCATGGTCACCGAGAACATGACGGTCGGCAGGATCTCGCGGATGGCGGCGCGCAGGCTCGCCTCGTCGGCGCCCACCGCGACCGCGATGGCGCCCCGCGGATTGCGCTTCAGCACGACCGCGCTGGCGCGGCCGCCCGCGTTCGAGCCGATGGTGACGAAGACGTCGGCCGGATCGACCCGCGCCAAGGTCTTGCGCAGCTTGGCCTTGCCCGCGTCGGTCTCGAGATCGTGCGCGGGAAGCTCCTCGGCCGAGCCCGCGGGCTCGGGCGGAAGCTGCGCGTCCACCGCCTCGACCGGCTGGTGGCGCGCGAGGCGCTGGAAGATGGCGCGGCTTTCGCTGGTGTCGATGCGGAACTGCAGCTCCCAGGTCTCGCCGCGGGCCGCGAGCTCGGAGATCAGCGCGTAGAGATCGTCGCAGTCGGGATCGTGGCTGCAGGTGATGAAGGCGAGCCGTCCCTCGTGCTCGATGACGCGATCGTCGTCCTGGGCGAAACCCAGTTCGTCGAGCGCGTTGGACAGCGCGCGCTCGGACGCGACCAGCAGCGTGCTCACATGCAGCTTGGCGGTTTCCGGGGTGGTGGTGTCGACGGCATCCATGCCAGGAAGACGCGTCCCGAACCTCTGGTTCCGAAGGAAATTCCCTAGCCCATCGCCCCTGCCGGCGCAAGCGCACCTAACCCCTGATGAAGCGCAGCGACTGCATCTCGGACAGGGCCACCGCGGGGTCCATGATGTTGACCACGAACGTGTCCCAGCACCCGGCGGCGCCGCCCATGCTGACATCGAAGCCGCCGCACACCGACCACGAGCTCAGCGACTCGATGCGGGCATAGACGACCTGGCCTGGCCCCACCGTCACGGTCTTGAACTGATCGGGATAGACGCCCTCGCTCCAGACCGAGATGGTGTAGCGCCCGGGCGCCACGTCGCGGTAGAGCACCGTGCCGGTCTCGGTGACGCCGACCGCGCTGCCGTTAAAGTAGGCCGTCGTCATGGCAACCGTCTCGTAGGGCTCGAGCCAGCGATAGAGGAAGATGCGCGCGCTGCCCGGCGGCGGCGGCGGGATCGTGCTGGCGACGCTGGCGAAGGGCGGCCCCGGCGCGACGCAGCCCGCCAATATCAAGACCAGGACCAGGAAGGCGCGGCGGCAGGCGGTCGGCATCACACAGGCTCCGCGGGGACATCCCACCCGATTATAGGCGCCCGCCCGGCGATTTGCGCCTCAAGGGGCCATTACGTTTGCGTGAGGGCCGGGCGGCGGAAATTCCGTCATTCCACGCCGCCGCGCCACGATCTAGGATTTCGCACAATGAACGGAGATGCGCCCATGCACGGTCTCATGCAGGATCATCCGCTCCTGGTGTCGTCCCTCATTCGGCACGCGGACCGCCATCACGGCGACAGCGAAATCGTGTCGCGGACGATCGAGGGGCCGATCGGGCGCGTGAGCTTCCGCGTCCTCCATGCCCGGGCGCGCCGGCTCGCCAACGCGCTCCAGCGTCTCGGCATCGGCATCGGCGCCAGCGACCGGGTCGCGACCCTGGCCTGGAACGGCCAGCGCCATCTCGAGATCTATCTCGCCGTCGCCGGCATGGGCGCCGTTTGCCACACCGTCAATCCGCGTCTCTTCCGCGACCAGATCGGGTTCATCATCAATCACGCGGACGATTCCTACGTGTTCTTCGACCTGACCTTCGCGCCGCTGGTCGAGGCGCTGCGGCCGCAATGCCCGAGGGTCAAGGGCTGGGTGGCGATGACCGACGCGGCGCACATGGGCGCCGTTCCCGCCGGGTGTCTCTGCTACGAGAGCCTGCTCGAAGCCGAGAGCGACGCTTTCGCCTGGCCGGAGCTCGACGAGCGCCTGGCCGCGGGCCTGTGCTACACCTCAGGCACGACCGGCAATCCCAAGGGCGTGCTCTATTCGCACCGCTCGACCATGCTGCACACCTTCGCCATCGCGCTCCCCGATTCGCTCAGCATCTCGGCGCGCGACGTGGTGCTGCCGGTGGTGCCGATGTTCCACGTCAATGCCTGGGGCATTCCCTATGTCTGCCTGATGACCGGCGCCAAGATCGTGATGCCCGGCGCCGCGCTCGACGGCGAGAGCCTGTGCGAGCTGTTCGAGTCCGAGGGCGTGACCTTCAGCGCGGGCGTGCCGACCGTGTGGCTCGGGGCGCTGCAGTTCCTCAAATCCAAGGGCCGCCGCCTGTCGACCTTGAAGCGCATCATGATCGGCGGCTCGGCCTGCCCGCCGGCGCTGATGCAGGCGTTCGAGGACGAATACGGCGTCGAGGTGCTGCACGGCTGGGGCATGACCGAGATGAGCCCGGTCGGCACCGTGTCCCAGTTCAAGAGCAAGCACATGGGACTCGGCCGCGACCAGAAGCGCGCGGTCAAGGCCAAGCAGGGCCGCGCGCTCCCCGTCGTCGATCTCAAGATCGTCGATGGCGAGGGGCGCGAGCTGCCGTGGGACGGCACCACCTTCGGCGATCTCCTGGTCAAGGGTCCGTGCATCGCCAGCGCCTATTACAACGAGCCGCAATCGCCCTTGAAGGACGGCTGGTTCCCGACCGGCGACGTCGTCACCATCGACGCCGACGGCTACATCAAGATCACCGACCGCTCCAAGGACGTGATCAAGAGCGGCGGCGAATGGATCAGCTCCATCGACCTCGAGAACATCGCCGTTGCGCACCCGGCCGTGGCCGAGGCGGCGGTGATCGGGGTCAAGCATCCCAAATGGGACGAGCGGCCGCTCCTCATCGTGCAGCGGCGCGACGGCGCCGCCGTCACGCGCGAGGACATCCTCGGCGTCTATGACGGCAAGGTGCCGAAATGGTGGATTCCCGACGACGTGGTTTTCGTGGAATCGCTGCCCCATACCGCCACGGGCAAGCTGCTGAAGACGCAGCTACGCCGCGACTTCGCCGATCACCGGCTGCCGGGCGCCTGAGAGCGCGCGACCGAGCCTTCCTTGAGCGACAGCACCTTGGCTACCGCCTGGGCGAGCTGATAGTCCTGCTGGGTCCCGATCACGCTCGGATCGATACTGCCCTGGTCCGCGCCCGTGTCGGCGGCGGCTTGCGCGGGCGCGGCAGCGGTGCGGTTGCTCTTGCCGGGGCCGCCGGCGTCGAGCGCGCCGCGCAGGTCGGACTCGTGCAGGATTTCGGCCTCGGCGCTGACCTGGTTCTTGGGCGCCGCCACCACCGCGTCGGGGACGATCCCCTCGGCCTGGATCGAGCGGCCCGACGGCGTGTAGTAGCGCGCCGTGGTGAGGCGCAGCGCGCCGTGTCCGTCCAGGGGAATGATGGTCTGGACCGACCCTTTGCCGAAGCTCTTGGTGCCGAGCAGGGTCGCGCGGTGGCGGTCCTGCAGCGCGCCGGCGACGATCTCCGACGCCGAGGCCGAGGCGCCGTTGATCATGACCACGATCGGGACGTCCTTGAGCCGGTCGCCGTCGGGCGGCGCGCGATAGACGTGGTTGTCGTCGGCGTCGCGCCCGCGCGTCGAGACGACGGTGCCGCCATCGACGAAATCGCCCGCGACGCGCACCGCCTCGTCGAGAAGCCCGCCGGGATCGTTGCGCAGGTCGAGCACGAACCCGTCGAGATGCCCGCCCGCCTGCCGCGTCATCGCGTCGAGCGCGGCGGTCAGCTCCTGCTGCGTCTTCTCGGCGAAGGTGGTGATGCGCGCATAGCCGACGCGGCGCGGCAGCAGTTTCGACTTCACCGAGGCGACGTGGATGACGGCGCGCGTCAGATTGACGTCGAACGGCTTCTCGTCGCGCCGCCCGATGGTGAGCGCGACGGGGCTGCCGGCCGGGCCGCGCAACTGGTCGACCACGTCCTTGAGGCTCAGCCCGTCGGTCAGCTTGCCGTTGATCTTGAGGATCACGTCGTTGGACCTAATGCCGGCGCGCGCGGCCGGCGTGTCGTCGATCGGCGAGATCACTTTCGGGCGCCCATCCTCGCGCGTGAGCTCGGCGCCGATGCCGGCGAATTCGCCCGAATTGTCGTCGAGCATCTCCTGATACTCGTTCTCGGTCATATAGTCGGAATGGGGATCGAGACCGGTGAGCATGCCCTTCAAGGAATTGGCGACCAGTTTGTCCTCGCCCACCGGCTCGACATAGCTGGATTTGACGCGGTCAAGGACGCCGCGATAAAGCGCGAGGTCGCTCACGTCGGAGGTCTCGGCGCTCTGCCGCGGCATCGCGACGCACCCGGCGAGGACAAGGAGCGTGGCCGCGGCAAGCGATGCGGCGACGGAGCGGCGAAGCTGAATGATCATGAATTTGGGCCCGGGTACATGAGGCGCGCGATTATGGCGAAGCCTCGGGTGCGATGCTAGTGGCGTTCAGCGCCGAAGGCGCGTATCGATCAGGTCGCGGACTTTGCGCTGTTCCCAATCCTGCGTGGTCCATGGCAACATCTCGTAGGCATGGAGCGCGTGCAGCACGACGAGCAGACCCCATCCGGTCAGCGGGACATAGAACCAAGCCGGCCCCGGCGTCGTTGAATCGATGAGGAACAGGACGAAATTCGCCACCACATAGGCGGTAAGATGACTGTAGAAGGCACGCAGCGAGCGCACGCGGCGCCAAGCCCATTGCTCGGCTTCGACGATGCGGGCGGCCTCGCGCGCGCTCATGCCGGGTCGCAATTCGACGGGCTCGCTATCCTTACCTCGCATCGTCCGCTCCTCGCGGCTGCAAGCTTGCCCCGGCACGAGGCCGCTCCGCAAGCTGCGGAACGCCTCGAACCCGACGGCCCCCCGTCCACCCGTCTTTGGCCACGCCTCCCATGACAGTCAGTGTGCTCGCGAAATCGTTAACGGTCCTCTTCCTGGCCGGCGCCTTGCTCGCCGGCTGCGGGACCGAGCGCGTGCATTCGATGTATTTTATCGTAGATTTCTTGGCGGGAACACCGACTCCTTCGCAGCAGGGCGTCGAGGCCCTGGCCAACGCCGTCGCCCGGGCGACCCGCGCCAAGCCGCGCTTCATCGCGGTCGACGGCACCGAGCCCGCCGACACCAACCAGCCGGGGCTGGAAAAGCAGCGCGCCGACGCCATTTTCGCCGCCTTCACCAAGGAGGGGCTCGACACCGCCATTATCCGCGTCGATATCCGCCCGGCGGGCGAGAAATCCTTTGCCGAGCGCAAGGACGGGTTCGTCATCCAGCTCGGCTATGGCGAGGCGCCCTCGCCCTGAGGGGCCAGGTCCGCCGGCGCGGCGCGGCGCGGACGGAAGGCGAAGATGACGGCGACGACCAGGAGCGCGCCCACAATTTGCCACGGCCCCAGCCGCTCGCCCAAAATGAGGAAAGTGAGGGCGAGGCTCGCGAGCGGCTCGAAATTCATCACCGCCGCGACCCGGGTCGCGCCCAGCACCGACGCCGCATAAAGGATCGCGGTCATGGCGAGCGCGTAGCACACCGCCGAGCCGATGAGCCCGCTCCAGCCCGCAGCGGTGGTCGGAAACCACACCGCGCCGGTGGCGAAGGTGGCGACGATGCACGCGGCGCTCGAGGTCGCGAGCATGACCAGGGTGCGCGGTCGGGTGTCGGCGCGCTTCGGCAGCAACACGGCCGAGAGGATCAGCACCGCCGAGAATCCCGCCGCGCCGAGCATCGCCCAGGCGGCGCCCACGAGCGAGAAGCCGCCGCCCGTCACGTCGAGCGCGAGGACCAATCCGACGAACGCCACCGGCAGCGCGACCCAGCCGGCGACGCCAAACCGCTCCTGTCCCAGGGCCCAGGCGAACAGGCCGGTGATCAGCGGATAGGTGTAGAAAGTCAGCACCGTCAGCGCGACCGGCATGTATTCGAGGCCCATGTAGAAGGCGCCCGAATATCCCGCCATGAAGAGGCCGATCAATGGCGCCGCCCAGCGCTCGCGCCGGTCGAGCCGCACGCGCACGCGCAGCGCCGCCAGCACCAGCGCCAATCCCACCGCCGCGATGGTGGTCCGCGTCATCACGATGGTGAGCGTGCCGGCGCCGGCATCGTAGGCGAAGCGTATCACCGTCGAGCCGAGCGCGAAGGTGGTGGCGGTCAAGGCGATGAAGAGGGTCGCCAGCACCGGATGGGCGCTAAGCCAGGGCGCCGCGCCCGTGCCGGCCGCCCGATCCGGCTTGGCAGCGATCACGCCTTTCCTCCATGCTGGAACGAACAAGCCCGCCACGTCAGGGCGGGCTCGCGGCAAAGGGAACCTGGTCGGAGTGAGAGGATTTGAACCTCCGGCCCCCGCCTCCCGAAAGCGGTGCTCTACCAGGCTGAGCTACACTCC
>Ga0209415_10000802_pt1 | contig 59196 bp, 53 predicted proteins | sample PeaSoiSIISIP2007_FD_187696 | JGI IMG/M metagenome (GOLD analysis project Ga0209415, IMG submission 187696) | Peat soil microbial communities from Weissenstadt, Germany - SII-SIP-2007 (SPAdes) (version 2) | ecosystem: Environmental > Terrestrial > Soil > Wetlands > Peat | place: Germany... | reverse complement strand
CTTTGGGTATCCTTCCCCTTCGTATTTGCATAGCGACACTCTACCGAGTGTCACTAATCATTCTGAACGAGAACACGAATTGCCACCAGGGCAGACCCCAGCGAGTCCAGCGAGGTCCCGACGGCTCGCTTTTGGCGCCTAATGAACCCCGCTCACTGCCGCGTAACCGAAGACACTGCTCCGATCCAACCGGATGAGCTTCCAAGTTGTCTAACTCCTGATAAACGCGCTCATCGGAAACTGACCCACTACCATGCGGACCGATGTGTTGACACAAACAACGATGGACCAGTAAGATTCCGAGCCAAGCGACGGTGGATGGTGTATTTTTTTGGGATATTCGAGCGGGAGACCAGCGATGAACAAGATTCTTTTGGCGGCTTTGGTTTTGGGGGCGTTTATTGCAGCGGAGGCGCCCGGCGTGAGCGCTCAGGCGCCAGCGCCTGCCGCAGCACCGGTAGCCTCGGCCGCGCCGGCAGCCGCGTCGGCACAGCCTACGGGGCGCAAGAAGCGCGTCGCCGTGTTCGATTTCGATTTCGCCACGGTGCAGACGGCCTCGGCCGCCGCGTTCGGCCAGAACATCGACGTCGGCAAGGGCATCTCGGATCTGCTGGTGAAGTATCTCGTGCAGGACGGCACCTATTCGGTGATCGAGCGCAAGGCGCTCGACAAGATCCTGGCCGAGCAGAATTTCTCGAATAGCGACCGCGCGAACCCGGCTTCCGCCGCGAAGCTCGGCAAGCTACTGGGCGTGGATGCCATCATCGTGGGCAGCGTCACGCAATTCGGCAACGAGACCAAGAACACAAATGTCGGCGGTGGTGGCGGAGGCTTCGGTGGTTTCGGCATCGGCGGCTTCTCGCACAAGAACAGCAAGGCGATTGTGAATGTCGACGCGCGGATCGTGGACATTGATACGGCCGAGATTCTCGGTGTAGCGGAGGGTCACGGCGAATCAGCGCGTTCGAGCACATCGCTCCTCGGAGGCGGCGGGCACTGGGGCGGCTGGGGCGGCGGCGCTGTGGACTTCGGCAGCAGCGATTTCCAGCAGACGATTCTTGGAGAGGCCGTTAAAGCATCCGTCGAGCAGATGAGCAAGGGCCTGATCGACGACAATACCAAGCTTTCAATTCGGACCGTGATCGTTTCGGGGCTTGTCGCGGCGGTGGACGGCGGGCAGGTCGTACTGAATGTGGGCGCGAAGGCGGGCGTGAAGGTGGGCGATACGCTTTCGATCGAGCGCATCACAAAGACGATCAAGGACCCGTCAACGGGGGCTGTGCTCCGCCAGTTGAGCACTCCGGTGGGAGTGGTTCGCGTAACCGACGTGGACGACATCTCTTCCGTGGCTGCGCCTGTTTCCGGCTCGGGCTTCAAAGTGGGCGACGCCGCGAAGACCGTTACCCAATAGATCGGAAGCCGCGGCGCATCCCTTCCTGAAGCAGATTTGCGCCGCGGCGATTCTCACTCATCCTCTCGAGCAACATCCTCACGCGTGCGGACCTCGTCCTCATCGGGATCGAGCGCGTTTTCCACGCCGCTGACGACTTCCGCTTCGAAGCCCTGCCCTTCTTCTGCCAGCTCTTCGACGCTCTCGGAGTCCACGTCCTCGGCTCTCGACAATCCCTGAATGTCGCCTGATTGCCCGCCTGAACCGGCGCCGAGCCCTCGCCCCTCGAGAGGAGCGGGTGTCTCGAAGGAATTCGAGCCTCGTGGACGGCGTTTTGCGCGTTTCGGCTTTCTGGCCTTCGGTGATTTTCTGCGAAGTACGATCTTTTTCTTCTTAGCTGGTTTTTTCTTTTTGCGGACTACTTTTTTCTTTTTCGCCATGAATGCGGGTCTCCTCTTCATTCGAATCGATGTAAGCCGTCAACTCGATCACTTCAAATTCGTTTGATGTTCAGAAATGCAACGGCCGCTTTTCAGGCCGCCCGCGTCAGTTCATCGGCTCCATCGGCAGGCCGACGTAATTTTCGGCAAGCGTCTGCGAGGCGGCTCGGGAGCTCGTGACGTAGTCGAGTTCAGCGATCTGTCGGCGCCGGTCAAATGCATTGTCGGTGTCGAACAGATGCAGCATCGAAGTCATCCACCAGGAAAACCGCTGCGCTTTCCAGACGCGCCGCAGGCAGGTCTTCGAGTAGTTTTCGATCAAATCCTTTCTTCCCGCGGCGTAGAACTCCGCCAGCGAGTGCGCGAGCACGACTATATCCGAAGCCGCGAGATTGAGTCCTTTCGCTCCCGTGGGCGGGACGATGTGCGCCGCATCGCCCGCGAGGAATAGTTTTCCGTACTGCATCGGCTCGACGACGAAGCTGCGCATTCCGGTGACGCCCTTTTGCAGAATGGGTCCTTCCGTGAGTTTCCATTTGCCGTCAGCGGTACCAAGGCGCGTATGAAGCTCCTGCCAGATTCGATCGTCCGGCCACTCGTTGATGTCTTCGTCGGGCGTGCACTGGATGTAGAGGCGGCTGATTTCGGGCGTGCGCATGCTGTGCAGGGCGAAGCCGCGCTCGTGATACGCGTAGATGAGCTCCTCCGATGAGGGCGGCGCCTGGGCGAGAATGCCCAGCCAGCCGAACGGATAGATTCTGTCGAAGACGGTGAGCGCGCCGGCGGGAATCGAAGGCCGGCAGACGCCGTGGAAACCGTCGCACCCGGCGATGAAATCGCACTCGACTTCCTGCGGCTCGCCATTCGCGCGAAAGCGAATCTTCGGCCGCACTTTCGCACCCGCGTCGCCGAAGTCGTGCACGCTCACATCGTCGGCCTCGAAGAAGATGCGCCCGCCCGCGGCCAGGCGCGCGTCGAAAAGATCGGCGACAACCTTATTCTGAGGGTAAACGACGATGGAGCGGCCATTGGCGAGATCCTTGAAATCGATGCGGTGCCCGCGTCCGCCAAAGCGCAGCTCGACTCCGTAGTGAACCAGGCCTTCGCGCTTCAGCCGCGCGCCCAAGCCCGTTTCCGTCATCAGATCGGCGGTACCCTGCTCCAGCACGCCGGCCCGGACGCGTTCTTCGACGTACTGGCGGCTGCGCGCTTCGACCACGACCGACTCGACGCCCCGCAGGTGAAGAAGATGCGAGAGCAGAAGTCCCGCTGGCCCCCCACCGACGATTCCGACTTGTGTGCGCATCGTCCCCTCGATGTATTTCGGAATGCCGCCGAGTCGTCCGGCGTGCATCCGAGCCCGAAGAGCGTACCTGTTTTATATTCATCTTGCAAAGCCGCGAGATCAATCTAGAATGCTGGCACGTTCGCCGCGGATGCCCGCCGATTTGGGCGGCGGGACCGGAAACAAACAGGCACCGACTGTCGGCCAGCTTTGCGCCACGGCGCGACAGCGGTTCGTTAAGGAGAATCCAAGTGCCGAGCAAACCCGGATTCTACGGCTGGAAACTGGTTGGGGCGCTTTCTTCCATCGATTTCCTGAACCTGGGATTCCCCTTCTACGGCGGAGCCATCATCAACAGCTACATGCTGCGCGATATTTCGATGAGCCGCAGCACGCTCGGCCTCGGATTCACGCTGATCAACCTTTTCGTCGGGCTGCCCTCGACGATTGTCGCGCTGTCCATTCTCAAGCGAGGCGTCCGCACGACATACGTGATCGGGTCCGCGCTGATTTGTGCCGGATCCCTCTTCCTGGCTCTCTATGCATCGAAGCCATGGCACTATTTGGTTGGCTTCGGCATCATCAACGGCACCGGTGTTTGCTTCGGGGACATCGTCGCCGGGACGACAACCGTGGCCCGATGGTTCGAGCGTTACCGCGGAAGGGCCTCGGGGCTGGTGCTGAGCGGATCGGGGATCTCCGGGTTCCTGGCTGCGCCTCTATTGGACAAGCTGATCCGCGCCAACGGCGGCAATTGGCGCCTGGGATGGGAATTTGTTGCCGGCGCCGCCATCCTTGCGGGAATCATCGCGGTCGTCTTCGTGAAGGAACGTCCCGAAGATCTCGGGCAGGTCATGGACGGGAGCCCGGCGAAGGAGAAGCCGGGTCAGAAGACGCAATCCAGCGCCGCCGAACGCGTAACGAGGCATGAGTGGACTCCGGCAGAGGCGTATCGAACGAGCGCGTTCTGGATGATCATGATCGGCGGCTTTGCCGCCCAGTTTCCATTTTTCTTCTTCACTGCGCACTGGGTTCTTCACTTGCACGGCGCCGGTATCTCATCCGCGGACGCTGCGTTTGCGATGGGTCTGTTCACGATTTCCGCCATCGCCGGGCGCCTGATCGGCGGCTGGCTGATGGACACCATGACCGCGCGTTACGCGTTCATGATTGGGCTTTGCTGCTATCTGATCGGTTCGTTCGCTGCCTTGAAGGTGGGTCCGAATGAGCTAGCGCCGGCCTATGCGGCGGCGGTTCTGTACGGCCTCGGCATCGGGTGGACGTTTACCTGCATGACCACATGCGTGGCCCACTTCTTCGGTCCCGCGGCTTTTCCGAAGCTGGCGGGGATGACTCTTCTGCTGACCTCCGGCGGCGCTTCGCCGGCAGGCATCATCGGCGGAAAGATTTTTGACATGTACGGCAGCTACACGCGCGCGTTTGAACTCAACGTCCTGATCACTGCGATCGGCATCGTCGCAATGGCTTTCGCGACATTGCCGCGTCACCGGAGCGCGACGGGCGCCGTTGAAAAGGCCGCGTAAATGGCGGAACGCACCCACAGGAGATACACGAGTGCCGAATAAACCCGGATTCTACGGCTGGAAATTGGTTGCCGTGCTCTTTACCCTCGATTTCATCAACATGGGGTTCCCGTATTACGGCGGCACCTTCATCAACAGTTACATGATTCATCAGATTCCGATGAGCCGCGGCATGCTCGGCTTCGGAGTCACGCTGCTGAATTTGTTCGTAGGTCTTGCCGCAGTGCTGGTTGCAATGTCCATCCTCAAGTTTGGCATCCGCGCGACTTTCATCATCGGCTCTGCGATCATCTGCTTCGGCTCTCTCTTGATGGCGTTCTGCGTCTCGAAGCCCTGGCATTATCTGATAGCCTTCGGCGTCATCAATGGTTCTGGCGTCAGTTTCGCGACGCTGGTTCCCGCGGCCACTTCTGTCAGCCGGTGGTTCCGGCGCTATCGTGGACGGGCCATGGGCATCGCTCTTTCCGCTTCCGGGTTCGCCGGTCTTGGCGTCTCGCCCTTTCTCGACAAAATGCTGCGCACTGCGGGCGGCAACTGGCGCGCGGGCTGGTACATCGTCGCGGGCGCGATGGTGGTGGCCGCGCTCATTGCATTTGTGTTCGTCAAGGAAAAGCCCGAATCCCTCGGCCAGTTCGTGGACGGAATTTCGGAAGGGGCGCAGAACCAGCCTTCTCGCACCGACTCCCTGGCTACGAAGCATCCATGGAGCGCGGCGCAAGCCTACGGCACCTCTGCGTACTGGCTGATTGCGATTGCCGGGATTGCCACAACCTTCCCGTTCTTCCTTTTCGTGGGCCACTGGGTTTTGCTCTTGCGCGGAGTAGGCATTAAGTCCTCTGATGCGGCTCTGGCGATGGGCGTGTTTACGATGGGGACGCTGATTGGCCGCTGGTTTGGCGGCGTGTTGATGGACGTTATGAATTCGCGTCTGGTTTTTGCGCTCGGGCTTGTCATCTATTTCGTCGGTTCTTACTTCGCTATCACCGTCCGCGCGGACGCGCTGATGGTCATGTACCTCGCCTCCGTGCTGTACGGCGTGGCCTATGGCTGGACGTTCAGTTGCATCAGCACGATCACGGCGCACTACTACGGTCCCTCGGCCTTCCCGAAGCTGTACGGAACGATGACACTTTTGATTTCGGCGTGCGCTTCACCTGCCGGATATGTCGGCGGGAAAATTTTCGATCTTTACGGGAACTATGCGCGTTCGATCGAACTGAATTGCGTGCTGGCCGCCATCGGAATCGTGGCGATCGCGTTCGCGGCGATGCCGCGGCCTTCGAACGAAGCCGAGGCCGCGAGGCAGGCCGCATAAGTCTCACCGGCTCTCAGGGTGAGCCGCTACAGCTGAATCTTCGAGAAGAAGTAACTTCCGACCCCGAGCAAAATCCCGGTCAGAATCGTCACCACGATCAGATCCGTGGCCATTCCGTATGCGAACACGCTGCTGCACGCACCTCTCAATCCATCCACGCCATAGCTGAGCGGATTGAGGCGCAGCGCGAACTGGAGCGCCTTCGGCAATCCGTCCGCGGAAAAAATTGCGCCGGAGAAAAAGAAGAGAGGCATGATGAGAAAGTTGATGATCAGCGGGAAGCCCTGCATATCCTGAAGCACCGACCCGAAGACCGTGCCGATCCCCGTGAAGAGCAGTGCAATTAGAAACATGAACAGGATTGCCAGCGGCACCATCAATGAGTTGTGGATCCGGAAGCCGGCAATCACGCAGATCAACAGCACGACCGTTCCCTGCGCCATTGCCACGATCGCGCCGCCAAGCATGCGCCCGAAAACGATTTCCAGGCGCGAGACGGGCGCGACCAAGGTCTCCTTCAGGAAGCCGAACTGGCGGTCCCAAATGATTTCGATGCCTGAAAACACCGCGTTGAAGAGAATTGCCATGGAGATGATTCCCGGCGAAAGGAAATTGATGTAGTTTCCGCCGCCGGCGCGCGCGAACATCGAACGGAACCCGAATCCGAGCGCCACCAGAAATAGAAGCGGCTGACCCAGCGAACCGATGATTCGCGCGGGCGAGCGCACGTAGCGTTTCAGCTGCCGCAAGCAGAGAATGTAAATCGCTTTCATCGCCTTCCTCCGCCTCTCCACGCGCGTCCCATCATGCGCATGCGATCCATGGCGTTCGCTTCTTCTTCCCGGATGGCGTGCCCGGTGAGCGCGATGAACGCGTCTTCCAGGTTCGCGCACTTCGTTCGTTCCTTCAGGTCGGCGGGCGCGCCCTGAGCCACGATTTTGCCGTGATCGATCACGGCCACGTCGCCCGCCACGCGGTCGGCTTCGTCCATGTAGTGCGTGGTGAAAAAGACCGTGACGCCCTCTTCCTTGCTCAACTGCTGGATGTAGCTCCAGATGTGGTTGCGCGTCTGCGGATCGAGGCCGATCGTCGGCTCATCGAGAAAAAGAATGCGCGGATTGTGCAGCAGCGCGCGCGCCACTTCGAGGCGCCGCTTCATCCCGCCCGAATAGGTCTTCACCAAATCCTTTTTCCGGTCGCCAAGGCCGACGAAATCGACCAGCATGTCGATGCGCTTCACGCGCTCGGCGTGCGGAACGCCATACAGGATTCCGTGCAGGTCCATGTTTTCCTGGGCCGTCAATTCATCATCGAGGCTCGGATCCTGAAACACGATTCCGAACGAGCGCCGCACCTGCTTCTGGTCGCGCGTTGGGTCGTGCCCGTTCACGAGAATCTTGCCGCTCGTCGGATCGAGCACGGTGGTCAGCATCTTGATCGTCGTGGTCTTGCCCGCGCCGTTGGGGCCGAGAAAGCCGAAGATCTTTCCCTCCGCCACCGTGAACGAGATGTGGTTCACCGCGCAGAATTCCCCGTAGTTCTTGACGAGGTCGTGCACTGCGATCATTTCGCCCATCGTGACCCTTTTCTTGCCGGAATATGCCCACCCGCCCCGCGGAGCGGCGAGACAGGATACGCTGTATGCGCGGGCTCGGGCAATTAGATATAACGGGTGAAAGAGCGTGGATATTTCATCAGCCGGATATATATTCGCACGAGCGACTTAGGAGGCCCGGGACCGTGACCACGGTGCGAGAGGCAACGTACGGCGTTTTGCGCGATCTGGGGATGACGAAGATTTTCGGCAACCCCGGCTCGAGCGAGTTGCCTTTCCTGAAGGACATGCCCGCGGATTTCCAGTACGTCCTCGGCCTGCACGAAAGGACCGCCGCGGGCATGGCTCTCGGCTATGCGATGGCGCGCGAGGAAGCGGCGTTCGTGAATCTGCATTCGATCGCGAGCGCCGGGAACGGCCTTTCCGCCATCATCGACGCGTACCAGTGCCAGGCGCCGCTCGTAATCACCACGGGACAGCAGGACCGGCGGCAGATTTTGGCGGAGCCGTTTCTCGTGAGCCGCGCAGTCGAGGTGGTGAAGCCCTACGTGAAATGGGCCTACGAGCCGCTACGTCCCGAAGATGTTCCCGCCGCGATCGCCCGCGGTTATCACCTGGCGATGCAGCCGCCGCGCGGGCCGGTCTTCATCTCGATCCCGATGGACGACTGGAACAAGCCCTGCCAGCCGGTTGCGGCGCGTAAAGTTACGCAAACGGTGCTGCCGGATACGGCTGCGCTCGACGAAGTGGTGCGCGCGATCGACTCCAGCCGCAAGCTCGCGCTCATCACGGGCGCGCAGATCGAGCAGGACCGCGCGTGGAGCGACGTGATCGCGCTCGCCGAGCGCCTGAACGCGGACGTGTACGCCGAACCGATCGCGTCGCGCTGGGCGTTTCCGCGAAGCCATCGGCTGTTTCGCGGCGGATTGCTCCCCGCGCAGAAGCCGCTCGCCGATCAGCTCGCCGGCTACGACACCGTGGTGGTGCTCGGCGCGCCCGTGTTCCTCTACTACGCGTTTGTGCCCGGCGATCCGATCAAGCCCGGCACGAAACTTTTCCAGATTACGAATTCGCCGCGCGATGCGTCCGCGGCGCTTGCGGGAACAAGCGTCGTCGGCAACATCTCCGTTGCGGCCAAATATCTTGCGGGCCGCGTGAAGCCCGTGCAAGGCAGCGCGACTCCCTGCGCCAAGGCGCCCGATCCGAGTCCCGAATATCCGATGACGACCGCATATCTCTTCAGCGTGTTGAACAAGCTGCTGCCTCGCGACGCGATCATTTCGGAGGAGTGCCCTTCATCGAAGGGCGATCTCGACCGCTACGTGAAGCTCGACGAGCCCGGCTCGTTTTATTCCGTCCGCACCGGGATACTCGGTTTCGGCCTGCCGCTCGCCGTCGGGCTGCAACTCGCGCACCCGAATCGCCGCGTGGTTTGCCCCGTGGGCGACGGCTCGGCGCAGTATTCGATTCAGGCGTTGTGGTCGGTCGTTCAGTGCAAAGCGCCTGTAATTGTCGTCGTGGTTAGAAACGGAAACTATTCGGCGCTCAAGGGATTTCGCGACTTCACGCAGGTGGGGAAAAATGTGCCGGGCATCGACATTCCCGGAATCGACGCGGTGAAAATCGCGCAGGGCTACGGCATGACGGCGCGGGAGGTCGATCGCCCGGAAGATCTCGAGCCCGCGCTCAAGTGCGCGTTCGCCGCGAACGAGCCTTGCCTGCTCAGCGTCAACGTGCAGCAGGGCGGCCAGAAGACGATGGGGATGGACCAGTCGGTGAATCCGCCAAATTACGGATGAGATGTTGCGGGGCGGGGTTTCAGTCTTTCGCATCCGGCGAGAGTAGCCGCTTGCGAAGGGCATCCGCCACGCCGAGGTAACCTTCGGGCGTCTCGAGGTCGCGAAGGGCTTTGCTATCGAGCACCTTCGAGACCTCCGGCGTTTCGGCAAGCACTTCCGCAAGCCTTCGCTGCTGCGCGGTGCTTTTGCGCGTGGCTTCCTCGAGAAGCTTGTACGCAACGTCCCGCCCGAGCGCCGCGCCAAGCAGCATCATGGCGCGTTCGGCGAAAATGGCCCCGCGAGTGGCGTCGATATCCTCGCGCATTCGCGCCTTGTTCACATCGAGCCCGCCGGCCGCTTCCGCCATCGACGCGGCGGCCAATCCAGTCGCCTGAATCACCGCGGACACCGTCGGCCATTCGGCCTGCCATCCGCCGACGCCTCGCTCGTGCTCCTGGACCATGCCGGAGAGAAACGCCGCCACGAGCCCGGGCACGCGGTTCGCAGCCGCGAGCGCCAGGGACGATGCGACCGGATTGCGCTTGTGCGGCATCGTCGAAGACCCGCCGCGGCCTTCGCCGCCCGGCTCCGCTGCTTCCGCAACCTCGCTCTGCATCAGCAGGCTGATGTCGCGCGCCATTTTCCCGAGGCTGCCGGTCAGGACGCCGCACGCCGCGACGAGCGCGCCCAGGCGGTCGCGATGCGCGTGCCACGGCGCATCCGGAAATCCGAGGCCCAGCTCGCCGGCCATCGCGCGGCCGACCGCGAGACCGTCGGTGCCCAGCGCGGCCAGCGTGCCGGTCGATCCGCCGAATTGCAGCACGAGCGATTCGGCGAACGCGGCATCGAGCCGCGCGCGGCTGCGGCGGATCGCCGCGAACCAGCCGGCGGCCTTGAGGCCAAATGTGACGGGCGGCGCGGCCTGCATCAGCGAGCGCCCCAGCATCACCGTGTGTTCGTGAGCGTCCGAGAGTTTGCGGAGCGCGGCTTCGAGACGCGAAAGATCGGCTGCGAGGATCGGCTGCGATTTCTTGAGTAACAGGATGAGCGCGGTATCGGCAACGTCCTGGCTGGTGGCGCCCCAGTGCACGTAGCGAGCCGCGTCGGGATTCGCCGCGCGCACCTTGGCCGTAAGCGCGTTCACGAGGGGAATGCCGGGTGTGCCGGCGCGCAGCGTCTCGCTCGAGAGCGAGGCGGCGTCAAAGTTGCCCGCCTTCGCGGCGGCTGCGATGGCTTCCGCCGCGGCCTTCGGCACAATGCCTGAGCGAGCTTCCGCGCGGGCGAGCGCCGCTTCAAAATCCAGCATCGCTTGCAGCAGGGAATCGTCGGAAAACAGATCGGCGAGCGGGCCCGTGGTTGCGAGACTTTCGATCAGCCGCGCCGGCACGCGATCTCCCTTCCGCGGCGGGCAAGTCGCGGCGAGCGTGGCCCGCGATGGCCGCGTCGAATCGCCTGCCGCACGTTCAGACGTCGAAAAATACCGTCTCCCGCTTGCCGCTCAGATGGACGTCGCAACGCCATGCGCCGGGCTCGCCCGCAATCGGCTGAGCCATCAGCGTGGCTCTGCGCGCTTTGGGAACCAGCGCCAGCACGGGATCCTCGTCGTTGGCCGGATCTCCCGCGAAGTAGATGCGCGTGGCCAGGCGCTTCAGAACGCCGCGGGCAAATACGCCGACAACCAGATGCGGCGCTTGCACGGACTTGCCCCTGCCCGGCACGCGGCCCGGCTTGATCGTATCAAATGCGCAGATGCCTTCGCCGTTCGTCGCCATGCGCCCGAAGCCGAGGAACGCCGGATCGACGGGTTTCTTCTGCGTGTCGTCCGGATGGTTGTACTTCCCCTCCGCGTTCGCCTGCCAGATTTCGATCATTGCGTCGGGGACCGGCGCGCCTTCCCGATCGAACACGGTGCAGACGAGTTTCACGCGCTCGCCCTTTGTGTCCGGTCCCGCGATGTTCGGCAGCGGCCGCGGGTCCGTAAGCGTGATCGTGAAAAAGGGGCCGACGGTCTGCCAGGGGATCGGGACGAGGTCCGGTTTCTTACCTCTTGGTTTCAAACGGTGTCTCCTCCCGGCCGCGCAGCACGATATCGAACCGGAAACCCAAAGACCATCCCGGCTTCGTGAGATCCAATTCGAATTTCGAAATCAGGCGCTGGTGCGCTTTCTCATCCGGAATCGAGTTGACGATCGGATCGAATGGGATGAGCGGGTCGCCGGGGAAATACATCTGCGTCACCAGGCGCGTGGCGAACGCCGCGCCGAAGAGCGAGAAATGAATGTGCGCGGGACGCCACGCGTTCGGGTGGTTATTCCAGGGATACGGCCCCGGCTTGACCGTGGTAAAGAGGTAGTTGCCGTGCGCGTCCGTCAGCGTGCGACCCGTGCCGCTGAAGTTCGGATCGAGCGGCGCAGGGTGCTGGTCGATCCGGTGCGCGTAACGCCCGGCCGCATTGCACTGCCAGATTTCAATCAGCGTGTTCGGCACCGGGCGTCCGTTGTCGTCGAGTACCCGCCCCGACACCGTGATGCGCTCGCCCAGCGGCTCGCCCGCATGCTGGCGCGTGAGATCGTTGTCCGTTTCGGTGATGTCGCCGTGCCCGTAAACCGGGCCGGTGATTTCGGAAAGCGTGTGCGGCAGCACGATCAGGGGCTTGCGCGGCGAACGAGCGGGCGTTATGCGGTAGGGCGGGTACAGATACGGCGGCTGGCTCCTGGGATCATGGCGGTGGTACGGATGGATAATGAGGCTCAGCTCCTGCCCATTTTTCGCCGTCCGGCCAGACGAGCCCGACGACCGCCGAGCGACTGCCGTTGAACTGCGCGCCATGGTTGAACTCCCCTGAAAGCCGGCCGTGCCGAGCGCTTCAGCTCCCGAGCGCCTTGCTCAGCCTTTCAAACGTCGTCGAAAGATCCTCGGGCTCGACGCGAGTTTCCCCTGTGACCGTCATGAAGTTGGCATCGCCGGCCCAGCGCGGCAAGATGTGCAGGTGCAGGTGGCCTGTGATCCCGGCGCCCGCGGCGCGCCCGAGGTTCATGCCAAGGTTGTATCCCTCCGGGCGGTACGTCTGCCCGAGCGCCGTCTGGACGCGCTGCGCGATGCGCATCATTTCCGCGAGCGTGTCCGCCTCGGCGGCGGCGAGCTCGGCCACGTGCGCGTACGGCACCACCATCACGTGGCCGCTCGTGTAGGGATAGCGATTCAGAATGACGAAGTTCTTGGCGCCGCGCAGGACGATCAGCGTACTGGCGTCGTCCTTGGCAGTGAGGGCGTCACAGAAGACGCAGCGGTCGTCTTTCGATGCATTGGCGACGTAGCGATACCGCCACGGCGTCCAAAGATAATCCATCCCGCTTAGTCCTGCGCGCCGGGCCCGGACCCAGCGGCGCCGGCCGCATGCGGGTGATTGACGTAATCCTTCAGCTCTTTGCTGGGTTTGAAAAAGGGGATCTTCTTCGGAGGGACTTCCACCTTCGCCCCGGTCTTCGGATTCCGCCCGATGCGCCCGCGGCGCTGCCGCGTCCGGAAGCTGCCGAAGCCGCGGATTTCGATCTTGTCGTCCGCCTGTAGAGCCGCGATGATGCTCTCGAAGATCGTCTCGACGACCGCTTCGGATTCCTTGCGCGACAATTCCGTTGCCCGCTCGACCTCTCCCACGAGGTCGGCTTTCGTCACCGTGTGTTCGGTATTTACGCGCTCTCCCGCAACCTCTGCCATCGGTTGAGAGCCTCCTCTCACGCTCTTTTGTGTTCGTGGGCCGCGTGCGCGCCGGGGCCAGGCGCTGCACGATCTTTGCACATCATCTATGCGACCGCAAGGTAAACGCCTTTTCCCGGCGGGAGAAATCCCGCTACGACGACTGCCGCTTCGCCATAATCGCATCGCCGATCGTGGCCGTCGGAGACGACTTCGACGAACGGAACGACTGGATCTCTTCGCGCTCCACCTGCTTCTGCGCGGCGCGATAGCTCAGGCTGATCTTGCGCTGCTCCGGTTCGAGCCGGAGTATCTTGAAATCGTATTCCTGGCCCGGCGAGAGCACGGAAGTCACGCGCGCGTCGCGGGGAAGCTTCGACTTCTCGCGCTCGCCCTTTGGCCGCCGCTCCTCGATTTCCGAGACGTGGCAGAGCCCCTCGATGCCTTCGGCCAGCTCGACGAAGGCGCCGAAATCCGTGGTCCGCGCGACCTTTCCCTTCAGCACCTCGCCGATCTTGTGCGCCGCAAACCAGTTTGCCCAGATATCCTTCACTTGCTTGATGCCGAGCGACAGCCGGCGATTCTGCGAATCCACCTTCAGCACTTTGGCCTCGACCGTCTCGCCCTTTTTGAATTTCTCGCTCGGATGCTTGATGCGCTCGGTCCAGCTCACGTCGCTGATGTGGATCAGACCTTCCATGCCCTCTTCGAGCTCCACGAACGCGCCGAAGTCCGCCAGGTTGCGGACGCGGCCGGTAACGATCGCGCCCACCGGATATTTCTCCGCAGCGGCCTGCCACGGATCGGGCAGCGTCTGCTTCAGGCCGAGCGAAATGCGCCGCTGGTCCGTCTTGACCTCCAGCACCACGACTTCGACCTCGTCGCCGGTCTTCACGATTTTCGAGGGGTGCTTCGCGTGCTTCGACCAGCTCATCTCGCTCACGTGGATGAGGCCCTCGACTCCCGGCTCGACCTGCACGAACGCGCCGTAGTCCGTCACACCGACGATCTTTCCCTGCACGCGCGTTCCCGTCGGGAAACGCTCCGGCACCGTGGCCCACGGATCGGGCAGCAATTGTTTCCGCCCGAGCGAGATGCGCTGCTTGTCCTTGTCGAACTTGAGGATTTGAACTTGTATTTCTTCACCCGGCTGCACGATCGACGAAGGATGCGGCGCGCGTCCCCAAACCAGATCGCTGACGTGCAGCAGCCCGTCCATCCCGCCGAGATCGACGAACACGCCGTAGTCCGTCACGTTCTTCACGCGGCCCGTCACCACCGCGCCTTCGGAAAGCGTTTCGGCCAGCGCGTCGCGCTTGGACTTTTGCTCTTCCTCCAGAATCGCCCGCCGGCTGACCACCACGTTGCCGCGCTTGCGATTTAGCTTCAGGACGCGCACTTCGATCTCGCGGTCCTTCCAAGCTTCCAGGTCGTGTACCGGGCGCAGCTCGATCTGCGAAGCAGGCAGGAACGCGCGCACGCCCACGTCCACCACGAGTCCGCCCTTGATCCGCTCGATGATTTTTCCCGTCAGGCTGGTGTGCTCGCGGTAGGACTTCTCGATCCGCTCCCAGATGCGCCGCCGGTGCGCGCGCACGTATGACAGCAGGACGTAACCGTCCTTCTGCTCGTGCAGCCGCTCCACCTCGATCGTCTGCCCCGGGCCGAACTGAATCGCCCCGCCCGAATCGAGGAACTCCTGCGCAGGGACGAGCCCTTCGAACTTTCCGCCCACGTCCACAACCACGCCTGCATCGGTAACCGCCAGCACGTGCCCGTCAAAAATCTCTCCCTCGGTCGTCCCTGGGGGCGTTGAAAACTGGTCGAGGAGCTGGTCCATTGTTTCGGTGGTTTCGGGCGTTTCCGCGGTCTCGGGCGCTTCGGCCGGCGCCGCAACTTCCACTGACTGTGGGGGAGGAACTGCCTCGGAGCTCGCGGACTCCGTGCCGGAAGCTTCTTGGGAGCTCGAATTCGTGTCGGCGGGGGTTGTCTCGACGCGCTCTTGCGCGCGGGCGACAGCGGTGGCTGCCCCGGCCATGGCCTGCTGCGGGGCGGTTCCTGCTACGAGGCCAGCGGATACTTTCTCGGGTGCGGTATCAGGCGTGGCGCCGTCGGCGGCAGACGGTTGTAGGTTAGGGTCGTGTTCGGGTGACATGAAGAGCGGCCTCCGTACGGATTCGTACCCTGTTTGCCGAGGGCTCGGCCTCGGTCACTCCACCCTGCTGGGGGCCAGAGCAAAGAAGGGGACACGCCGCCCGCGCTCGACGACGTACCGCACAAATGATACGCGCCCGCTTCGCGCGTTGTCAACCAAACCGGGTGTTGCGCTGCATGGACACTGAAGCCGGCCGCCGTTGTGCAGCGGGAGGGATGTGGTAGAGTTTCGAGCCAATGCGGATATTCGTTTTGGGAGTGGGCGGCACCGGTTCCTTGCTGGCGGAATTGCTGGCGCGCCAGGGACACACGGTCTGGTGCGGCGATCGCGACGTCGAGCGAGCCCGCCGGTTTCTGGGCAAACGAAGCAAAATCGAGGTCGTCGAGGCCAACGCCCGGAACGTCTGGTCGATCATCCGCGCCGGGCGCGGGGCCAACCTGGTCGTCAACGCGCTGCCCGCCGTCTTCAATAAAATCGTCTTGCGCGCGGCGCTGCGATTGCGCGCGCACTACCTCGATTTGAATTCCCATCTGACGCACCACCCGTTCAAGCCCGAGCAGTTTCGCTTTCACAAGCGCTTTCTCGCGAAAAATCGCGTGGCCCTGGTTTGCGCGGGCGCCGCTCCCGGCCTCACGAACCTCCTCGCCATGCGCGGTTCTGAACTCCTCGATTCCGTGGAAGCCGTTCACATTCGCCTCTTCGAAAGCACGGAGAGCGAGGACCCGATCTCCACGTGGTCGGCGGACGTGGCCTACGACGCCGCGATTTCCCGGCCGCCGGTTTACCGCCATGGAAAATTCCAGCTCGCGAAGCGGTTCGACGAGCGCGAAAAATTCCGCTTTCCGCCTCCGATCGGCGAGACGCCCGTGTACTTGGCCGCGCAGGACGAAGTCTGCATGCTGCCGTATGTCTTCCCGGTCCGGGACGTCGATGCCAAGATCGGCGGAAACGATTTCGAGCGTCTCAGGAGGTGGTATCGCCAGGGACGCCTGAACCGCTCGCAGGGATTGGTCCACAAGCGTTTTCCCAGGACTCCCACGCCGCGGCACGTGGCGAGCCTGATCCGCCGGGGCGTCCTCGAAAATGCGCGCTTTGCGGCCGCCGTGCTCGTGCGCGGCGTGAAGGACGATCAGCCGCTGCTGGTGCGCTGGGACGTGGGCTTCCCCACGCTCTACCAGATTCGCCAGCGCGGCTTGATCTCGACTCCGATCTCGTACGCGACGGCGCATCTCGCCGCGATTTTCGTCAAGCATTTCCCGCGCGCGTCCGCCGGCGTGATCGGGCCCGCGACGCTGCCTTTGGAGGCCCGCCGCGCCGTCCTCGCCGACGCCCGCTCGCGCGATTTCCGCGTCTCGCTGAAAATCACCCGCCTCAAGAAACTCGAGGAAGATGAGTTTTAGTGCGGGCGGTTAGGGTCGATTTCCAGTACGCGCGATTGTCGGGCGTTGCGCTTATGAGCCGCGCGATGCCTGTTGCCGTCAGGCATCCATCCTCGGACTAAGAGTTCGGGCAGGCTAGTTCGTCGACTTTGTAACCAAGGGTTCCATAAACCCGAGCACCGCCTGTTTCAGTTGAGAATCTACTTCGTCCGCTATAGTCATCACGTCGAGCAGAACGGTGTCGAAATCCACACTTCCTAGATTGTTCTGGAGCGTGTTGAAGATGCAAACCTGCAGAATACGCGACTCTTCGACCACCATGGCGAGGGTATAGCCTTGCGTGCGTCGCAGACGCCCATGATCGCGCGCAGCGCTGGAAACGGGAACTGTGGCATTTGGAGGGTTGCGCAAGCGGCGGACGAGGTCGACCATGAGCAGCGGGAGATGGCCAGTTCGCTCTTGCGGTTTGAGTGATATGGACGTCAGTTCCTCGTTGCGCTCCACGCTGGACAGCCAGTTCTGTATGGCTCGACCCGAATCGCGCTCCAGAATCTCCCCGACCCGCTCTTTGTTCACCGCCGTACGAGCCTGAGGATTCGACAGCTTCCTATTTATGTGTTCGGTCAACGTAGCGACGTTAACCGGTTTCAACAGCACTTCATCGGCCTGTAGAAGGATGGCGTTCATAGCCTCTTGAAGTGCAGGGTAGCCGCTGAGCACCAGGGTGACAGCGCTGGGATGCGCATGACGCATGGCACTTACTACGGTGAATCCATCACCAGCATCTGGCATGTGAAGGTCGGATACCAGGACGTCGAAGTCTTCGGCAGAGATGTGTCTCAACGCTTCGTTTACCGTGGGAGCGGACACCACTTCGAACCCGCGCGTTTCCAGCCCTTCCTGGAAAATTTCGCGCAGGTCGTCGCTGTCATCGACGAGAAGCAGCCGATTCTTGTGCATAGGAGCTGACCCCTCATGGCCGGTCACGGCAAAGCACATCGCAATTCTCATTCCATCTGTCTTCCTTTAGGATCTGCAACATGCCGAATACCAGATTCCCTATGTGGCAAGAAACGATACCAATCTGGAATTATTCGGATATTCATCCCCCTTACAGGACAAGGGTCGTAGTGGACTCAATGAGTTGTGGTTCTTGAAGACGAGATGTCCGAATGCGGCAATTCCCGATCAGTTAGGATAATCGGAAACTGACCCAGCGTGGCGCGGGGCCGGTCGTTTGACCGCATGCGCTGCGGGCCGCTATAATTGGTGTTTCGGCCCTGCGCAGAATGCGCGCTGGGCACGGCTTCGGCGGGTGGGACGTCCTCCCGGCTAAGGTTTCCGCAAAGAGGAAACTCCAGACAGGAATTCAGGAGCAGTCATGATTAAGGCAACACTTTTGCGCCCCGGAATGATCATCAAGCATGACGGGGACCTCTACACGATCTATAGCGTGGACCATCGCACGCCCGGCAACAAGCGCGCTGCCATGGCCACCAAGATGCGCAACCTGCGCAACGGCTCCATGCTGGACCACCGGTTCCGCGCCGAGGAATTTCTCGATAAGGTCACGGTGGACGAGATCGAGTTCGAATACCTCTATAGCGACGGCGAAGGCCATCACTTCATGAACACGGAGAACTACGAGCAGCTCCAGCTGCAAAACGACATCGTGGGCGATACGAAGGACTATCTCATCCCCAACATGCCCGTGAAGATCGAGTATTACGACAACAAGCCGATCGGCGTCCTCGTGCCCGATACGGTCGATCTTTTGGTCGTCGACACCGAGCCCAGCATTCAGAAGGCGACCGCGAGCGCGGTGATGAAGCCGGCGAAGCTCGAGACCGGCCTCGTCGTCAACGTCCCTCCGTTCGTCGGCACCGGCGACAAGATCAGGGTCGATACCACTGAAGGCCGCTACATCCAGCGCGTTCAATAACGAGCTGACAACGTCGTGGGCCTGCCGCAGCGGGCCGTCCGGGGGAACAGCGTGCGCTTTTCCCGCAACCTCCCGATGTTCGCAATCGCTCTCTTAGCCGTCGCAGCATTAGCCGCTCCCGCGTATCCCTTTCCGCAGGCCACTGATTCCGTCGCAGCGCGTCCGCAGCAGGACGAACGCCCGCTGCCGGACATTCCCGCGCTCCTCCGCGACGTCAGCAAGAATCAGCGCGCGATCGAAGAAATCCGCAAGCTCTACACCTGCCACCTCTCTGAGGAAAAAGACAATCTCGATTCGGACGGCCAGGTGGAATCCCGCTCCGTGAAGGATTACGACGTCTTCTACATCGGCGAAGAGCAGGTCCGCCACCTGCTCGCGAAGGATGGCCGGGCGCTCGACGCCGGCGAGAAGAAAAAAGAGGACGAGCGCTTCAACAAGCAGTTCGACGAGCTGAAGAAAAAACAGGCCGAGCTCGCGACCGATCCGAAGAAGCGGGCGAAGAAAGAGGAAGAGGACGAAGCCGAGATTTCAGATTTTCTCCGCGCCGAGCGGTTCACCAATCCGCGCCGCGAAAGCTTTCGCGGGCAGGAAGTGATTGCCTTCGACTTCACCGGAAACCCGGACTACAAGCCGGCCAAACGGATCGACCGCATCATCCAGAAGCTTTCCGGCGTGATGTGGGTGGACGAACAGGCTCGCGAAATCGTCCGCCTGGAAGCACGCTTCGTCGACTCCGTGAATTTCGGCGGCGGCATTCTCGCTTCGCTGCACAAGGGCTCGAACTTCGTCTTCGAGCAGGAAAAGATCAACGGCGAGGTTTGGCTGCCGTCCTACGCCGAAGTGCATCTCTCCGGACGCATCGTCTTCGTGAAGCTGAAGCGGAGCGGCACCGACCGCTACACTGACTACAAGAAATTCCGCGTCGGCGCCGCCCTCGGCGCTACGAGTCCCAACTGATGGATGCGCCACTTCCTCCGCCGTATCCACCGACGATTCGCAATGTACCAGTAAATTACTTGAATTAGATTTGCACGCACGGTAGCTTTGAAGGCGCTTTTCGGGCCTTCCGTTCTACTCGCGAAACAGCGGAGCGACGACTGTATGCCGATCTGCCCGACCTGCGGCAAGAAGTTCAGCGGTTTCTCTTTTGGCCCGAACCCTCCGACAGAATGTTCCGATTGCCGGAAGGCCAAGGCGCAAGCCGCCGCTCTGGCGGGCTCAAGCTCCGCGGCCGTCGCGCCGGCGGAATCAACCATGCGGCGCGCCATTCGGCCCGTTGTGACGCTCACCCTGGTCGGTCTCAACGCTCTGGTCTACGTCGCGATGGGACTATCAGGAGTTTCGTGGACCGAGCCGAGCATCCAGCAGGCCATCCGTTGGGGTGCGGATTATGGCCCGCTGACTTTGAGCAGCGAACCGTGGCGGTTGTTCACGAGCACCTTCGTTCATTTCGGAATCATTCACATCGGTTTGAACATGTGGTGCCTTTGGGATCTGGGGCGCGTCCTTGAACCGTTGATGGGACGCAAGAAGTTCGGCGTGATGTACGTTGCGAGCGGGCTTGCGGCCAGCATCGTCAGCGTCGCGTGGAATCCGTGGCGGGTGAGCGCCGGAGCGTCGGGTGCCATATTCGGAGTCGCTGGCGCTTTCGTTTCTTACTTGGCCCTAAAGAAGACTTCCTTCGATCCGCACCTCGCGCGCAAGAACCTGAAGAGCATGGCATTTTTCATTGGCTACAATCTGCTGCGGGGACTCGGTGGGGCTGTTGACAACTCGGCGCACTTGGGCGGTTTGGTTGCGGGCTTGATCCTCGGAGCGGTGACTCCGCCAGCAGCCGTCTCAGCGGCGGGATGGTCTGGCCAGGCGACCTCCGGAATGGCGATCGGAACGAATTCGGATCTGGAGTCCAGCGAGAATCGCAGCGCTTGGACGATTATTTTTTGCTCCGCTGCGCTTTTGATTCTCGGAGGTATCGGAGTGCACGCCAAAAACATCGGCGCGGTGGGCTATGGCCGCGCCGTGAAGCTGATTCGGTCTGGAAGTCCGGATCAAGGCGTCGCCGAACTGCAACAGGTCGTGCAGCGCGAACCCACACTTCTCTTTCCGCAGGTGGTGCTGGGACAGGCGTTGCTCGAACAGCAGAATCCAGGTGAGGCCGTACTGCCACTTGAACGAGCCGCTGCACTTGATCCGAATGATGTCGAAGTCGAGCACGATCTTGCGCTTGCTTACCTCGGAGCGGGAAGACCCGCTGACGCCGAGCAGCAGATTGGAAAGGCATTCGACGCTGAAAAGGACAGCCGAGCGGTAGCTCTTTACATACGTGGAGTGGCTGAGGGAGAAGCATCACAGTTCAGTCTCGCCGTAGCGGATTTGCGCGCGACACTCCAGTTGTTCCCGAAGTGGCCTGAGGCAAAGGACGCGCTGGCACGATTTGAAGCCGCGCAGCACGAGATTTCGCAAACGAGCCTACACTCTGCCCACGATCTGAAGACCAGCGACAAACTGAATGAGGGAGGAGCGCAGCCGCAGCTCGTGATTCCGTACTCGCAACTGCTGATGAAGTCCGAAGAATGGCCTCTTCTTCCCTAATGGTTCGCCCCTTTGCGCTTCTGCAGTGGAATGTTCTTTCGGGGATTGTCAGTGCGCGGCGGAAGATTTGCTGGTGCCGAAGACGCGGCGGAAAATCGCGTCCACGGCGCGCAACTGGCGCTGCAGATCGAAAGTGTGCGCGAGGGCCTTTTCGTCGAGGAATTTTCGAATGTTGGCATCGGCGGCGATCAGATCCTTGAAACTGGTCTCCGACTCCCACGCTGCCATCGCGTGGCCCTGCACCCACTTGTAGGACTCTTCGCGCGGCGCGCCGTGCTCGACCAGGTCCTGCAAAAGCTGACCGGAAAAAACCAGCCCCTGCGTGGCGTCGAGATTCCGACGCATCCGCGCCGGAAACACTTTCATGTTCGCGACGATTTCCGTGGTGCGGTGCAGCATGTAATCCACGAGGATCGTCGAATCGGGCAGGATCACGCGCTCGACCGAGCTGTGCGAAATATCTCGTTCGTGCCACAGCGCGATATTTTCCATCGAGGCGAGTGAATTCGCGCGCACTACGCGCGCGAGCCCGCAAATCTGCTCGCTCGATACGGGATTGCGCTTGTGCGGCATCGCCGAGCTGCCGCGCTGCTCGCCGCCGAACGGCTCCTCGACTTCGCGGACTTCGGTGCGCTGAAGGTGCCGGATTTCGAGCGCCACTCTTTCCAGCGAAGCCGCGACGATCGCAAGCGCCGAAAGATACTGCGCGTGGCGGTCGCGTTCGATCACCTGAGAAGTGATGGGCGCGACGGCGAGTCCCAGCCGCTCGCAGATTTTCTGCTCGATCTCAGGGCCGAGATGCGTGCACGTGCCTACGGCGCCCGAGATTTTTCCCACGGCCATTTCGCGCGCGGCGGCTTCAAAGCGCGCGGCGTCGCGGCGATTCTCGGCGAACCAGTTCGCGATCTTCAGCCCAAACGTGATCGGCTCGGCGTGGATGCCGTGCGTCCGGCCGATTTCGGGCGTGTCCTTGAACTCCCACGCGCGCTTTTCGAGGATTTCGCCGAAGCGCGCAATCGCTTTCTCGATCAGCTTCGACGCGTCGCGTATGAGCAGCGCCTGCGCCGTGTCCACCACGTCGTTGGAGGTGAGTCCGTAGTGCAGCCAGCGCGCCGCTTCCGGGTCGGCGACCGTTTCCTGCACGGCGATGGTGAACGCGATCACGTCGTGCCGGACTTTCGCTTCGATCTCGCTGATGCGCGCCACGTCGATGCGCGCCCGCTCGCGCAGTTTTCGCGCGGCCTCGCGCGGCACGGTGCCCGCCTCGGCGAGCGTCTCCGTCGCGGCCAGCTCCACGTCGAGCCACTTCTGGAACTTGTTCTCTTCGCTCCAGACGCGGCCCATCTCCGAACGCGTGTAGCGTGCGATCAAGCGTTGCTCCCCGAATTCCGGCTATTGGCGGGCGAATTCCCTGCTCCATAATACCTCACATAGGCATTAGCGACGAGCGGCGCGGCTAAAGGTGGGATTGGAGGCGGGATGCAGCTCGAACCATGGACTGAGCCAATGAAGTGCAAACAAAAGAAAGAGAGGGCCGGCTCCGAGGAGCCGGCCCTCTCTAGAATCAGGCGGGTTAATGGCGGCCAAACTTAAAGACGACCTCCGCAGCAATGCCCAAGCTATTCTGGTTTTGGCTGACAAAATGCGTCATGATATCGTCAATCCTGGCGCGGGCGGCCCAATGTTCTCCAAGTTTGACATCCACTCCGCCGCCAAAGTACCCTGCGAACGCGCTCTGCGACCCGCTTTGTCCGCCCCCAGAAGCACCCGCCTCAGCAGCGCCGATCAAGACTTCCCCAAACGGCGTGATGGGCGACGAGTTGCGCAGGTTGATGCGAGGTCCGAACGTTTCGCTGTACACGTGCACGGAAACACCCTGTGGACTGGCATAGGCCCCTGCGAAATTACCGACAATCCCCAGCCAGCAGGACGGGTTGGCTGCAACCTCTGCGTTCCAGCCGTTTAGATTCAGGCTCGTGGACGAACTCCCTCCGCTTCCTGATTTCGGTATGAAATTGCTGCTAACTCTCACATAGTCGTAAGAACCACCAACCTCAAAACGGTCACAAGCCGCACGGGCAATTCCTGATGTGAAAAGCAGAAGCCCTGCTATGAAGAACAGTTTGCGCATTCCGTATCTTCTCCCTTCACTCTGCGAGATGGCATAAGCACTTAGGCCCATTTCCGTACCATATCGGCATAGAGTCTACAACAGTATTCAACGGAGGCGGAACAAGATTTCTGATAATAGGGGGGTTACGAGTACGAATCATCCGGCATGCCAGTTGGAGGCGATTCCCATTGTGAAACCTCGTCCGTCCGGGCACCGCCATGGTGGTCTCATCGCCAGGCTCACGGGGTCCTTTGCCGTACTTTGAGTGGCTTGGACGCTCGCGCCGAAGTTAGAATGTCAGCCCAATGCTTGGGAAGCGCAAAGGCATGAAGGCGACGGTTTCAGAACGGTCCGTTGCTGGGCGCGCCGCTGGTTTCCCAGACCGGCAAGCGCACAATAGAGTAGCCCTGCATCTCCTGCTTTTGGCTGCCGTGAGCCTGGCATTGTATGCGGATGCGCTGCGAAACGGCTTCGTAGCCGACGATACGCTTCAATTGCAGAGCAACCCTCTTGTCACGAGCTATCACTACATTCCCCAATTGTTTGCCCTCAATGTCTGGTCGTTTCTCCGTCCCGCCATCAGCAATTACTACCGTCCGCTTCATATGCTCTTCTACATGGGCGAGTACTATATGTTCGGCCTCCACCCCTGGCCATTCCATTTCGTGAATCTGCTGCTCAACATCGCGGCCATTTTCGCCGCCTACTTTCTGGTTCGCGCGCTGGCGGATGAAAATCTCGCGCTGTGGGCCGCCCTGTTGTTTGCGTTCCAACCCATCCATGTGGAGGTGGTGGTTTGGATCGCGGCCGTGCCCGAGCTGCTTTGCGCGCTGTGTCTTTTTACCGGCATGCGGTTGTACCATCAGGCCCGCGTCGGCATCCATCCCGCGCGGAACCACGGCATCGCAACGGCGGTTTTCTTTGTGGGACTGTTCTGCAAGGAAACAACGCTTGTCTTCCCGGCTTTGTTGCTGGCCTACGAATTCTTCTACCGGCGGGAATCACTTCGCGCCATCTGCCTGGGGTTCCGGCGCCTCGTGCCCTATCTCTGCGCGCTGGGGGTTTATATCGCCGTCCGCGTGAGGGTCCTCGGCTCCTTCGCGCCATCATCTCTAAACTTTGCGCCCCGGCAGGCTATCCTCAGCGCGCCGGTTCTGTTGTGCCAATACATTCTCAAGCTCCTCTGGCCCGTAAACATGAACTACTTCTATCGTTTCACTCCCGAGAACACGCTGGGCTGGAAATTCATGGCCAGCGTGGTGTTGATTGGCGTTCTGGCCCTCGCGATGTTCCGGATGCGAAAATCGCAGCCGCTTCTGGCGTTCGCCCTGGCCTGGTTTTTCATAACCATCGCGCCCGTCCTGAGCATTTCCCAAATGGGCGAGAATGTTTTCACGGAGCGGTATCTTTACATTCCGTCGCTCGGTTTTTGCATTCTGGCCGGATGGGCCTGGCTCCGAGTGAGAGAACGCGCATCACGAAGGATGGCGCTTACAGTCGCCTATCCCGCGCTGGCCCTGGTCTTGATCTTCTACAGCGTTCTGATCGTGCGCCGCATTCCAGACTGGCGCTCGGAGCTGCGGCTTTTCCAGAAAACGGTCCTGCAGTCTCCTGACTCCGCGACGGTCCAGTCAGATCTGGGGATCGCATATTACGAAGTAGGGCAGTATGATCTCGCCATCGCGCCCTTCGAGCGCATGCTCGCCCTCCAGCCGGCTTCTTCAGCCCCACACCTCTACCTTGCTGTTACGCTGTCCGCTCTGGGCGATAGCCAGGGGGCCAACGGCCAACTTCTGCAGGCCGACAAACTTAGGACCGCGCGCGATACGCCCTGGGCGTTGTACGCGCAGACATACGCCAACCTCAAGCAGTGGGGTCGCGCTATCGAATACGAGCGTAAGGAGATCGAGCTTGAGCCGCGGAATCCGGTCCTGTACACAGCCTTGGGCGAGGCGCTCCAGGAGAACGGGCAGACACAGGAGTCGATTGCTGCGTTCCGGCAGGCGATTCAACTGGAACCAGGCTATCTCGATGCGAGCATCAACCTCGCCATTACCCTGGCCCAGGAGGGAGATACGGACGAAGCGGTCGGGCTATTGGTTTCTGCGTTGCGATCTCATCCCGATGGGCCGCACGCGGACGCCGCTTGGTTCAATCTTGGCAACATCTACGCGCACAAAGTCGACTGGAAAGCCGCAGCGGATGCTTACGAACATGCGCTCGATCTGAATCCCGACTTGAGCGCCGCGCGCCAGCGCCTCGAATCCGTCGAAGCCGAGCAAGCGGCACACCAGCAATGATCGCTGCCCTATAGCCTGCGATTATAGTTCAAACGGGCCGAGGGGGGTGCGCTGGCTGGCGATGTGGAGCGTGCCGCGAAACGCTAAATCGACGGAGCGGCGGTTGAGGGCTTCTTCGGCGGAGATGCGCGCGACAACGGGGTTGTTGTTCTGTTCCGAGAGATGCGCTAGGACGAGATGCCGTGCGCGTGCGTCGAAGACTTCGGAATCGGCGAGAAACTCGCTGACGACGCTGTTCGAAAGATGCCCCGTCCGGCTCATCACGCGCTGCTTGATGTACCACGGGTACGGCCCCATCTTGAGCATTTCGAGGTCGTGGTTCGATTCGAGGATCAGGAAATCGGCTTCGCGCAGGTGCTGCTTCACAAGCTCGGGCATGTAGCCGAGGTCGGTGACGATCGCTACCTTCGTGCCGTTCGTGCGAAACGCGTAGCCCACCGGGTCGGCGGCGTCGTGCGGGATCGCGAACGGATTGATCTCGATGTCGCCGATCTCGAATCGCTCGCCCGCGCGGATGTATTCGACGCGCTCCATTTTCGCTTTTTTACCGGGATTCGCGGGATCGTCCGCGTACATGTTCAGTATTTCGCGGTGCGTCGGCTCCGTGAGATACGCGGGGCAATCCCATTCGCGCGCCATCTGCGCGAGGCCGCTGCAATGATCGGAGTGCTCGTGCGTGACTAGGATCGCGTCCAAGCGCTCGGGACGCGCGCGGCCCAGCGCTTCAAAGCGACGCCACATTTCCTTGCGGCCGAGCCCCGCGTCGATGAGGAGGGTGGTGTGCTCGGTTTCGAGCAACGTCGCGTTGCCCGTGCTGCCGGAGGCCAAAATGGATATGCGGAACGAGATGCGGTTGCCCTCAGTCGCAGATTCTGAACCGTTCTGGATATTGGCAGAGCGGAAAGAGGGCGTCAAGAAGCAGCTGCGGGCTGCCGAACAAGGAGGAGGCCGCGAGCGAGGTCAGTCCAGCGATTCGGAGGCGATGCCGATGTTCGTTTCGCCGGCGGCTTTCTTTTCGTTGTACTTCTTCACCCACGCGGCAAAGCTTCTTCCTGCGGCGGTGTCGCGTCCCGTGAACGCGAGCGCGGCGATGTCGCTGTAGGGCACGGAAAGCTTGCCGGGTTCGTCTTTCGGCATCAGGCGGACCAGACAATCGGAAAGCGCGGGCCCTTTGATCTTGCGGTCGAAGACGTAGCCTTCGATCACGCGGCCGTCCTTGAGCGTGATGGTTACGTCGCCGCGATAGTCGAATGCTTTTTCGAGGGCCGCGCGGATTTCTGGCTCCGTGGCGGTGGATGGAATCCAGCCTTCGAGATTCTCGTGGACTACACCGAGGCGCTCTTCGGAAGAATTCGGCGATGGTGTGGTGTCGGACATTTGCAATCGAGAGGTCAACTGCGATGCGTTGTCTTCAGGGGTTAAAACCCCTGAACTAAAGCAATGGCTTACAGCGGGGTTGAAACCCCGCCCTTCCACCGGGCATTCCTCGACCGGCCGCTACGCCTTCGGCGCCGCGATCTGCACGAGCTGGCCGGAACGATTTCCTGCGCCGGTTGGAGCGCCGCCCATCACGTCCGGGTCCTTGTACTCGTGGGACAGCGTTGCGCGAACGGTGGCCAGGAAGCCGCCGATCGATCCGAAGGTGTCGTTCACGGCGCTGGCTTCATAGCCGCTGTGGACCATGCAGTTGGCACACTTGGGATTGCCGCTGTGCGTGCCGTAGCGTTCCCATTCGGTCTCGCGCAGGAGTTCGTCGAACGTGTCGGCGTACCCGTCCTGCAACAAGTAGCAGGGCTTCTGCCAGCCGAACACGTTGTACGTGGGCATGCCCCAGGGCGTGCACTTGTACTCGCGCTTTCCCATCAGGTATTCGAGGAAGAGCGGGCTCATGTTGAAGCGCCACTTTTCGGCGCGGTTGCTCAGAATCTGGCGGAACAGCTGGCGCGTCTTTTTGCGGCTGAGGAAGTGCTGCTGGTCCGGGGCTTTGTCGTAGGTGTAGCCGGGCGAAAGCATCATTCCTTCGACGCCCAGGTCCATCATGTCGTCGAAGAACTGGCGGACGCTCTGCGGGTCGGCGCCCTCGAACAGCGTCGTATTCGTGGTCACGCGGAAGCCGCGCTCGAGCGCCTTGCGGATTCCCTCCACGGCCGTCTCGTACGTGCCCTCGCGGCAGACCGCGAAATCGTGGTGCTCGCGCTGGCCGTCCATGTGGACTGAAAACGAAAGATACTTGCTCGGCGTGAATTCGTCGAGCCGCTGGGAAAGCAGCAGCGCGTTGGTGCACAGGTAGATGTATTTCTTGCGCGCGACGAGCCCCGCCACGATTTCGGCAATCTGCGGGTGCATCAGCGGCTCGCCGCCGGGGATGCTGACCACGGGCGCGCCGCATTCATCCGCTGCGCGGAAGCACTCTTCGGGGCTGAGATTCTTCTTGAGCACGTGGGCGGGATACTGAATCTTCCCGCAGCCGGCGCACGCCAGGTTGCAGCGGAACAACGGCTCGAGCATCAGCACGAGCGGATATTGCTTCCGCCCCTTCAGCCTCTGGCTGACGACGTAGGAAGCCACCGTCCACATCTGCGATACAGGTACGCCCATCGATCTCCTCAGTTGCCTTGATGGCCCGAAAACGGCCCACGCGATGAAGGTCTCATGATACCGGGTTTGCGGCCCCCTGTGAACCCTGGCGAGCGGCCCGTGTCCAATTATAGGGATAGCTGGTCGCGGGTAAGTTCGAAGCCGTTGAGGTTGCCGACCACGGAGGCGGCGATGCGGCCGGGGTCGAAGAAATCCCGCGCGATCTGCTGCACTTCCTCAGCGGTGACGCTTTCGAGCATCGCGATCAGCTCGGCCGGCGTGAAGTGGCGGCCGAAATACATGTGATAGCGCGCGAGCATCGACATGCGCGAGCCCGAGCCTTCCAGCGACAGCAGCATCGAGCCTTTCAGGTGATCCTTCGCGCGGCGCAGCTCCTCTTCATCGAGCGGCTCGTCCTTCATGCGGCGAAACTCGTCGAGCACGGAGCGCACCACCTGCCCGGCGGTTTCAAGCGATGTTCCGGCATAGACCGCGAGCACGCCCGTGTCGCGATACGGGCTCACGTCGCTGAAGATGGAGTAGGCCAAGCCCTGGCGTTCGCGGATGTTTTGAAACAGCCGCGAGGACATTCCTCCGCCGAGGATATTGTTGAGCACCGAAACGGCGAAGCGGCGGCGATCGGTGAGCGGCAGCGCCGGGACGCCCAGGCAGATGTGCACCTGCTCGAGTTCGCTCTTCGTGCGCAGCGTGATGTGCGGCGCGGCTTCGGGCTTCGGGTCGGTGGCGCCGTCCGGGACGGGCGCGAGCTTCGAAAAGCGCTCGGAGACGAGATCGACGAGCTGCGCGTGCGAGAGATGGCCCGCCGCCGTGATCACCAGATGATTCGGCGCGTACCACCGGCGGAACCAGTCTTGCAGCGTGTCGCGCGTGAACGAAGAAACCGTTTCGGGCGTGCCGAGAATCGGCTTTCCCAGCGCGTGCGGCGCCCAGAAATTCTGCGTGAAGAGCTCGTGGACGAGGTCTTCGGGATTGTCCTGCGTCATGCGAATTTCTTCGAGCACGACGCCCTGCTCTCGCGCGATGTCTTCTTCCGCGAATTTCGGCTCGAGGACGATATCCGCGAGCACGTCGAAGGCTTTCGGCAGATGCTCGTCGAGCACGCGCGTGTTGAAGCAGACCATTTCCTTGGCCGTGAACGCGTCGAGCATGCCGCCGACGCGGTCCACTTCGCGCGCGATGTCTTCCGCGGTGCGCCGCCGCGTGCCCTTGAACACCATGTGCTCGATGAAGTGCGAGATGCCGTTCAGATCGGCCGGCTCGCGCCGCGATCCCGCCCCCAGCCAGATGCCCACCGAAACCGAGTGGACGTGCTCCATCGGCTCCGTCAGGACCACCAGCCCGTTCGGGAGAATTTCCTTTTGCACGTTGTGAGTTGCGTTCGTCATGTCTATTTCTATTGTGGCATGCGCGATGGCAAATGTCATTGCGGGCCGCGCGAGGCGGGAAAGCGGGTCCGCGAAGGCGTGCTAAAATGGATGCAAGATGTCGCCGCAAGTCTCTAGCGCGCAAGTGAACCTGCTCGGTAAATCCGCGGAAGAGCTGCGCGCGTTTCTTGAGTCGCTCGGCGAGCCGGGCTATCGCGGTGCGCAGATCTATCACGCGCTCTATGCCGAGCGGCGATTCGATTTCGCCGCGATGACGAACCTGCCGGCGGCGCTGCGTGAGCGCCTTTCGCGCGAGGCCTCGATCGCGCTGCCGCAGATCGTGCGGCGCTACCACTCGTCCGACGGCACGGTGCGCTACGTCCTCGCGCTCGGCGAAGGCAAGGCCGCGAATATCGAGACCGTGTTCATGCCGGAAGAAAATCGCCAGACGATCTGCATTTCAACGCAAGCCGGCTGCGCGGTGGATTGCCGGTTCTGCCTCACGGCCACTCTCGGCCTGGTGCGCAATCTCACGGCAGGCGAAATCGTGGGACAAGTGCTCGTCGCGCTGGAAGACAACCGCGCGGTGCTCAAGCCGCAAACGAACATCGTCCTCATGGGGCAAGGCGAGCCGCTGCTCAACTACGACGCGGTGATGGCCGCACTTCGAATTCTGCTCGATCCCAATGCCATGGCGATTTCGCCGAAGCACGCGACGCTCTCGACGAGCGGCATCGTCCCCGGCATCGAGCGGCTGGCGAAGGAGAAGGTGCGGCCGAAGCTCGCGATTTCGCTCAACGCGTCCTCGGACGAGCAGCGCGACAAAATCATGCCCATCAATCGCAAGTATCCGCTGGAAAAACTTCTCGACGCTTGCCGGCGCTACCCGCTGCGGCCGTGGGAGCACCTGACATTTGAATACGTTCTGCTCGGCGGATTCAACGACTCGCCCGACGATGCGCGCCGCGTCGTAAAACTCCTTGCGAACTTGCGCGCCAAGGTGAATCTGATTCCATGGAATCCCGGCGAACTGCCGTACGAGAAGCCCGACCCGGCGCGCGTCGAGGAATTCCGGCGAATTATTGCGGACAAGGGCATGCTCGTCTTCGTGCGCGATTCCCGCGGGCAGGATGTGATGGCGGCGTGCGGGCAGCTCGCTCTTGCCGCGGGGGCGTCAACGCCCGCGCAATCGTCTCCAATCATTTCGTAATCGCCTCGAATGCAATTCCGAGGCTGGTTGCGTAGCGGCCACCTTCAGGTGGGCGCCTTTCGCCGCGTTCAAATTCGAAACGACGCCGGCCTGAAGGCCGCCGCTACGACACCTTCGTCAAATTGTCAGCGGATGCCAATCGCGGCCATGAGACGGCCGGTGGTGCGTTCGCGGCGATAGCTGAAAAAGAGGTCCTTGCGGCAGGCGGTGCACAATCCAGACGACGAAATCTGCTGCGGCGGGACGCCCGCCTCGGCGAGAATCGCGCGGTTCGCGGCGATGAGATCGAGATGGGCGCGCAGCGGCGGCGGCTGATGGCCAGGCGGCATCATCGTGAGCCACGGGAGCCAGTTCGGATCGTTTTCGCCGGAGGCGAGCGCGTCGAACGGCCCGTCGAACCACTCGCGCGCGTTCGGAAATTGCGCGTGAAAATCGCGCGCGACGTCCGATCCCACTTCGTAGCAGCAGCGGCCGATGCCCGGTCCGAGCGCGGCAATCACATCTTCCGGACGAGTGCCGAACTCCATCTGCATCCGGCCAAGGGTTTTTGCGGCGATGCGGCGAAGCGTGCCGCGCCAGCCCGCGTGAATCGCCGCGACGGCGCGCCGCTTGGTGTCGGCGAGAAGGATCGGAACGCAATCCGCCGTCTGTACGACGAGCAGCAAACCCGGCTCGCGCGTGAAGAGCGCGTCTCCTTGCGGGGCCTCGGCGGCCCGCGCTGTGGAAGTATCCACTCGGTGCGCGACATCGGAATGAATCTGCCGCAGCGTGATCGCGCGCATCTTGCCCGCGCCGATCGCGTGGAAGAACTTCTTCCGGTTCTCCAGCACATGCTCGCGCGAATCCCACTCCGTGAAGCCGAGATTGAGCGCCCGCTGTGGCTTGGCATCGCCCGCGGCGAGCTCGCTCACGCCGCCCGGACGTGTGCTGAACCCGTGGACCAGCCATCCAATCCGCGCGAGCGCCGGCGCCTCGAGAATCTGCAAGCCATCCGCGCGGCGCAGATTCCATTCGGCGAGTTTTACCCGATGCTTCGACGGGGGTGACTTCTTTTTCGCAATCGTAGGAGTCATCTTCGCGACGAACGATGCTGGCCGCATCGCCATTATAGGTATAATCGCGCCGCAGGTTACTTCGTTTTGATTTAGCTAGGAGCGCACAGACAGGAGTGTCTGTGCCACAGAGACTAAGTGATCGTCGGACTGGGACTCGACATCGCCGAAATCGACCGTATCGAAGCGGCCATCACGCGCCACGGCGCGCCGTTTCTCGAGCGGCTGTTCACGCCCGCGGAAGTCGCGTACTGCGAAACCCACAAGAACCGCTACGAGCGCTACGCCGCGCGATTTGCGGTGAAGGAAGCGGCGATGAAGGCTCTCGGGACTGGCTGGCGTCGCGGCGTGCGCTGGCGCGATATCGAAGTGACGCGCGAGCCCAGCGGAAGGCCCGGGCTTCGCCTCGAAGGCGTGGCGCGGGAGTTTGCCGATCGCCTCGGCGTAAAACGCATTTCAGTTTCGATCACGCACAGCGGCAATCTCGCCCTCGCCCAGGTCATTTTCGAGAGCTGATTTCCGCTGGCTCGGCCCGCAGTTCCTCCGCAACGCAATCGCTGTCCAGGCACACCTCGTGCCACTCGTTCGCGGGATGGCGTCCGGCGATCCGGACCTTCAGGTAATTCGCCGTGAGCCCGCCAGTCCAGTCGTCTCCTCCGCGGGCAAGCGTGAGCGCGCGCACAACCCTCCCAGCCTGCGCCGCGCGAAACGCCGCCGATTTCTCTTCCGCCAATGCGCGCAAGGCGCGTGCGCCTTCGCGGATGGTTTTCAGGGGAACAGCGTCGCCGAGCGAGGCGGCCGCCGTGCCCGGCCGCTCGGAAAATGAAAACACATGCAGGTAAGTGAACGGCAGGCTCTCGATGAATCCGACCGTGTCCCCCCAATCCTCGTCTGTTTCGCCGGGAAAGCCAACGATCACGTCCGCGCCGATTGCTGCATCGGGCAGTCGGCGGCGGATGAGCTTCACGCGCTCGGCGTAATGCTCGGAGCGGTACCAGCGATGCATCGCACGCAGGATGCGGTCGGACCCGGATTGCAGAGGGATGTGAAAATGCGGCGCAATGCGATCGGACGACGCAACCAGCTCGACGAAATCCTCGGTCACGTCCTGCGGCTCGATCGAGCTGAGGCGGAGCTGCTGGATTTCGGTCTCATCCAGGATTCGCCGCACGACCCCGGCGAGCCCCGCGCGCGGCGTGAGGTCGCGCCCATAGCTGCCGAGGTTGATTCCGCTCAGCACGATTTCTTTGGCGCCCGCAACCGTCAGCGCGTGCACTTCCCGCACGACCTCATCCGGCGGCAGGCTCCGGCTGCGCCCGCGGACAAACGGAATCACGCAGTAGGAGCAGCGATTGCTGCACCCGTCCTGAATTTTCAAGATCGGCCGCGTGTGGCCGCCCGCCATAAAACTCGCTGGCGCGATCTGCACCGTTGATTGCGCGAAGATGTCGCCGGTCAAGATTTTCGCGGGGCCTCGCGCGAGAGACATGGCGTCGTCTTCCAGATGCGCCACAGGGACAAAGTCGCGCCTCTCGGCCCGCGGCGCCAGAAGCCCGCGCACGACGCCGGGGATTTCCGCCTGGTGCGAATTCCCGACCACGTACGCGACTCCGTCCATCGCGGCGAGTTCTTCGGGCGCGCGCTGCGCGTAGCAGCCGGTGACGACGATGCGCGCTCCGGGATTGGCGCGATGAATCTTTCGCACCGCCTCGCGCGCCTGGGAATCCGCCGCGGCCGTCACGGTGCAGGTATTCAGCACGACCACATCCGCCGAGTCATGCCCGGCGGCGGGCGTCAGTCCGTTCCCGAGCAATCCGCGGCGAAGAGCGGCGGCGTCCGCTTCCGTGGCCCGGCAGCCGAAGTTTTCAATCGAGAAAGTGACCATGGGGATGGGTGTGTCGCCCGGAATCCGGCGCGGGAATTATAGCAGCGAATACCAGGATCGCCGGTCTGCGGCGCGGGAAAGGGAAAGCCGCTACTGAGAGTGGAGCTAATCTCCGGCGTTGCGGCGCTGGTAGCAGAGGAGGATCAGGTCGGCCCGGCGGCGCACGCCGAACTTGGCAAGCAAATTCGAAACGTGAAACTTCACGGTGCGCTCGGAAATGTGCAGGCGGTCGGCCACTTCCTTGTTGGCCAGGTTCTCGAGCAGGGCGCTGAGCACCTCTTGCTCGCGCCGGCTGAGTTCATTCGGCGAATCCACGCGCAGCCTTCGCCCCTGCGTGCTGCTCAGAATCGAGTCGACAAAGCGGGAAAGCACGGGGCGCGGGACCCAAATACCTCCGGCCGCAACCTGCGGCAGCGCGCGGGGGAGTTGTTCGCGGGCTTCCGCGTACGTCAGGATTCCCTTGGCTCCCTGGCGCAGCAGGGCGTAGCTATCGGCCTCTTTCAGCTTGTCGCCGACAACCAGCAGGCGGGCGGACGCGTAGCGCTCGAGAATATTGCCCAAAAGCGCTCCCGTTGCCTGGCGCGCCGCGTGTGCGTCGATCACGTATACCGCCGCCTTCGGCACATCGAGATTTCGCAGATCCGGCGCCAGCATCGAATCGAGCTGTTTGGATGTGATCTGAAAGCCGCAATCCTCCAGCAAGCGATGGAATTCGTCCAAAACCATCGGGTGCGGCGAGAGGAGGCAGACTTTCAGACTTGGCTTGCCGTTCGCCTTACTCATTCTGAATTTAGGCTAGCCGAATTGATGAGCAGGGGCAAGGCGGACGGAGCGGACGATTTCATACCAGACACGGGTGCGCGCGGCATCGAAAACCAGCTGTACGAGGGGTTGAAAACGGTCGCGGCGGCGTAAGGACGAGGGCAAAAATCGGTGGTCGGCCGCGGCAGGCAGACTTCAGATAACCAGAGGGGCTGTTGCCGAAACCCTAATCCGCCTGCGCCGACGATTCCGGCGCAATTCCAGCCTCTGTTTCCACCTTGCGGCGCGGGCGCTTCGCAGGGAGACCCGCCTGGCGAACCTTGTAAAGCAGGGCGCGGTAGCTGATTTTCAGCACCTCGGCGGTTCTTCGTCGATTCCAATGGTTGGCCTGGAGAACCTTCAGTATGACGTCGCGTTCCATCCGCCGTGTGACTTGCTGCGAGATGCGCTTGAGAGGGATGTTGCCTTCCGGAGTCGTTTCATACGCGAAATGCAAAGGAGTTTTCTCGGTGCGGTCGGCGTAGAACGTTTCTTCCGTTCCCAGAACGACGTAGCGGGCCATGCAGTTTTCGAGTTCCCGCACATTTCCGGGCCAATCCCTCTGCTGCAACAAATGAAGCGTCTCATTCGAAAGGGGCACGGCCTCGCGCTGGAACCGGCGATTGAACTGTTGGCGCAGGTACTCCGCCAGATACGGGATGTCCTCGCGTCGCTCGCGAAGCGCCGGCAGCGCGATGCTGATCACGTTGATGCGGTAAAAGAGATCCGAGCGGAAGCCCCCGTTCTCGATTTCGCGCTGGAGCTGGCGGTTCGTCGCGCAGATCACGCGGGCGTCCATCTGCCTCTCTTCATGATCGCCGATGCGCGTGAAATGGCCGTCCTGAAGAACGTGAAGCAATTTCGCCTGCAAGCTCGCATCGAGCTCGGCGATTTCATCCATGAAGAGCGTGCCGCCCTGTGCCATCTCCATGCGGCCGGGCTTCGCCGCGTTGGCGCCAGTGAATGCGCCTTTCTGAAATCCGAAAAGTTCGCTCTCGAGCAGCGTTCCCGGAATCGCCGGACAATTTACCTTGACGAAGGGGCCGTCGCGCCACGGCGAGCGGCTGTGGATGAAGTGCGCAAGCACCTCTTTCCCGGTTCCGCTTTCCCCGAGAATCAAGATGGGGACGTTCAGGCCGGCCGCTCGCTCCACTTTTTGCCGGACCGCCTGCATCGTGCTGGACGGGCCGAAATAGACGTGCTCGGGCGGCAGATCGCCGGCGTGTGTGGACGCGTCAGGTTTCAACGGGGCTGTGGAGGCCATTGAGTTTGAGGGACAGAAACCGGGGTCGAAAATTCTCCCCGGATTGACGTTGCACACCGCCCGCCAAACCCTCCTCAAAACAGGCCCGTTTTGGATTCTCCACTCCAAGGCCGAGATTTCTCTAAGCCCTTCATTCCATTAAGCCTTCCCTGCCTCCCCGGGCGAGCCATGCACCACCTTACATGCATATGTGGCAAGAAATTTCCGCGGACAGTCTGAAAAAGGTTGGTACTTTCGGGAACGCGAATTCCCGGCGATGGTCCTGTAACCTCGCGCTGGATACCCACCCGCGCACTATGCTGTTGGGGGATTTAGAGGGAACATCGTGCCGCGAGAGTCCGTGAACAGGAAAGAGCGGGCGAATGTCGGCGCGAGAACGTGCGAAAAAGTGGGTGCGGGAGATGCGGCTCGTGGGAGGAATTCAGCCGATCTACTCCTCCCGCAGCCGCGCGGTTCAAAACTAAGTGTGAGAACCCTCGCCGCGAATGATGTCGTAGCGCTCGATCACCGCCGCGACTCCGATTGTCTCGTGATCGTCGTCCGACCGCTTGTCGACGCGCACGACGCGTCCATGAGCGCGGACCAACACTTCCGTGCCGCGCGTGATTTCCGCGGGTAGAGTCAGCGTGAAGTCGACTTCGGTTCCAGGGGCGAGATCTTTCTTGACCATGAAATAAACGCCGCGCGTGGAAATGTCCCGGGTCTGGCCACTGTGCGGCTTGGGTTCTCGCGTAATGGGCATGCGTATGTTGACCGGCAGCGACAAGTCGTACCGGCGGGCCATGCGACGTTCCGTCATTCCTGCTGCTCCTTCAGAGCTGGGTTGAAGTGCACAGCATTCCTTCCGTACAGAATCAGCAATCGCTCTTCCAAAGACCGCGGATCTCGCAGGGTCTGCGGCTTTTCTACATTTCTTGGGAAGGTCGCGCGCAAAGTTCTCTGCTCAAACATCTGCGCGACGACCAACCCCTTTGTAAACAACAAAGGTTTTTCTGCTATCTCGGGTGAGTGGCGTTGATTACCCGATTCGCACGCGAAGGATTTTCGCGTGTGGCCTGTTTCGGACCGGAATACTAGACCAAGCCAAGGGCAAATGGATAGTGCAATCTCGGGGTATGTGCTCTAGGTATGCAACTCTTTAGACGGGGTATAGGACTACGCACCCGCCCACGACTCGCTCGTTTCCTCGAGCGGATGCGCCCAACCGCGTGCGCGAGTTGAATTCGCGCTGGCGATATTGTGACGCCGCTAAGAACCGCGAACCGGCGCGACCGGAACCTCTTCCTTGACGGTTTCCTTTGCGGCGGTTTCTTTTGCAGCAGCTTCCTTCGCGGCAGCTTCTCGCGCGGCCGCAGCAGCTTTCGCGGCCGTGGATCGCGACCCGCGGCCGGAATCGAGATTGAACTGGCGCATCTTGTAGAGCAGCGCCTTGTAGCTGATTCCCAACATGCGCGCCGCGTCCTTGCGGCACCAGTTCGTTTTCTCAAGCGCATCGGCGATCGCTTCCATCTCCGCTTCGTCCTTCAAGCCGCGCACGAGCGCCTTGAGGCCCTGTTCCTTCGGCACCGGCGTTTCCTCGCGCGGAGTAACGCGCTGCTGGCTCGTCATCTCAAGGAGTTCGCGGAAGCTGCCCTCGTCGTCCTCGAGAATCACGTAGCGCTTGACGAAGTTCTCAAGCTCGCGGAGGTTTCCGGGCCACTGGTACCGCATCGCCGCTTCGAGCAGGTTCTTCGAAGGCTCGGGCGCCGGCTTCTGATACTTCTCGCTGTACTTGATCATGAAATGGCGAAGCAGAAGCGGAATTTCCGAGGTCCGCTCGCGCAGCGGCGGGATATGCAGGGAGAGGACGTTCAATCGATAGTAGAGGTCCTCGCGGAACCGGCCGGTGCGCATTGCTTCCTTGACGTCCATATTCGTTGCGGCGAGCACGCGGACATCGACGTTCATCACCGCGCGCCCTCCGAGACGCGAAAACTGGCCGTCCTGCAACACGTGGAGAAGTTTCGCCTGGAGATGCGGGCTCATCTCCGCGATCTCGTCGAGGAAGATCGTGCCTTTGTTCGCAAGCTCGAACTTCCCGGGCTTTGCCCGCACCGCTCCCGTAAACGCGCCCTGGTCGTAGCCGAAAAGCTCCGATTCGAGCAGTTCCCCCGGCAGCGCCGCGCAATTCACTTTGATGAACGGCTGCTGCTGGCGCTTCGAGCGCAGATGGATCATCCGCGCGACCACTTCTTTACCGACTCCGCTTTCGCCGCTGATGAAGATCGGCACGTCCACCGGGGCAATTTGCAAAATCTGCTGCCGGATCTTGAGCATTTGCGGGCTGGCCGCCAGGAACGAGATATCCTCGGTCAGGGCCTCGCAGTATTCCCTCAACGCCTGGTTTTCCTGGCGCAGCTGCTGCTTCTGCTGGCACTTTAAGAACGCCGCGTCGAGCTCCGGCTTTTCAAATGGCTTGGTCAGGTAGTCGAGCGCGCCCAGGCGGATCGCTTCCACCACCGTGTTCACCTCATTGCTGCACGAGAGCATGATCACGTTGAGCGAGCGGTCCACTTGCATCAATTGCCGCAGCGTCTCGAGGCCGTCCATCTCGGGCATCAGCACATCGAGAATAATGAAGTACGGCCGTTCTCCTTCACCGATGCGCTGGAGGGCTTCCTTCCCGCTCGACAAAGTTTCGACCTCGAAGCCGTCGACTTCCAGCAGCGTCCGGAGATATTTCCGGATGCTTTGCTCGTCGTCCACCACCATGATCTTTTCTTTTGGTTTAATCGCCATCGTTTTTTCCTGTAAAGCGAGCGACGTTCTTTCGCTCTCGCTTAATCGAGATAGATGGGCAGCAGGAAGGAAAATGAACTTCCGCGGCCCATTTCACTATCCACCCAGACTTTCCCGCGATGCGCCTGGATCAATCGCTTCGTGATTGCGAGCCCGAGCCCCATACCCGAGGATGAAGGATCGACGCGCACGAACTCCTCGAAAATCTCCTGATGAAACTCCGCCGCGATTCCGGTGCCCGTATCCGTCACGGTGATCAGAATGCTGTTCGGGCGGTCGCCATTCCCGCGGCGCCGATCCTCCGACGGGATTGCTTCGGCGAGACGCCGTTCCCAAAAGTGCGGCTCGGCCCGCAAGGTGACGCTGCCGCCTGACGGCGTGTGCTTCAGCGCGTTGTCCAGCAGGTTCACCATGCACTGCTGCACTTTCTGATAATCGAACTTGAACATCGGCAGATGGTCATGAACCTGGATGTCCAAGCGGACGTTGGAACGTTGGAATGCGTCGTGCCAGCGGCCGGCCATGTCATTGATGCAGTCTCGCAAATCGTTTTCGTGCAATTGCAGCACGAGCTTGCCGCTCTCCAGCGCCGAATAGTTCAGGAACATCGAGACGACGCGCACCAAACGGTCGCAGCTTTCCTTCGATTCCTTCAGGATGTCCCGCTGCCGTTCGCTCAGCTTTCCAAGGGAGCCGGTGAGCAGCATCTCGTAGTAGCCCTTCATCACGGCGAGAGGCGTCTTCAATTCATGCGCGGCGGACGCGAGGAACACGGTCTTCTGCTGGTTCGCTTCCTGGAGACGCAAATACGCGGCCAGAAGATTCCGATACGTGATTTCCCGCTCCTGCATCAGCTCCTGGACCGTCTCGCGCATCTCCGCCTCACCCGCGGGAGGTTCCGAAGCAGACGGCTCGAAAAAAACGGCCAGCCAGTCGGGTTCGGGCAGCCAGCGAATCCGGGCGCGGCATTTGCTTTCCGCCGATTCGATGGAAAGGCTGACTTCCTGCTCTCCGCCTTCCAGTTGGCGCAGGACTTCCTTGCGGTCGGCGTTTAGAACATCTTGAAAAAGGTTCAGCGCCGGCTTGTCTTGCAGTCCCCGTGCGCGCAAGGCGTCCTGCGCGTGCAAATTGGCAAAGAGAATCTGGCCGTGGCGATCCGAGACCAAAAGCGGACGATCGAGGGCATCCAGGACACTCGCAACCAGTTGAAAGCTCGCCTGACTGGCCGCCTGCTTGTCGAGCGTCATGCTCTTCGGCAACTCGCCCTCCCCGGGGCCTCAGATCGCGCGCAAAGACACCACTCTCATGCTTACCTCGAAAATCGAGTGGAATCGTATGAGGAAACGTATGCTCGCAAAGCGTCAAAAAAGTGTCAATGGTAAATGCGTCCTACGTTTGCACAATCCCGGAAGTGAATTCGCGCAATTTTGCACATTCCTGTTCCCCGCGTCCGGTCATGGCTCGCGTGGAATCCCGCAAGCCCATGATAGTACGTGGCTTAAATAATGCACGTCGGGCGACGGAGACTTGCATTTGAATTGCGGTTCAAATCAGTACTACTACTTGGGTACCAATGAGCGTAAGAGAAAACGCTGTCCATCAAAGGTTAGGGGTGCCACCGTTGGACGATGAACGTCGGCGCGTTCAGCGGATCCATCTCCAGGTACCGCTCTTCATCCGCGGCAGGGATGCGCAGGGAGACCAGTTCATGGAACTGGCCAAAACCCTCGATATAAGCGCCCTGGGCGCATTTATTACGAGTCCTCGTCCGCTGGCCATCAACGGCTACGTCACGCTGACGATTCCCGCTCCGTCGATTACTTCATCGGGCTTGGTCCCTGCCGGAATGCCGCCGATTCAGGCGAGGGTGAAACGCCAGCAGGAAGCAGGTGATGTTTACCTCGCGGGCGTCGAATTCCTCAAACCAATCGGCTAGGAATTTTCCACAGGTTCGACTGCGCCACCTGCATCATCCTGGGAATAAAGTGGAATCCCTTTTCACTTTTTAGGCCATCCGCGTGGATCTCGCGCAAGGCGCTGCAAGCACAGGCCTAATTTTCATCTCAGCAGCAACTTACGGAGGCCTTTCGAGCTGATTCTCGTATGGGATTTGGACTGCCTCGTGCTACATAATAAGCGTCCCCGCAGGTTGTCCTTGATTTCAGGATAGGCTAAAACTAATTCGGAACCTATTCATGCCCCAGCCCGGCGAAGCTTTTGAGCCGCAGCCATCGGCGGAAGACTCTTTTCTGGATTTGTTGGTCGAGACCCTCGACGGTCTCGACGAATCCGTCCGTGGACAATTCCTGCGCCAATTTTTTCGCACGATTTCGCAGATCGATTTCACCGAGGTGCAGAGCAGCGAATACTGGACGCGAATCCTCGAGCGGCGCCGCCAGCTCTCCGATAGTCTCGGAAAAAAAGTTTCCCTCAAGACCGCGATGGTCGATGTGCTTTCTTCCGCCAATATTCTGCGCGTTCCGATCCTGATCGAGTACGACGAATTCAAGAAACTACAGATCAACGCTGCCACCGACGCCCTGACCGGTCTCTACAATCGCCGGCTCTTCGATGAATACTGCGAAAAGGAATTGAACCGCGCAAAGCGCTACGGCCAGCAGCTTGCCGTCGTCATCCTCGATCTGCACAAACTCAAGGAAGTGAACGATCGCCACGGGCATTTGCAGGGCGATCGTGTGCTGCAAATCGCCGCAACCACCCTGAGCAAGACTCTGCGCGCTTCCGACTTCGCGTTTCGCATCGGCGGCGACGAATTCGCGCTGCTCCTGCCGCAAACGGACCCCGAACAAGCCGTCACTCTTTGCCGCCGCGTTCGCGCGCAATACGAAAGCGAATTGCGCCCGCTCAAGCTCGACGTTGGAGTGACGCTCGATTTCGGCGTCGCGGTCCACCCGCAGGATGGCGATCAGAAAAGCGATCTACTGGCCTTGGCGGACAAGAGGCTTTATGAATTGAAGCATTCGGGCCGCGCGGCTTCGCGCGTGATTCCGCTCGAAACGCATCCTCCGCGCGAGGCAGCCCCCGCCGCGCCTCCCCCAAGAGCCGCTGCTGCCGCCGCTGCCGCTGTGCCCGCCGGGCCGACCGTCGTTCCAAGCCCCGCGCCGCAGTCTGAACAGCGAAAGTGGGAGCGCGTGTCCCTCGCCGGAACCAAAGCCCACGCCGTGCTTGCCGAAATCGGCCAGACGTCCACGAAGGTGATAGACCTCAGCTATGGCGGCGTCGCTCTCCAGCTCGAAAGCGCCGAGGCCCTTTCCGAACAGTTCAACGCCGTCCTCCACGTGCCGATTCTCCCGCCGGTGCGCGTCGTTCTGCGCAAGATCTACACGGTGCGAATGGAAAGCGGCCGCATGCGCGTCGGCTGCGCCTTCGTCTCCTAATCCGGCCCCCGCTGGAAAAATCACCCTGACCGGGTTACCATATCGCTTCCGTTCTGGCCCTCCGGATCGATTGGAAGTCCCATGGCGCTCACGATGTCACTGCCCGCCGGCATCGCCACAAAGAGCATTGGCCTCGAAGTCTGGATGGACCGCGTCCTCGAGCGGGCAAATAACGCGCGACACGGCTGGGACGCTGACGACGTTCACGATCTGCGCGTCGCGCTCCGCCGCTGCCGGACCATGGCCGACGCGCTGAGCGAGGTCAACCCCGGTCCGGGATGGCGCAAACTCAAGAAGGCCAGCGGCGATCTCTTCCGTGCCCTCGGCGACTTGCGCGATACGCAGGTGGAGAAGTCCTGGGTGAAGAAGCTCGGGCCGCCGCGCGACCTCGTGCGAAAGTACATGCTGCGGACGCTGGCCGGCCAGGAGAGGATCCACCGCGCAAAAGCGGAACGCGCGCTCGACCAGTTCGACCGCAAGGCGTGGAAGAAGCTCACGCGCAAGCTGGTGCCGAAAGCGCGATTCTTCCCCATGGAGAGCGTTGTTTTTCAGCGCCTGGCGCTTGCGCAGCTCAACACAGCTGCCGACCTGTTTCAGAAAGCCCGCAAGAGCCGCAGCGCCGTGGCCTGGCACCGTCTGCGGATCGGCATCAAGCGTTTCCGCTACATCGTCGAAAATTTTCTGCCGCAGCGCTCGGAGGTTTGGGGCGACGATCTGAGGCGGATGCAGGACCTGCTCGGCGACGTGCACGATATCGACGTGCTCCGCGCCCGGATACGCCGCAGCGCCTCGAAACTCAGCCCCGCGACTCAAAAGGAATGGATCGATCGAATGGATGCGAAGCGGAAGGCTTTGCTACAGGAATTTCTCCAGATGAGCGCCGGGCCCAACTCCCCCTGGCTCACGTGGCGCGCGGGATTTCAGTGGGGCCACGCGCTCGTGGCCGCGTCGTTTCCGGCGCGGCGGACCGCTTAGATCACCCGCCTAGTCGCCCATCTCGCGCAGCGTCTTCGGCGTCAGGTACCAGAGCAGCTCCCACCGGCCATGCCCGCCGGCTTGTTCGAAGCAAGCCATCCCCGCCTTCTTCATCGCCGTGAAAGTGCCGCGCGCGCCCGCCAGATGGGATATCAGATGATCGACGTGCGGCGCATGCCCGCAGAGCATCACTTCCTTTGCTCGCAGGCGGAAGATTTCGGTGAGGATCGTTGCGGGATTCTCGTTGGGCTTCAGCGCCTCGCTCACGCGGATTTTTTCCGGCGGATATCCGAGCGCCTCGGCGAAAATTTCCGCCGTCTGCGCCGCGCGCACGTACGGGCTCGTGATCAACACATCTAGCTTCACGCTCAGCGCGCGCAGTCCGAGCGCCGCCGATCGCGTCTTCTGCACGCCCCGGGCCGTCAGCGGCCGCTCCGCTTCGGGCGGACATTTCGGATCCATGCGATCGACCGCGATCCCGTGGCGGACGATGTAAAGAATCATGGCCTACGCCACCTTTTCCCTTCGCTGATCGCGCCGGAACTCGGCCTTGAGGTGGAACTCCTTCTCGAACAAGCCGCACTTCCGCTCGAGCCCCGCGATATCGAGCCGCGTGCCCTCCGCCGCTCGAATCAGGAACACCGCGCGGTGCCCGGCGATCTGCACGTCCACGCCGGCTACGCGCTGCGCGTGCTCCGATTCCAGCTTCTCGGCGATTCGCAGCAGCGAGGTCAGCAGCCGCACCTGCCGCCTCCGCTCGCCGTCGAGCGACGAATACGACGCGTGTTCCACTTCCGGCTCGGACTTGCAGTTGTGATATCGCACCAGCGCCGCCACCATGTCGCGCCGCCAGCCGCGCAGCCCGGGAATCTCGCCGTAGCGCACCAAATACTCTCCGTGACGGTGGTGCGACTTGCGATGCACGAAATGTCCGATGTCGTGCAGCAGCGCGGCCATTTCGAGCACCAGCCGCGGCTCCGCGCCCATCTCGTGGATCGGGCGCAACTGATCGAAAAGCCCAAGCGCCAGCTGCGCCACCTGATCCGAGTGTTGCGGATTGCAATCATGGCGCCGAGCGAACCATCGCACGCCGGCCAGCAACTCTTCCGCGCGGTCCTTTTCTTCCGCCGATGCGGCCGCGCCCGAATACTGCTCGCCAACGAGATCGAGCAGCAGCCCTTCTCTCACGCCCACTCCCGGCACTAGCATCGCGCGCAGGTCGAGCCACTTCGCCACCGTCGTCAGGATGATCGACGCGATTCCCATCACTTCCGCGCGGTCGCGGCGCACGCGAAACGCGCGCACCCGCCCGGCGACGTCCAATCCCAGCAGCCGCCATCTCTGGTCGCGCAGCAGCCGCACGTTGATCGACGGAATTCTTCCCACCAACGGCCCCGGTGCGAGCCGTACCAGCGCCTCGGCGTTTCCCCCGCATGCCACCGCCATCGCGCGCGAAAGCTTCGGCGGCGAGGGCATCGCGCTGCGCAGCAGCGCCAGCGTGTGCAGCTGGAGCCGCTTCGCGCTGTCTTCGTCGATTGCGCCCTCGATCGAATACGTTTCCTTCAGCCGGATCGTGCCGAGCGGGAGCGCGACGCGGTGTTGCAGCGCGCCATCCTTAAAGAAGTTCAGCTCCAGGCTGCCGCCGCCCAGATCGAAAATCGCCCGCGGCTTCACGCGCCCGCCGAGCGTCCGCTGTACGGCCGAGCACACCAGCCGCGCTTCCTCCTCGCTGCCGATCACTTCCAGCTCGATTCCGGATTTCCGCCGAATGCGCTCCATCAGCCGCCGGTAGTTGCGCACCTCGCGCGCCGCGGCGGTCGCCACCGCACGGTACGCGCTCACGTGATGGTGGTCCATGCGGTCGCGGAAATGCCGGAAGACGCGCGCCGCCCGCGAGATCGTTTCGTCGTCGAGCATGTGGCGCGTGAACGCGTTGTGTCCCAGGCGCACGGGCGCGCGCTCGGTCTCGAGAATTTCGATGTTGTTTCGGGAGGTGGCTCGCGCGATGACCAGCCGGATCGCGTTCGATCCCGCGTCAATCGCCGCCAGTTGGACCGGTGCGGCCACTCGTCAGCGCCAGAGGTGCGCGAGCGCGTGCGAAGGCTTGTAGTGCGTGCTCCGGATTCCCAGGTGCGACGCGATCCGCCGCCGCAACACTCGGTTTACTTCGGAGACGCTTCCTTCGCCGTCCAGCTCGATGAAGCCGTGCCGTTTCGAAAGATACTCGAATTCCCGCTTGATCATCGACTGGTAGCGGATGAACGATTGAAACAAGTCGTTCGATAGCGACATGTCCCGCCCCGATTCCCAGTAGCTGATCGTCTGCGACTTCTTGAATTCCCGGTCGAACGCGACCTCCGGCCGCACGTTCAGCCAGAAGGTCAGGTTGGGCCGCAGCGCGATTTCGTAAATCCCGTGCAGGTAGTCCCGGCCGATCCCGCGGACCGCCGCGCGCGCGATCAGCGTGAAGATGTAGCGGTCGGCGAGCACGATCAATCCCGACCGCAGCGCCGGCAGAATCCGCCGCTCGAGCTGATCGAAGAAATCCGTGCCGTACATCAGCGCGAGCGTCATGCGCGTCACCGCGTTTTCGGCCAGCAGTGCGTCGATGTCCTCGCCCACCAGAAACGACCGGCGCAGCCCCATCGTCTGCACCGCGAATCCTTCCGATTCCAGCCATTCGGTCAGCAGCGAAATCTGCGTCGAGCGGCCCGAGCCGTCCGTTCCCTCCACCACGATCAGGCTTCCGCTCAGGTCCTCGGTGCGGACGCCCGGCATCGGGATTCCGTAGAATCGCGCTGCGCCGTTGCCGTTCTTCTTGGCGTGCTTCGAAGGGCGGCCGTTCGGCGGGACGTCGGGCTTGGATTGGGCGCGGGGCGGCTTCATTTTTTCTTGGGCGCGAATTGCTTCAGATCGATTCGTTCGCCGAGAAGCTGGCGCATCAGCTTCTGGAGCTTGTTCACGCGGACCGTGCCGTCCATCAGCACGAAGTGGTCCGTCTCGACCATCTGATCGTAATTGCTCAGGATTCGCTCCTGAAAAATGCGGAAGCTCTCGGCGCGATCGAGCGAAATCCCCAGGTCCATTCCGGCCTCGTAGTATTTCAGCTTCAGCCGCCCGGCGACGATCCGGTTCACCGCCACTTCCAGCGGCGCGCGGAAATAAAACGTGATGTCCGGCACCGGCGCGAAGCTATAGAGGTTGCGGAGCCAGTGGGGAGAGCAGCCGCGGGCTGCGTCGCGCGCAAACGCCGTATAGATGTAGCGGTCGGCGAGCACCAGGTAGCCGCCGTGGAGCAGCGGCAGGATTTGCCGCTCGCAGCGGTCGGCGAAATCGGCCGCGTGCAGCATCGAGAAGGTCGTCGGCGTCAGCAGCCGCCGCTGCTTCCCGCGCCGCGTCGCGGATTTCACCAGCGGCGAAGAATTCCACTCCGTGAAGTGAATGCGATAGCCGCTGATTTCGAGCCACCGCTTCAGCAGGTAGAGCTGCGTGCTTTTCCCCGAGCCGTCGATTCCCTCCACCACCACCAGCGCGCCCGGATACTCGCGCTTCGTCGCGGCCGTCTTCTGCGGCGCCGGTTGAGGGACACTCAGGATGTCGGGAGTCGTGATCGCCATGCGGGCACACCTAGGCCTAAAATCCAATGATACTTCGGAACCTTGAACCCGGCATGAAAAAAGTGTTACACCCGCATGACCAGCCTCAGCAATCACTTGCGGCACTCTGCCGAGCTTGCAGTGGTGGGTTGTTTTCCGATCATCCCACCTACCGGGCGCCAGCAATTCGGACTTTAGGCTAGCCTGACGAGCTGATTGTATACTTCTCATCGTGAGACCATTTTTCACGGTCGCGGTAATCACTATCTTGGTTGTTTGTTCCCTTACGGCTCCGGCAAGAGCAAGCGCCCAGAATCGTTGCAATGAAATGCAGGACCAGTGGCGGCATCAAGCACAGCCGGAGAACTGGGGTAGTCTCTACCGCCTATTTAAGAAATTCGGTCAGTGTAATGATGGGGAAATCTCTGATGGAACTAGCTACTACGTGGGACAACTTTTTCTGAAGCGATGGACGCATCTCGACAGGCTGAACCGTCTCATCGCCTCGGATAAATCATTTGGGAAGTTTGTTCTCCGTCACATAGATGCGACGCTATCCGAAGACGAGTTGAAGGTCATCGCCGATAAGTCAAGGTTGCACTGTCCGGTCGGGCAAGCAGAATTATGCCGTCAAGTAGGAATAGAGGCCGACCGCAGCCTTAACGAGCTGCGCAAATGAACCAATCTCCCGCTGCAAAGTCGCCCCTAGCTTGACAGGCCGATCTCTTCGTTGGAATCCTTTTGATGCCGTCAGGTCTCAAAGAAGGGGAGACATCGATATGAAAAAACCACGCATCCTTTTGCCGGCGCTCTTCACGCTGGCAGTCGTCAGCGTAGCGGCAATTCCAATTTCGGGCGCCGATGAGGCGCCTCCACCGCCGCGCGTCACGTCTTTGTCAGTTATCCGCATCGAGTACACCTCACCGAAATCTTTCGATGCTGTGACGAGTGCCATCGAGAGCCAGTTGGGCAAGTTCGACACCGCGGCTTTCAACTCGCTTATGAAGCCTCCGCTCGACACCGCAAAAGCCGAAGCAGGAATTCGGGCGATGGAAGGAAGCAGCGGCTTCATGCTCTTCGCCGTGCGGGATCACGGACAACTCCTGGGCTTGAAAGGGGAAAGCGCCTCGGCGCGGCAGTACGAAGTCGGCAATCCGCTCTTCGCTGTTGAAATGACGCAAGCGGATCTCCGCGCCGGAGAATTCGCGCCGCTAAGAATGTACGTGTACGTCGCCGCGGATAACCTGACGCACATCAGCTACGATCTTCCGTCGAGTCTGTTTGGAAGATTCAAGTCGCCGCAAGTGGACGCGGTCGCCAAAGGCCTGGATCAAAAGCTCGAAAAGCTCGTCGAGAACGCCCTGAAAAACTAGCCGCACGAAGTCCATTCCGGGAATATGTAAATTTGCTGTGAATAAATTCCCGCTTTCCCGCCAATTCGCAACGTGTTTTCTTGTGCGGCCGCCATTTGGAATCCCCTCGCATTAAATCATCGCCCTTCAATAGTCCTGTAATACCCACGCAACGCCGCTCAGCCAGCCTTCCGCGTTGTTCCACAAACGGCTGAGCCGTTAAACATCGGAGGAAAGCATGGCCAAGTCCTATCTAAGAAAATGGTGGGAGCGCGCGACAGTCGGCGTGCTTCTCGTCACGCTTACGTCGTTCACGAGTCCCGTGTGGGGCCAACCTGCCCATGATGGCGACGCTCATCATCCAGAAACCGAAACTCCGATCAAACACGTCATCGTCCTCATCGGTGAAAACCGCTCGTTCGATCACCTCTTCGCGACGTATGTGCCGACGAGCAGGGATTCGGTCCTGAACCTGCTTTCGGAAGGGATCATCAAGCCCGACGGTTCGCTCGGCCCCCATTTCTCGAAGGCGGCTCAATTCCAGGCCATCCGGCCCTTCAAAACGAAATACTTCATCAGTCTCGACAAGGATGACAAAGCGCCCTACTCAACCTTGCCCGAGCCGACTCTCAACTTCGCGCCAGTCAAAACGATATTTCCTCCCGGCACGCCGGCGCCATTCCTGGCAGCGATCGAGCCGTCCTTGGATGCGGACGACCTCAACCTTCTCACCACGGGCGCGGCGAGCGAGTTCACTCAAACCTTCGTCCTGCCCGATCCGGATACGCGCGTGCAGAATTTCAGCTCGCTGCCGAACGGACCCTTCCCGCTCAAGGGCAGCCTCCTCCCATACGATTCCTACACGGGGGATTCCACGCACCGGCTCTTCGAGATGTGGCAGCAATCCGATTGCAATATCCGGAACGCCACGCGGCGCAATCCTTCGGGCTGCTTGAGCGATCTCTATCCGTTCGTGATCACCAACTACACGAACCAGCTGGACTCCGTGTTCGACAACCCTCCGGCATTTGACGACAACGGCGGTGGCAATTCGATGGCGTTCTACAACGTCCAGGCCGGAGACGTACCCGTCCTGAAGCAACTCGCCGATCAATATTCCATGAGCGACAATTTTCACCAATCCTTCATGGGTGGCACAGGGGCCAACCACGTGATGCTCGGCACCGGCGACGCCATCTTCTGGTCCGACGGCAAGGGCAACCCGACCACACCACCATCTCACATTGCCAACCCCAATCCTCTACCTGGCACAGATGATGTCTACACGGTTGACCTTCTGTTCGACGGCAACTTCACCGAATGCGGCGATCCCACGCAGCCGGGCATCAAGCCGATCCTGGAATACCTCGAGTCGCTCCCTTACAGTCCCGATCCGAATTGCAAGCCGGGCCACTTCTATATGATCAACAATGACTCGCCCGGCTTCCTTCCGGACGGCACGGTGGACACCGCCGGCGCTGCCAGTGGCGGCTCCATCCCACCCAGTGATCTCCGCACGATCGGAGATGCGCTCAACGAGAAAAACATCTCCTGGGCCTACTACGCCGGGGCGTACAACGCGGCCGTGGCTCTCCAGCACAATCCGACCAGCACCAATCCTCTCGTGCAGGTTGGCGCGGCCTACTGCAACATCTGCAACTTCGAATCTTACGTGACTTCGATTATGGGCGATCCGGCGCAGAGATCCGCGCATATCAAGGACGCAACGGACTTCCTTGCCGCGATCGACAACGATGACCTGCCGTCAGTGTCCTTCGTGAAGCCGGACGGCTTGCTCGATGGTCACCCGGCCTCGTCGAAGCTCGACCTTTTCGAAGGAATGGTCGAGAACATCATGGATCACCTGAATGCCAAGCCGGACCTCCTGGCGGACACCGCGTTCATCGTCACGTTCGACGAAGGCGGCGGCTTCTACGACTCCGGCTACATCCAGCCGCTCGATTTCTTCGGCGACGGGCCGCGGATTCCGCTGATCGTGGTTTCTCCGTTCACCAAGGGCGGTCACATCAGCCACACCTACGCGGACCACGTCTCGATACTGAAATTCATCGAGCGGAATTGGAATCTGAAGCCCTTGACGAATCGGAGCCGGGATAACTTCCCGAATCCGGTCGCGGACGATGACAATCCCTATGTGCCGCTCAACAGCCCGGCCATCGGGGATCTCTTCGACATGTTCCACTTCGACCACGACCACGGCCACTAGCGCGTCCGGGATAGCTTCGTAAGCTGTCCCGCGCATTTTGACGAGAGTAGTTCTCTGGACCTGCCGCCGGCCGAGCCTTGAGCACGGTCGGCGGCTTTCTTTTGCAGCGTTGGCAATTCGTCGGTCGTTGCTCGGTGGACGTGCCACGTCAGCTCGGGCCCGCGGCTCGCACTATCCCCCGGCAATCGCCCCGACGATCATGAAGGGCTCCACGCCGGACGCCACCGGCTCGGGCAGCGGCGCGTCCGGCAACTCGTGCGACAGGTCTTCCTGGCAGGCGAAGAATCGCAAGAACGGCCGGCGCTCCTGCGTGACGTGGTCGCGAATCGTCCCCTTCAGCATCGGATAGCGCGCCTCGAGCGCGTCGAGCACCGATCGCTGCGTGACGCGGCCCGCGACGTCGAGGACCACCTCGCCGTTGACTCCCGCGAGCGTCCGCAGATGTGCCGGAAGCTCGACTCGGATCATGGCAACGTCTGGACTTCCACGGAAAGCACCGCCGGAAGGTCACGCACAATCGGCGCCCAGTTGTCTCCGGCGTCGGCCGACGCGTACACCTGCCCGCCGGTGGTGCCGAAATACACGCCGCACTTATCGAGCGAATCCACGGCCATCGCATCGCGCAGCACGTTGACGTAGCAGTTGCTCTGCGGCAGTCCTTTCGTGAGCGCCTCCCATTCGTTTCCGCCCGCGCGGCTGCGGTACACGCGCAGCTTTCCGTCGGGCGGAAAATGCTCCGAGTCGCTTTTGATCGGCACCACGTAGATCGTCTCCGGCTCGTGCGCGTGAACGTCGATCACGAATCCGAAATCGGTCGGCAGATTGCCGCTCACTTCTTCCCACAAATCGCCGGCGTTGTTGCTGCGCATCACGTCCCAGTGCTTCTGCATGAACAGCACGCCCGGGCGCGAACGGTGCATCGCGATGCGGTGAACGCAGTGGCCGATCTCGGCTGTCGGGTCGGGGATATAAGGGGAGCGAAGTCCCTGATTGATCGGCTTCCACGTCTTGCCGCCGTCGTCGGTGCGAAACGCGCCCGCCGCCGAAATCGCGATGAACATTCGCTGGGGATTGCTCGGATCGAGAACGATCGTGTGCAGGCACATGCCGCCCGCGCCCGGCTGCCACTTGGGTCCCGTGCCGTGGCCGCGCAGCCCGGAAATCTCCTGCCAGGACTTGCCGCCGTCGCTCGAGCGGAACAATGCGGCGTCTTCCACTCCGGCGTAAACAGTATCCGGATCGGTGAGCGACGGTTCGAGATGCCAGACGCGCTTGAACTGCCACGGGTGCTGCGTGCCGTCGTACCACTGGTGCGTGGTGAGGGGCTTGCCGGTCGCGGGAGAAGTGTCGTACACGAATTTGTTGCTGTCGCCGGGAGGCATTCCGCCCGGCGCCGGCGTCTTCTCTCCTCCCGGTGTCTCCCAAGTCTTGCCGCCGTCGCTCGAGCGCTGGATGATCTGCCCGAACCAGCCGCTGGTCTGCGACGCGAACAGCCGATTCGGATCAGCGGGCGACCCTTTGAGGTGATAGATTTCCCAGCCCGCAAAATGCGGGCCGCTCACGTCCCACTTTTCGCGCTTGCCGTCCGACGACAAGATAAACGCGCCTTTCCGCGTTCCCACCAGAACCCTTACTCCGCTCATGTCTCCCTCCTCCCGGCGTTTCGTAACGAAATCTGAATGCGATCGAATCTCTCCATCCGGAGCCGCCGATCGCGCTCCATCCACGGCGCACGCTAACTTCGCAGCGGGATGAGCGCGCGCAACCGCGCATCGCGCCCGTAAAGCCCTCCCCAAACGAGCACTCCGAAATAGATGGGGAACAACGCCTCGCTGAAGAGCGGGCTTCCCACGCGCAGGTGGCTGGCGACCGCGCCGCCGAGATAGCCTGTCAGCAGTATCGCGCCAAGCACCGACGTGCCCGGAATCACGTAGAGGACGATGCAGACGAGCTCGATACTCGCGATCACGACAGAGAGATTTTCAGGATACCCGAGCCGGACGAACGCCTCCAGCACCTGCGGCGGCTTCAACAAATGTAGGGTGCTGTCGAACAGCAGGAACAGAACAACCACGGCGCTCATGATGCGCCCTGTCCACAACATCTTCTTCGAGACCGGAGCCGCTTGCGTGGCCGTTTCCATGAGTTTTCCTCCTCATGTCTTCCGGTTGAAATTCTACGGACACTTAACTCACGCGTGCGAACAACGAGGCTCGGACCTTCCGTCCGGTTCCCGCCAATCTACCACCAACGCCGCCCTTCGCAAATTTGGGAATTCGCTGCATCATTCGCTCGGTGCGTCAATCTAAGCTCCCGACGTAATCAGCCTTGCTCGCCGACGTACCACGGCGCGCTCACCGTGAAGATGCGTTCATTGCCGCGGGCGAGCAGCACCCATTCCAGCAGCCGGCCGCGCTGATTGTGGAGGAAGTATTCATACCATCTGTCTTCCACCAGCTCGGGTATCACCACGATAATGCTGCGATCGGGATGCTCCTTCGAAAGATCGAGAATGAACTGAACGACGGGAATGATGATGAAGCGGTAGGGTGAAGGCAGGAACTGAAGCTTGGGCGGCTCCTTGCCTGCCGCGCGGAAGGGTTGCGCGACGTAGCGCTCCCAGTCGTCTTGAAGCAATTCGGAATGCTCGGTGGGCTCGACGTGCAGAGCGATCACTTCCGGTGAAAGCCGGGCGGCAAATTCAATTCCCTGGCGCGTGACGATGCTCCAGCGGTCGATCGGAACGACGACAATGGGAGCCTGGCTGAGAAGCGCCGTCTGGACGGGAACCTTGCACGTCGTGAGACTCCTTACAGCGTGGTAGTGGCGGCGGACCGCCGTGAATAAAACAATCGTCAACGGAATGAAAAGCAGCGTAATCCAGGCGCCTTGAGCGAATTTCGCGACCAGCACGACGACGACGGTGACGCCGGTCACGAGCGCTCCGAACCCGTTGACGAGTGCGCTCTTCACCCAGTGCGGCCCCCGATTTTTCAGCCAGTGCATCACCATGCCGGATTGCGAAAGCGTGAACGCCAGAAATGCGCCGACGGCATAGAGCGGAATGAGCCGGTCCGTCACGCCGCCGAAAAGAATCAGCAGCCCGCCGCAAAGCACCGCCAGCACAACGATGCCGTAGGTATAGACGAGCCGCCGCCCGCGGTATCCGAAGGCGTGCGGCAGGTAGTTGTTTTGCGCGATGGCGCGGCAGAGGCGCGGAAAATCGGCGAACGCCGTGTTGGCGGAAAGCGAAAGAACCAGAAGAATCGACGCGATGGTCAGGTAGTAGAAAACGCCTTTGCCGAAAACGGCGCCGACGAGCATCGAGAGCAGGCTCTGGTAGCCGGGCTGGCCCGGATCGGTTGCAGCGATGCCGTAAATCTTCACGAGATAGGAAATTCCCGCCAGCAGCACCGCCAGCAGAAAAATAATCACGGTCAGAGTGCGCCGGGCGTTTTTCACGGCGGGCTCGCGGAACGCCTTCACGCCGTTGCTCACGGCTTCCACGCCGGTCAGCGCCGTGCACCCGCTCGCGAAAACTCTCAGCAGCAGCCAGTAGCTGACGGCTTCGGTCATGCGCGGCGGAGGCGGAAGCGGAGCAACCGGTGTGGGATGCCCGCCGCTCAGCAGAACGCGGATTACGCCTGCAACGATCGTAATGAGCAGCGTGCCCACGAAGAGATACGTGGGAACGGCGAACGCCGTGCCCGCCTCGCGCAGGCCGCGCAGATTCAGGATCGTGATCGCGATCAGAATGCCGACGCACAGAGGAACCGTGTGCGGCAGCAACCGCGGGACGGCCGAAACCAGCGCGCCCACCCCCGCGGAAATGCCCACGGCGGCCGTGAGGATGTAGTCGGCGAGCAGCGCGGCCGCGGCAAGCAGGCCTGCATGTGCTCCAAGGTTGAAGCGCGCCACCGTGTAGGACCCGCCGCCGGAGGGATACGCGGCGATGGTCTGGCGATAGGAGAAGTACACGATCACGAGCAGCGTGATGATCGCGGCGCTGATCGGAACGATATACCGCACGCCGAGAAGGCCCAGCGGAATCAGCAGGCTGAGGGCGGCTTCCGGCCCGTATGCAGCCGAGCTAAGCCCGTCGAGACCGAAGATCGGAATGCCCTGCACGGCGCCGATCTGCTCGGCGCGTTCGTCGCTCGTCTTGATGGGCTTGCCGACAACGACGTCCAGTATGTTCATGAGCGATTGGCGTCCATGTGCCGTTCACGCCGGGAAAAGCTGGATCTGCCCACCGAGTGGGTGGCGGCCCTGACAAGGGCCAGTTCCGGCCCCGCGATTGTACGATGATTCTCTGGCGGAGCATGCAGCGCGGTTTTCGACTTCGTAGCGCTGGCTTGCCCTGATGCCTCACCGGTGGTGAGGCGGAATGGGCTTGTCCTGAGTCAGTCCGAAGGGCACCTTGCCGGCCTTTGCCTTCGTAGCGGCCGCCTTTCGCGTTCTTTGCGTCCCGGTCGAATTGTGACCGGGAAGGCGGGCGGCCTTTGCTGTCATCCCGAGAGAGTCCGCCGGGTGTTCTGGCGGACGCCGAGGGATCTGCTCTTTTTTTTGGGGCTATGTAGCGCAGTTGCTTTTGTAGCACAGCCAATCTTGGCTGTGCTCTTGGTTTGCGCCTATGTAGCGCGGCTTTCGCTACCGTAGCGCCGGCATTTTGCCGGCTTGCTTGCGCTGAACGAACCGAACGCGTTGGTGGGCGCAGTTGCTTTTGTAGCACAGCCACTCTTGTCTGTGCTCTTGGCTTGCGCTCTTTGCGCAGCGCGGCGAATGAACGTCTCGCGCTTCTTGCGTCCCGACGGGTCGTGTCGGGAAGGTGGGCCCGAGTTTCTTAGGGGGTCGGAGCTTTCGCGTCGTCTTGCCCCGAGCGAAGCCGAAGGGTTGCGTCCCGGCGCAGGGAGGCCAAAGTGGAAATCCCGGCTAATAATAAGTCAGAGGCAGCGACCGGTAGGGAAGTGTTTCCGGCAGGTGTTCGCCGGCGCGTCGAAATTCCTGGGCGCGTGCACCCTTCCGCCTGGCCGCCGCCTCTTGTCGAAGAACGGTCGCCGTTTCATGGTCACTTCGATTTGAAGCCGACCTTGGAGGACCTCTGTGCTACTTTGGACTCTCATCCAAAATGTCTTGGAGGTTCCCCATCGCGGTTTCCATTCTTCGACGATTCCTCTTTACACCAAGACAAGAAAGAAAGCTGTGATGCATGTCACAGTCGGTGGTAATGGGCTTCGACATAAGTTTTCACGTCGCTTTGCGCACCGTTCACTCTCCGAAGCCTCGGCGTAGGAGGGCGCAGTTGCCTTTGTAGCACAGCCAATCTTGGCTGTGCTCTTCGCCGCTGGTGCAGTGTTAATCCATCCCCAGTTGACGATCGCCGTGCTGTTCGGATATTTTTTGCGAGTGAACCGCTCGGCCTGCGAACGATTCTGGGAACTCTGTTCGTTCTCGTCAGCGTCGTCGTGATCACCACCACCCGCGCGACCAAGCCCGCACCCGCCCTCCCCGTGCAAGATTCCGCCGAAGCTGTGGGGTCATGATCTGCCAGCGCGGCGATCATATATCGCAGAATTGCCATCTGCCGCAGCCGACGAGCAGACCTTAGGGTCGCAACTTGCGCTTGAGGCCGCTTTGCGTCATGCTTTATGGGGCAAGATGGCATACGTCAAGAGAATCGTTTGCCTCGCGAATTCCTACAAGCCACCAAACGGACGCTGCATTGCGGGTAAGGAAGTGCTTGCAGATGGGTATGGCGGATGGATTCGACCCGTGAGCGGGCGATCTACAGCCGAAGTTTCGTTCTCCGAATACAGGTACGAGGACAATACTAGTCCCAAGCTTCTTGACATCGTCGACGTTCCACTGCTAAATGCCGATCCCCGCCACCATCAGGTTGAAAACCACGTCATCGCTGCGGCCCGTTGGGTGAAGAGAGGTGAGCTTCCATGGGATGAGCTCGAGCAACTCCGGGATCGGCCAGCGTCCCTTTGGATCAACAGCGGTCACACTAACGCAGGGCATTACGACTGCATCAGTCACGCAGAAGCTGCCACAGTCCAGGATTCTCTGCTACTTATCAGAGTGGACGATTTCGTCGTTGAGATAGGTAGAAACCATTGGACTGGACGAAAAAGCTATCGAGGCAAGTTCGAATACAACGGTGTGCACCACAATTTGAGTGTGACCGATCCCATCGTCCGGGACGCGTTTGCCGCCAAAGAAGAAGCCGATTACCCACTGAAGGATGTCTATGTTTGTGTGAGCCTGACCGAACCTTACGAACACGATGATCGATGTCACAAGCTCGTTGCGGCGATAATTACCAAGCGGCCCTTGTGAACAAAACCATGCAAGAAGCTGTTTTCACGATCGGACATTCGACGCACCCGCAAGCGCGTTTCATCGCTCTGCTACTCCAGCACGGCATCACGGCGCTTTGCGATGTGAGATCCACGCCCTATAGCCGCGCCAATCCGCAATTCAACCGGGAGGAGCTGAAAGAGTCCTTGCGTGACTGCGGCATCAAATATGTTTTCTTGGGCAAGGAGCTGGGCGCGCGGAGCGAAGACCCCGCGTGCTACGAGAGTGGCAAAGTTCAGTACGATCGCTTGGCGCGCACCGACTTGTTCCGGTTGGGCTTAAAGCGTGTGCTGAAGGGAATGAAAGGCTACCGACTTGCCCTCATGTGTGCCGAGAAGGAGCCGCTTGAATGTCATCGTACGATTTTGGTCGCAAGGCACCTAGCTGATCATGGCCTAGACGTTCAGCACATTCATGCAGACGGCAGACTTGAAAGCCACGCGGAAGCGCTGAGTCGACTGATCCGGATGCTTAACTTGCACGAGCAAGATATGTTCCAGTCCCGCGAGGAGCTTTTGGCCAACGCCTACCGTCGTCAGGAGCGGCGTATTGCGTACGACTCCCGCGAGGTTGTCCCTGAGGATGCCAGGGCCAGCGGTGCTTCTGGATGAAACTTTACACTATCGGTTTCACAAAGAAGTCGGCCGAGGCGTTCTTCACCCGGTTGACAAATTCCGGAGCAAAACGCTTGGTTGATGTCCGGTTGAACAACGTCTCGCAACTCGCAGGCTTCACGAAGAAAGACGATCTTCGGTACTTCACGAAAGCTATTTGTAACATCGACTACGTCCATGTTCCCGACCTTGCCCCAACTAAAGATATTCTCGACGCCTACAAGAAAAAGAAGGGCGATTGGGGGTTGTATGAGCGACAGTTTCTGGATCTGATGCGGTCGCGGCACATTGAAAAGAAGGTCTCACGTGACTTACTGGACGGTGCTTGTTTGCTGTGCAGCGAGGAAAAGCCGGAGCATTGCCACCGCCGACTTGTTGCCGAATACCTCCAGGAACACTGGTCGGATGTTGAGATCGAACACATTCTTTAGCTTCTATCGCCCTTTCCACCCTCCAGTAATTATTGGCATCACAGTCCACACAGGCGATCCCTTGCGCGGCGTTCTGCGTTATGGCAGCGTGGGCGTGGAGGAAGCTTGTGAAATTCGTGGCAACATCGAGACGGGTTCCCGAGGCTTCGGGACGAAGCTTCGGGACGGCCGCACGCGCGGCAAATTCCCTGCGCCCTTGCCTCCGACGACCTGACGAGGGTCGTCGTCCAGAGCGAGTTCGCCGGAGCGGACGAGCCGAGGGGCTTGCCTCCCTGCCTCCAGCTTCAAGCCTCCAGCATCGAGAACCTAATCGGTACACCAGAGGAACAGAAATGGTCGCAAGTGATTGGAAACAAACGATGACGCCTCATTCTGGCAATAATATACTAGGCTAACCAAAGGTGCTAGGATCAAGGGGCCGTGACAGGGCCAAGCAAACTGCTAGTTATCATTGCGATTTAACTAAACTCGTGTACCATTGCGCTTCTAATAGTGGGGCTGTAGGCTCAGTTTATGGGGATTTCCTCTCGCTAACTAAATCGTGGTCTCGGGCATCTGTATTAGGAGGGTGAGGGGATCATGGCTCAAGCATTGATTCAAGCGCAGTACACTCTAATCGGCCGTACCAAGCGCGAAGGCGATTGGTACGTCGCGTATTGCCCCCCTCTTGACATTACCACTCAAGGCCGCAGTGAGGCTGAAGCCAAGAAGAATCTTCAAGAAGCTGCTTCTCTTTTCATCATTAGTTGCATTGAGCGCGGCACTCTCGACCAGGCACTTCGGGAGTTGGGCTTTGTGAAAGTCGGAAATCACGATGCCCCGCGTCGCCCCCATAATTCATTCGACATGGTTATCCCGGTCCCAATGCGCTTTGCCGAAAAGACGCAACTGTGTCCCGTCTGACGAGCCTACCTTGGGGAAAAATCGTCTGCGTCTTTGAGCAAATCGGTTACAAGCGAGCCGGACAAAAGGGAAGTCACATCAAGCTCGAAAAGGCTGGAACACCGCGTCCCCTCATTGTTCCCCATTACGATGAAGTAGGAAAAGACATCATTCTAAATCTAATCAGGACGGCCGGAATCACCCGTGAGGCATTCTTGGCGCTGCTGGAGAACTGCTGATTGTCCATCCACGCTACTTTTCTCGTGGCCTAGTCCGGCGGGTTCCCATCTCTGGTAGGATAGTTTCGATTTTGCGGATATGGCCGGATATTTGCAGGTGCGCAAACCACGGCCTTGGGTGCCTCTTGAATTTTCGCAGGAAATCGGCCTTTGCGGTTATCAAAGCATCGACCCATTGAATTGGGGAGTATTTGTCGCAGCTTTCCGTCGCAATAATCGCGCATTCCGTTCTCTTGATTGCCTCAACATGCGTGTGACGCATGTTCTTGTCCATTGTGAAGAGAGTGTATCCGTTTTCTTCGCAGTGTTTGATAATCTGAGGGTCTTTCACTCGCTCTCGACGATGCGCCTCTTCTGGAAACTGCTCCGCGAAAAAAACTACCTTGAATCCAGCCGCGATGAGTTTATCGCGACAATCCCTGCCAAACCCTTGCTCCAAGAACAAAACACATTCTTCACGCCGCTTTTGGTAGGGCAAGGTTCAAATGCCTCAGTGATTCCGTAACGAGTCGCTGAGGCACGTCGTAATCCCTCGCAATATCTCTCACCGACTCTCCCTGTCTCCTTCGCGCCGCTACTGCGAGCGCGGGTATGCGGGTCCCGGTAATGACCTGACCGGGGATTTTTGTACCAGGTGAAGTGAGAGAGAATTCACCTGGGAGGAAGAACGGTCATGCCGATCA
>Ga0209415_10000801_pt1 | contig 59255 bp, 68 predicted proteins | sample PeaSoiSIISIP2007_FD_187696 | JGI IMG/M metagenome (GOLD analysis project Ga0209415, IMG submission 187696) | Peat soil microbial communities from Weissenstadt, Germany - SII-SIP-2007 (SPAdes) (version 2) | ecosystem: Environmental > Terrestrial > Soil > Wetlands > Peat | place: Germany... | reverse complement strand
ACCGCAGGCTCACGGGGCGGCATTGTGGGCATCTACCAGCGGCACGATTACGCCAACGAGAAACGCGCTGCTTTGGAAGTCTGGGGTGCGCACGTGACGGTGCTTGTCGAGGGCCGCGAGCCGGGCAAGGTGGTGCCGATACGCGGCACGCCGAGGCTATAGGCAGAGCGCTCCTCGGAGGGGCTGGGCCCAATCAAAACAAACTCGCGGAGCTGAGCGAAAGTATGCAAATCGCGGCTAAACTGATCCCCGACGAATGCCCCGTTTCTACCCGCGCTGCCGGTGAACCTGCGCGGAGCTCCTCACGGAGAGTGCATGTCCAAAGCCCAAAAAGCGTCCCGTGGTAACAAGGCCTCTTCGGAAGTTGAGGAATATCGCGGGCTGCTAGCAGAACCGATGTATCCGCTGTCTCTGCTGGATATGTGCAGCGAAGAACGGGTGCAAGAATGGATTCGCCAGCGCACCAATAAGATGGCTCTTCTTTTAAGCCACCACGGAATTGATCCTACGGGGGAGGACTGCTGGCGCAAACTCGCCCTCGCATTAGCCAAACGTCATGTCCCAGGATTTAGGCCGCCCCCTCCTGGTCGGGGACAGCCACTCACTCGTAAGGAAGATGACGTAACGCTGATGTGGTTATTTTATTTTTTGAAGCGACGAGATTTATTTGAAGGGCGAGATTTAAGTGACAGAAAAGCATCGAAGAGATCGCAGACAAAGAGGTTATGGAAGGCAACGCCGAAACGCTTCGGACGCGGTATCGAGAGACAAGGTCGCGGTGGAAGCGACATGGAGTCTGGGAAACGTACATGAACTTTTTGGATCGGATGTTGAACTACATTGAGGTACATAAGGGCAAAGATGCAGCTGTGCGTTTCGTTAAAGATACCATCGACGTTATAGTTAGCGGTGGCTCAGAAAATAGCAACTTCTCTGATCTGATCGCGCAGCTGAATGCGGCTCGGCATCGCCTCAGTGGGGAGTATTAGATTCATTTATCCCCCAGTGAATCCGTATGCGATTCATCTCGTGTCTTCACTTGAAGGAACGCGAGATGACGCACGAAAACTCCGTTAGAGACTGCAATCCATCCTTGCTAGAGGACGTACTGTTGACCGCAGCACAGCTGCGGCACCGCCGGGGCGACTGCTCCGATATGCTCATATGGAGGCGCCTACACGGTGACGCCGACATGCCAGTCCCGGTCCGGATGCGCAGGCGTCGCTTTTGGTATCTGAGCGCGATCGTTGCTTACGAGCGCGCCTTGTTCGAGCGTGCCAGCGCCAAGAGTGTGGAGGTCGCGTGAGACATGACCCCACACAAACAAACCCCAAACCGTCGAGGGCGGCGCTATAAAAGGGAACCTGTGTTAGGTGTTGAAGGGGTCGTCGCATGGAAAAGCAAGAATGCGGCTACATGTTCGACACAGTCATATTCAATAAGTTCGCGGACGGTGAGCTATGGTTGCGAGATATTGGTCATCGCCGAGTGATCGCAACTCATGTTCAACATGATGAGTTGTCGAACACTGAACGCACTGACCGGAAAAATCTGCTGCTGGCAGCATTTGAAAGCGTGGCCCCTGAAAGTCTGCCGACCAGCAGCGCAGTATGGGACTTGTCCAAGTGGGATAAGGCGCGATGGCCGAGTCCAGGTAGCATCTACAACAAGCTTCTCGCGCAGATACAGCTCTTGGATAAAAAGGCAAAAAAGAAGTCGCATCCTGGAAATCAGGAACGTGATGCCCTGATCGCAGAGACGGCAATCAAAGAACGGCTGGTCCTAGTAACAAATGACGCGAGCTTGGGATATGCAGCGAGAGCATTTGGCTGCAAAGTGATCACCCTCGAAGAATTCCGGCGAGGCTGATTGCATAGGGTCCCACTGACAAAAAAAGGCGCCGGCCGAAGCCGACGCCACTAATTATTGTCCCTTAATCCAACCGCCCTTGCAGCCTGCCTTGAATTCATTGGCGTCGATCGTTCCATCGCTGTCAGTGTCGACCATGCCGAAATCGATCACGTAAGGATCCGCCTTGTACTTGGTGATGGTGGCGCCATTCGGTGATACCAGAGTCCAGAGTTCTTGGCATTTGGCGCCATCGAGGGGAACCCCTTTTTCGGCAGCCTGCGCAACACCGCCAATTAAAAGCCCTGCCGCGCATGTCAAGATCATCATTCTCATGATTCATACTCCTGCGGCTGGGTACACGCGGGAAGTCTACCACATGAAGTGTACCGTTCAGGCATTGGTCGAGGGCGACGCGCCGGGTAGCGCCGGTCTCACATCGCTTGTCGAGCAGCGTCTAGTCCCTTTTTGAGATTGTCAGCGTTCATGACGGGCAGCAGCTCAACCTCCGCATCGAAGCCCATAAACAACGGTTCGACGATACCTGGAATGTCCGAGGCGTCTTGCATGTCGAAGAAGATCATTGCGCTCCTGAGACCGTCCTGGGCGACGAAGTATGCGGCTTCGGGCCAGCGCGAGAGGATCGAGACGATAATGTTCATGCTCCGATGGTAACCTGCGCCTCGCATCCCCTAGCGGGCATCTCAAACAAAGGAGGAAACATGCAAAAGCTGATCACTGCCCTCGCGGCAACAGCAGCGATACTCACTGCCGGCTCTATTGTGTCGCATGCTGAGGCGACGCCGGCGACGGGGATCGGGTCTCTGGCAAAAAGCTCTTCGCTCGTTGAAGACGCTGCGTGCTGGTGCGGCCCGTACCGATGCGCGTGCGGTCATCGCTACTACCGGCCCTATGGCTATGGCTATGGCTACCGGCATTATGGTTACGGGTACCGCTATCACTACTAGGCAAATACCCGGCTGATTTAAGCTGGAAATGCTAAGCCCTCGGCGGGGTTCGCGCGGGGGCTTAGTTTTAGGTGCTAGCCGAAGCCGACGTCAATCTGCGAAACCTATAAAAGAAGGCCCCGGCGCGGGGAGCAGCACGGGGCTTAGTTTTTACGCGAGCTTGGTGGCTTAAACGCCACCACCCGAAAGGTTATCAGCCCGTCTCGACCGGACCGACGCGGCTAAATGGAGCGCCGTTATGTCACCAAGTTAAAGCTATCAAAAATATTAGGCAAAATAGAGCCCTTAGCTATAGTTGTATTTTGTACTTGCCTCGACCATGAGCTGCGCTTTGACTTGGCCGTTAACAACTTGTGTTAACGGGAAATCCCAAGGAGAAAGATTATGCGCGTCCTAAACAGCGTTGAGCTGCAAGCAGTTTCTGGCGGCCTCAGTTTGAAACCTGTTCCTGTATGTCATCCTATATGCCGTCCGATCCGAGTCGTCTGCAGACCCGAGCCGAGATGCGGCGGTACTCCAGTTACGGCCAAAAGAGCCTTATAAACAGCTACTGCTCTTTCGAGGGACTCCCTCCGTCCTCGGGCGGAGGGAGTTTCCCGTGCGCTTCAGCAGCGTGAGCGGCTCGGTGTCACCCGCCGCCTCCGAAGCCGCTTCACCTCCTCAGGCGCCACGGCGACAGCTAGGCCACCAGCCAAGCCGCCACTCCATTGGCGCCCATAACGTGCGCCAGCTCACCTGCAGGCTATGTATGCGGCGCAGCGTGGCGAGTCTCACGCCGATTGCCTTGTGGTCGACAATGCTAGAGCGCTTCATGACTGCACCTCCTCGGTTGAGGCGATATAGTCGCGCACTGTCTTGATGAGGCCTTTGAAGTGATCGCCGAAAATGCTGTGCTCGCCGATATCCTCCTCCTCGACCACGAGATCGAGCGCTGCTATCGCGCTTGCAGTGTTGAGAGCTGGGGTACGGGCGGCCGCAGAGAGTATGGAATTCGCCCTGTCATGCCAGGCGTCGATATCCTCCTCGCTTAGGTCATCATGCTTTGCATTTATGGCTGCGATTTCCGCTCTGTACCGGGTGATTAATTCGCCGAGCTTGTCCTCGGTGTCCCCGACGTGGACATCGGATTGAGCCTTCGTGGGGCCGATGGAAAGCCCCACAGCCGGGATAGCCGCCACGGCCGCAAGAGCCGCCAGTCGTGACAGAACGGCGGCTGAGGTGCTTCATGACCGCACCTCCTTTGAGCGTGAGGCTGCTCGCGCAAGGTAATCCCGTACCTGCCTCCGCAAGCGCGAGCATTGCATCCTCGAAATCGCTTTCGTATTCGCCGAGGTGAGCGAAATACTCGCCCCGCAACATTTCGAATGCGGCTAGCGCTTCTGCTGCGCTGACAGGCTTGCTGAGAACTTTGAGATCGCTCCAAAGTGCCCGCACCATTTTGTCGACCCGCGCATCAACTTCGTCGTCCTCGAGGCCGCGCAGGCCGAGCTCGGCCGCTTCCCAGCGCGAGAGGATCGAGACGATATCTTTTGAGATCGCAGAAGTTTGCATTTCAACCTCCTTTGGTTGCGAGTGTTACCTCGCTGGTTACCTACGGAGGGGAGTCGGGCAAAGCGCTGCTGGGCTAAGCAATTGAGAGAACAGGTGAAACTTGAAGATGCATCCACTCCCTGAAGAAGACCGAAAATCCTGAAGGTGTGATGAGGGTTCGGGCCGCTTGTGCTTCACTCCCCCCTTGAGGGGGGAGGGACAGGGAGGAGGGCAAGACCAAAAAAGACTTCGACCATCGCTCGCAATTCACCCCCCTCCGACCCTCAAGGGGGGAGCGGGAGCAACAGGGTGCGGCTCTTGAAGGTGTCACACTCAACCAGCCGCATATTCGACGTCATCTTTGTAGAGGCCGTAGGCGGCCTTGTACTCCATGATTCGGGCGACCTCGTCGATCGGTCGATACAGGGCGGATCGTCACCGCAGGCGGCGTGGGCACCATCCGCCAAATCGTTTGCGCAAGCCCAGCCTATCTCGCCAGGCGAGGCGCGTCGCAACTGCCGCAGGAGCTTGCGGGCCATGACTGCATCAGTTTCACGGCGCTGTCGCCGCCGGAGCTGTGGGAGCTTTGCAGGGCCGAAGCCCCAGCGGCGGGTGAAGTTGCAGCCACGCCTGATCGTCATTACGGCGGAGCGGCCATCGATGCCGCCAAAGCGGGGCTCGGCATCACGCGCGTGCTCTCCTATCAGGCCGAGGCAGGGCTCCCCGACGGTTCCTTGCGCCTCCTTGCGCCTGATCCTCGAGGACTACGAGCTGGAAGCCGCTCCCGTCAGCCTGGTCCATAGAGAGGACCGTCTGCCGCAAGCCAAGGTCCAGAGCTTCATCGCCTTCGCCGTGGCGCGCTTGCGCAAACAGCTGAAACGCCTCGATAGGCTTCAGGGCGACTGGGGCAAGGATCCCCTCCCTTCAGCTTCCCAAAGCTGAGACAAGCTGCTAAAGGAAGCCGCCAACCGGTGGACGCTTCGCGTTTGTGTTTCGCGTCGCTTAGCAAGTCATTCCACCTGTCGATGAGGTTGGCCGATGTCCGAAGGGCAAGCTCCAGAAAAAGATAAGTTCCCCCAGAATTCCCACGTCGCGCTCACCTTCGACGACGTGCTGATTAGGCCGGCCGCCTCCGACGTGCTGCCGAGCGCCGTGGATGTGAGCTCGCGCGTCACACGCAGCATCTCCGTGCATATCCCCATTCTCTCGTCGGCCATGGATACCGTCACCGAGGCGAGGCTTGCCATCGCCATGGCGCAGGCGGGCGGCATCGGCGTCGTCCACCGCAATCTCGATCCCGACGCCCAGGCGGCCCAGGTGGCGCAGGTGAAGAAGTTCGAGTCCGGCATGGTGGTGAACCCCGTCACCATCTACCCAACCGCAAGCCTTGCCGACGCGCTGAAGCTGATGGCCGACCATCAGATCTCGGGCATTCCCGTGGTGGAGCCCGCGCGGAACGGCGGCCGCGACGGCAAGCTCGTCGGCGTCCTCACCAATCGCGACGTGCGCTTCGCCACCAATCCGAGCCAGCCCGTTCACGAGCTGATGACCAAGGAACGGCTCATCACCGTCACCGAAAGCGTCGGCATGGAGGATGCCAAACGCCTCCTGCATCAGCACCGCATCGAGAAGCTCCTCGTGGTCGATGACGAGTATCGCTGCATCGGGCTGATCACGGTGAAGGACATCGAGAAGGCGAGGGTGCACCCCAATGCCTGCAAGGACGAGCAGGGGCGCTTACGCGTGGCGGCGGCGACCAGCGTGGGGGACGAAGGCTTTGCCCGCACCGAGCGGCTGATCGACGCCGGCGCCGATCTCATCGTTGTCGATACCGCCCATGGGCACCAGGCTCGGGTGCTCGAGGCGATCGGCCGGATCAAGCGGCTATCGAATGCGGTGCAAGTCGTCGCCGGCAATGTGGCGACGCGCGATGGCACCATGGCCCTGATCGACGCCGGCGCCGACGCGGTTAAGGTCGGTATCGGTCCCGGCTCGATCTGCACCACCCGCATTGTGGCGGGGGTCGGCGTACCGCAGTTCACGGCGCTGCTCGAGGCGATGGAGGTGGCGAGGAAGCACGATGTGCCGGTGATCTCCGACGGGGGCATCAAATATTCCGGCGATCTCGCCAAGGCGCTCGCCGCGGGGGCCGACTGCGTGATGGTCGGCTCCCTGCTCGCCGGCACCGACGAGAGCCCGGGCGAAGTCTATCTTTACCAGGGCCGCTCCTATAAGGCCTATCGCGGCATGGGCGCCGTCGGTGCCATGGCGCGGGGCTCGGCCGACCGCTATTTCCAGCAGGACATCAAGGACGCGCTGAAGCTCGTGCCTGAGGGGGTGGAGGGGCAGGTTCCCTATCGGGGGCCGCTCTCCAGCGTGCTGCACCAACTGATCGGGGGTTTGCGCGCCTCCATGGGCTATACGGGCGCGCGGACCCTTGCCGAGTTCAGCGCCCGCGCCGAGTTCATCCGCATCTCCCCGGCGAGCTTACGCGAGAGCCACGTCCACGACGTGACCATCACGCGGGAATCGCCCAATTATCCAAGAGAAGGCTAAGCGGCATCGGGGTGCATTGGCCGGTTCAGCCTACTCCACTCCCAGTTTCTTGATCTCGTCGACGATGCCGGGCTCCAGCTCGAGCGCATGGGAGATTTCGGCGCTGCCATCGGTGGGCTTGCCTTTGCGGCTTTTCACCAGGCCGATTCCAACCAGGGCGGAGGCATCATTCTCATGGATCTTGAGCGCCATGTTGAAGTCGTTCATGGCGTGGTCGAGATCGTTCTTGAGCACGTAGATCCAGCCGCGATCGACATAGCTTTTGGGGTTGTCCGGCTCGCGCTTGATGATCTCGCTATAGTCCGTCACCGCGCGGTCGTAGTCCTTCTTTTGCCGGAAGAGGTCGGCGCGCTTGGCGTATCCTTGCGATGAATCGGGATCGAGCTTGACCTTTTGGTCGAGCTCGGTGATGGCACGATCGAGGTCGCCCTGGTCGCTGAAAATTTCCCCCCGTAGCATGTAGAAATCCCCGCGGCTCGCATCGAGGCGGATGGCCTCGTCCACATCGGCGAGAGCTTTGTCGAAGTCTTGCTTGGCCCGATACGCCGCCGCGCGCATCAAATAGAAATTAGCCTCTGTCGGATCGAGGCGAAGCGCCTCGTCCAGCTCGGCGAGGGCTCCATCCAAATCGCCGGTTGCTGACAGGCCGATGGCACGGTTGCCATGGGCGGCGACAAGCTTGTCGGTGTCCTTGGTGCCCGAGGCGATGAAGGCCGCGCAGCCGTCCAGAACCTCCTTGATCGAGCCCTTGCCGGTGAAGCAGGGATTGCTCTCGACGCTGCTGGCTGAAGCGGCCGGGGACGTACTCGGAGCCGCGGGCTCGACGGGGGTCAAAACCGGAGCCTCGGCCGGCGTGGATGGAGCTTGCGAGTCCTCAGCCAATGCGGGTGCCGCCAAGGCCGATGCGAGCGCCAGCGCTCCAGCAATAGCTACCCACGATACCATGGCCTTACGCCTGATCACGTGCATTTATTCCTCCTTAGACCAGGGAAATTCGGGATTTTCCCCCCTTTAAAGCGATGCTACAGGGCCTCGTCAATTGAACTTCCGTTCATGAGGTGAATGGTCGCCAGGGCTGCCGGGGGGCAACCCGCGCTCTACACGGGCGATCGATGCAGAGTATAAGGGCAGCCAAGGGCGCGAGCGCTGGCCGGCCCTTTGGTCAGGGGCAAGGGGAGGGCTCTCATGTCGATGCAGGCCATGCTGATGCCGGTGTTTGCGCAGGTCGCGCTCACCTTCGTGCTTCTGTTCTGGATGCAATTCTTGCGCATGCGGGCGATACGGCGCGGCCAGGTGCCCGCCCACTCGGTTGCGCTCAGAGAGCCGAACTGGCCCGCCCGCACCCTCCAGGTCGGCAACGCCTTCCACAATCAGCTCGAGACGCCGCTCCTCTTCTATGTGCTGATCCTGCTCGCGCTCGTGACCAGGACCGCAGACTCGATCCTCTACGTTTTGAGCTGGCTGTTCGTGGTGTCGCGTTTCGCGCACGCCTATATCCACCTCACCTCTAATCGCATCGACCGGCGGGCACCCGTGTTCCTCGTCGGGGCCATAGGACTTGCCCTGATGTGGATCATCGTCGCCGCCCGCGTCACCATCGCGTCGACTGGATGACCCCGGGGGCACGGGCGAGCGCCGCCATCGAGGTGCTCGCCGATATCGGGACGCGCAAGCGCCCGGCGGCCGAAGCCTTGAAGGATTGGGGGCTTGCCCACCGCTTTGCCGGCTCCGGCGACCGGGCCGCGATCGGCAACCTCGTCTTCGACGCGCTCCGCGCCCGCGCGTCGAGCGCCTATGCCATGGGGGACGACGCTCCGCGCGCGCTGGTGCTGCGCACGCTCGTTTCGGGGTGGAAGGAGACGCCCGAAGCCGTGGCCGCTCTTGCCGATGGCAGCCGCTTCGCGCCGGCGCCTCTAACGCCTGCCGAGCTTGTCGGACTTGAGCGAGACGTGCCCCCCGACGCGCCGGCCCCAATGCGCGGCGACTATCCCGAGTGGCTCGACCCGCTTTTCGTTCGCGCCTTCGGCGAGCGGGCTGCGGAGGAGGGGGCGGCGCTGGCGATGCGGGCCCCGGTCGACCTCCGGGTGAACACGCTGAAAGCCACGCGGGAGAAGGTGCTGAATGCGCTTCGCCGGTTCGAGCCTACGCCCACGCTCTATTCGCCGCTTGGCGTCCGCATCGCGCCAGGCTCAGGCCCAAGCCGCAGCCCGCATGTCGAGGCAGAGCCGGGCCATGGGAAGGGTTGGTACGAGGTGCAGGACGAGGCATCGCAGCTTGCGACCCTCTTGTCGGGCGCCCTGCCAAAACAGCAGATCGTCGACCTCTGTGCCGGCGCCGGCGGCAAGACGCTCGGGCTCGCCGCCACCATGGACAATAGCGGGCAGCTCTATGCCTACGATACCGACCGCTTGCGGCTACGCCCGATCTTCGAGCGCTTGAAACGGGCGGGCGTCCGCAACGCCCAGGTGCTCGCCGCCGGCGACGCCGGCGCACTGGCTGAGCTTGAGGGCAAGATGGATCGCGTGGTCATCGATGCGCCCTGCACGGGATGCGGCGTTTGGCGCCGGAGGCCCGACGCGAAATGGCGGCTTTCGCCCCAGATGCTCGAGGCGAGGCTCGCCGAGCAGCGTGCCGTGCTCGATCAAGGCGCGCGCCTCGTGAAGCCGGGCGGCCGGCTCGCCTATATCACTTGCTCGGTGCTTCCCCCGGAAAACCGCGACCAGGTCGATGCGTTTATCGCTCGCTTCCCGGACTTCGGGATCGTCCCGTGGCAGGGGAATTGGGAGCAGACGCTCGGCTCGCCGTCGCCGCCTTCCGCCGATGGCTCCGCCGAGACGCTGCTGATGACGCCCCGAAGCTTCGGCACCGACGGCTTCTATGTGGCGGTGCTCGAACGGCGTTGAAAGACCCGGCAACGGCCTTTCGGACCCGGCTCGCCGGCCAACCTCCCAGGGCCGGATGTGCGGCGCTGCCACGCCCGGCAAAAAATTTGGGACGCGACGCCAATACCACTTGAAATTGATGAGAGAGTCGCTGAAATGACTCGCGCTTTTGAGGACAATGAGATTGGCGATGGGCGCCGATGACCGTCCGCGAAAGCCGGAGGGGATCCAAGTCCAATGAATTTGCTTCCCGGCGAGCCTGAAGAGCCGCCCAGTTGCCCAACGGCAACAACATCACTCCTCACCAAACCTCATCTTCTTATCAACTCGCACTCGCCCGTCACGGCCCAAAGCCTTGGCGCGCTGACCGCACGGCTGGAGCGGTTCCCGGTCGGACCGCTCACGCGCGCCTTCCGCAAGCGCTACTTCCCCGAGGTGGAGCCTGCCGAATGGAACGACTGGCGCTGGCAGGCCAGACGCCGCATCCGCACCCTTGCCGAGCTTGAGCGCATCTTCGTGCTCTCCGAGGACGAGCGCGACGCGGTGAGCCGCCATCAAGGGTCGCTGCCGCTCGGCGTCACGCCCTATTATGCGAGCCTGATGGGCCGGGACGATGCTGAGGAGCCGCTCAGGCGCACGCACATCCCGGTCGGCACCGAATATCTGAAGGCGCCTGGCGAGGACGACGACCCGCTCGGCGAGGACGGCCATAGCGCAGTGCCCGGCCTCGTGCACCGCTATCCGGATCGGGTGCTGTTCCTGGCCACCGGCTTCTGCTCGACCTATTGCCGCTACTGCACCCGCTCGCGCATGGTGGGCGAGCCCGGCGGCGACTATTCGTTCAGCCGGCCGCAATGGGAGCAGGCCCTGGACTATATCGCTGCGCATCCGGAGATTCGCGACGTGCTGATCTCGGGCGGCGATCCGCTCACTCTGTCCGATGAGCGTCTCGACTATCTGCTCGGGCGGCTCCGCGCCATCAAGCATGTCGAGTTCGTACGGCTCGGCACCAAAGTGCCGGTGGTGCTGCCGATGCGCGTGACCCGCTCGCTGACCAGGATCCTGAAGAAGCATCATCCGCTCTGGATGAGCCTGCACTTCACCCATCCCGCCGAGCTCACGCCGGAGGTGTCCGAGGCAACTGCGCGGCTCGCCGACGCCGGCATTCCGCTCGGCAGCCAGACGGTGCTGCTCAAGGGCATCAACGACAGAGTCGAGACGCTGAAGACGCTCTATCACGGGCTGCTGATGCGCCGCGTGCGGCCGTATTACCTCTATCAATGCGACCCGATCACCGGCTCGTCCCACTTCCGCACCAGCGTCGACAAGGGGCTCGAGATCATGCAAGGGCTGCGCGGCCACACCACCGGCTATGCCGTGCCGACCTATGTGATCGATGCACCGGGCGGCGGCGGCAAGATCCCGTTGATTCCCGACTATGTCATCGGCCGCGAGGGGGACGATCTCATCCTGCGCAATTTCGAGGGGCAGACCTATCGCTACACCGATCCCGAGGGGACGGTCGGCGCCGATCGGGCGCGCTGCGCCGAAAGCCTCTGATGCGTATCGGCCTTGTCTATGACCTGCGCGACGACTATCGCGCGATCGGCTTCTCCGAGGAGGAGGTGGCCGAGTTCGATCACGTCGACACAATCGATCAGCTCGCGGGCGCCTTGCAGGCGCTTGGTTGCGAGGTCGACCGCGTGGGCCGCGGACAGGCGCTCGCCGCGCGGCTCGTCGCGGGGGAACGCTTCGACCTCGTGTTCTCCATTGCCGAAGGCGTGAAGGGCCGCTCGCGCGAGGCCCAGGTGCCCGCGCTATGCGAGCTGTTCGACCAGCCCTATTTGTTCTCCGACCCGCTCACCAGTGCCACGTCCCTCGACAAGGCGGTGGCCAAGCGGCTCGTTCGCGAGGCGGGCGTGCCGACGCCGGCCTTCACGGTGGCCTATGCGGCCGCGACCGAGCTTCAGGACTGGAGCCAATACCCCGCCTTCGTCAAGCCGCTCGCGGAAGGCACTGGCAAAGGCTGCGAGGCGGCGTCCTTGGTGAGCTCTGGCGAGGAGCTTGCGGCCGCAGCGACCAGACTCTTGCAACACTATCGCCAGCCGGTGCTGGTCGAGACCTACCTGCCGGGCCGCGAATTTACCGTTGGCATCGTGGGCAACGGCACGGACGCGACCGTGCTCGGAATCTGCGAGATCCTGCTGAAGGAGCACGCCGAGGCGAATGTCTATTCGCTCCGCAACAAGGAGCGTTGCGAGGACCTAGTGATCTACGCCCGCGCCGACGACGAGGAGGCGAAAATCGCTGGAACGCGCGCTCTCGCCGCCTACCACGCGCTCGAGTGCCGCGACGCGGGGCGCATCGACTTCCGCTCCGATGCTCTAGGCGATCCCTATTTCCTCGAAGCCAACACGCTTGCGGGCCTGCACCCGCATCACTCCGATCTGCCCATTCTCGCCGCGCAGAACGGCGTGCCCTTCGTCGAGCTGATCGGCATGATCCTCGACGCTGGGCTTGCGCGCTACGGCCTTTGCCGGCCCACATCGGAGCGGCGGCGGAGACGTGCCTGATGGCCGCAAGGCCCGGCGGTTTCATCCCGGTCGTGCATGCCGCGACCAGTGAGCGTCCCGACGAGATCGATACAATAGTTGCCGCCGAAGCCGTGGCCGGAGCCCTTGCCGAGCTTGGCTATGCCACGAAGATCGTCGCCGTTGATCTCAATCTTAGCGACTTCGAGGCGTTGCAGCGCCGGCTGCCCGTGCTCGTCTTCAACCTGGTCGACGCGGTGCGGGGGGACGGCAGGCTCGCGCCGGTCATCCCCTCACTCCTCGATGCCGTCGGGCTTACATACACGGGCGCCCACTCCGACGCGTGGCTCGAAACCCTGTCGAAGGTTGCGACCAAACGGAAGCTTCGGCGCCAAAATCTGCCGACGCCCGCATGGTCGGAGACCGGCAGCGGGCTCGATCCCGAGGCTCGGGTCATCGTCAAAGCCGCGTGGGAGCACGGTTCCCTTGGCCTCGACGAGAGCTCGGTAGTCAGGGGTGCCGAGGCCGCGCGCGTCATCGCGGAGCGCGCGACGCGCTTCGACACCGAGCATTTCGCGGAAACCTATGTCGAGGGGCGCGAGTTCAATCTGGCATTGCTCGAGGACCCCGATGGCATGCGGGTCCTGCCGATCGCCGAGATCGTGTTCGAGGACTGGCGTGACAGGGCTCCACGCATCGTCGGTTACGACGCCAAATGGACGCCCGCGAGCGAGGCCTATACCTGCACGCCGCGGCGGTTCGGGCTCGAGCAGGCCGAGCCCAAGCTTGCCGCCAGGCTGGAGCAGCTTGCGCAGTCCTGCTGGGCGTTGTTCGGGCTCACCGGCTACGCCCGCGTCGATTTCCGCGTCGATGGTGAGGGCGAGCCCTGGATCCTCGAAGTCAACGTTAATCCCTGCCTTAGCCCCGACGCGGGGTTTGCCGCCTCGGCGCGCCAGGTTGGGCTGTCCTATCCCGATCTGATCGGCAGAATCGTCGAGGCCGCGCCCCGAGCCTTGCAAGCCATTGCCTGACATGCTTCGCATGTGACCATGTTGCGTATCCGCAAAGTGGCCGATGCCACCACGGCGCCGAACCGCGCTGCGATCGAGGCTGCACAAAAGATCATGCGCGAGCAGTTTCCGCTGATGGCGGATTACGACATCGCCAAGCTGCCGGACCAGCTCTCCAATCCGTTGAAGCACCGTTTCGTCTCGCGGCTGTTCGTGGCCGAGAATGCGCGCGACCAGACGCTCGGCGTGGCGCTCCTGTTATATGCGCCGGACATCGGCTTCTCTTATCTCGAGATCATCTCGACGGCGCTCGGCCGCACGGGGCGGGGCATCGGCGCCACGCTGTATGAGCGGGTGCGCGAGGAGGCCCGTGCGCTCGGCACGCAGCTTTATTTCGAAAGCCTGCCCGACGAGCCGGCGCTCAGCCCCAACCGCGAGATCAGGGCGAGCAACGCCAACCGGCTCAAATTCTATGAGCGCTACGGCGCCCGGCCGATCATCAACACCGCTTATGAGACGCCCATCAAGCCGGGGCAGAGCGACCCGCCTTACCTGCTGCTCGATCCGCTCGGCTCCAACGATCTGCCGAGCCGCGATACGGTGCGGAAGGTTGCACGCGCCATCCTGGAGCGGAAATACGGGTCGCCGGCCGACTATGTGCAGATGGTCGTCGACTCGATCAAGGACGATCCGATCCGCTTGCGCGAGCCGCGCTACACCAAGCCCAAGGCGCAAAAGGCGGCGGTGCGGGCGACGAACGAGCCGCATATCGCGCTCGTGCTCAACGACGACCACGCCATCCATCACGTGCAGGAGCGAGGCTATGTCGAGGCGCCGGTACGCATCCGCTCGATCATGGCCGAGCTTAACGTCTCGGGCCTGTTCGAGAGGCTGCCGGCGAAGCGTTTCTCCGACCGCCATATCCGCGCCGTGCACGACGGGAGGCTCGTCGATTACATCCGCAAGGCGTGCCTCATCGCCGGGCCGAAGAAGTCGATCTATCCTTACGTCTTCCCGACCCGCAACCCGGCGCGCCCGCCGAAGGACGAGACCGTGCTTGCCGGCTATTACTGCATCGACACCTTCACGCCGCTCAACCTCAACGCCTATCTGGCCGCGCGTTCGGCGGTCGATTGCTCGCTAACGGCGGCGGAGAAGGTGCTGGAGGGGGCAAACCTTGCCTATGCCCTGGTGCGCCCCCCGGGTCACCACGCCGAGACGCGCACCTTCGGCGGCTTCTGCTATTTCAACAACGGGGCGATTGCCGCCAACCTCTTGTCGCGCTACGGCCGCGTCGCCATGCTCGACATCGACTATCACCACGGCAATGGCCAGCAGGAGATCTTCTACACGCGGTCGGACGTGCTCACCGTCTCCATCCACGGCCATCCGAGCTTTGCCTATCCCTATTTCTCCGGCTTCCGGGATGAGACCGGGATCGGCGCCGGCGCCGGCTACAATCTAAACTTGCCCTTGCCGGAGCACATCACGCCGGAGCAGCACCGGAACGCTGTTGCCGAAGCCTTGCGCCGCATCCGCCGCTTCGCCCCGGCCTTCCTTGTCGTCTGCGCCGGGTTCGATACGGCACGGGGCGATCCCACGGGCACCTGGCCCAATCGGGCGAAGGACTTCGAGCAGCTCGGGCACATGATCGGGGAGCAGGGCTACTCCACCCTCGTGGTGCAAGAGGGCGGCTACCGCGTGCGCACGCTCGGCACCAATGTGCGCAACTTTTTCACCGGCCTCGTCACTGGCCGCTCGGCGGCGCGCCAAGTGGCGCCCGCCTTGGCGCGGAGCGCAGGCCAGCGCTCAACGGCCCGCGATGGGCTCGAATGGCGGAGCGCGGTGATGGCCGACGATGTGGGGCGGGTGCGCTCGCTCGTCGTCAGCACCGGCTTCTTCAGCGCCGCGGAGGTGGAGATCGCCGGCGAGCTTGTGACGGAGCGCCTCGCCAAGGGGGTGCGCTCCGGCTACCACTTTATTCTGGCGGAGCGCGGCAGCGGGCTCGTCGCCTATGCGTGCTATGGGCCCATCGACGGCACGCAAACTTCGTTCGATTTGTATTGGATCGCGGTCGCGCCGGAGGAGCAAAGGAAGGGGCTTGGGGTACAAGTCTTCAATCGCGCCGAGGCGGCGATGCGCAAGGCAGGCGCCCGGCACATCTATGCGGATACCTCCTCCTCCGACCGCTACGCGACGACGCGGGGCTTCTACCAGCGCATGGGCTTCTGCGAGGAAGCGCGGCTTCCAGACTTCTACGGGCCCGGCGACGGCAAGGTCATCTACGTGAAGACACTGCACGCTGCTCCTACGGTGGGAGAGGGTGGTCAAGGGGTCAAGTGACAGCGAAGGGGGCAACCGTGCACGCTCGATGCCCTGCAGCTCTAAGCCGACGGTCTGTCCTTCAATCTGGCGGCTCTAGGTGTGGGCTTCCTTGCCGGTCGGCGCACCCTTGTGCCTTCTGCCCTGGCGCAAGGTGCCGACAGCGTCGGCGAGGACGTCGAGACACTTCAGCCAGGCCAATTCCTCTGGCACCCGGAACGGTCGCCGAAGGGTCCGGTCGCCATCATCGTCTCGATCCCGAAGCAGCTTGTCTTCGTCTATCGCAACGACATCTTGATTGGCGTCTCGACCTGTTCGACGGGCAAGCCGGGCCACCAGTGGAGGACGCGGCATGACCCCCGACCCCACGTTGGGGTGGCCGCCGTTCTACTGGCCCCGGTTCCTTCTCTGCCGGGCGCTTCTGGTGATATCGGAGAGCGCCTTGGCATTAGCCGGCGTCATCGCGCCGGAGGAGGTCAAGCGGCTTAGAAGGAGCTAGAGCGCGGAGCCCTGGAAACTCCAAGCTCACAGGGTTCTCGCTAGAGGGCGGCAGCGGTGCGGCCTCCCCAAATGCCGCCCTCGCCTTCTGCCGATAGGTTGGGACTTCAGGCAGCCGCCTTTGGCGGGTTCGGGTTCGCAGCCACCGGCCTTCCACCACCACCAAGTCTCCGCTCGAGCAGGACGATGTCCTCGAGTAGTCGGACTATCAAGCGCTCCAGGGGGTTGCGAACGGGCTGAACAGGGCGCATCCCGATGGCGCCGCCAGAGACAGCCCGCAGCTCTAAGCTGGTTAATTCATGCATAGGGTTCCTTCTAGTCGGCATGCCTCCCGCCGAGCAAGTCAGCATACGCCCCATTTTTGGGGTCTACCCAATGAAGGATGAGGGGTGGCTAATCATCCCAGTACGTATTCGTTTGAGAAATAGACGTATTGGATTCGATTTGTAGGATCAGCCGGGAATGCAATGGGGCGTCGGCTTCGGCGAGAGCCCGGTGACGTGACGCCACCGCGCTATTTGGGCGCGTGGGTCGGCTGAACCCTGACTGATAAGGTTTCGGCTGGTGGCTTAAGGCCACCAGGTCGCGTAGTTGCAACTAAAAGCCCCGCGCTCCCGCTTGGGGTTTTTCTTCGTGGGGCCCGGCTGGGCCGGCGCGACAGGAGAGCTAAGGCCGTGATACGGTTGTCATGGAAGCCAGCTAGCTTCCGCTTTCTCCTGATTGCAATTGCCAGCCCTGGTCGCCCCAACGGCCGGGGCTTTTCATTGGCCAGATTGCAATCCAGTCGGCTTTGGCTGGTGCCTATGGCGACGCGTCGAACCGACTGTCGGCTAGTAACCCAAAAGCACAAAGACCGCGACGCGAACGATGCCAACGATAACGAAACTTAATGCCGCGTAGGCAGCAACCATCCCTCTCTTGTTGGCCCAGCTACCCCCTGCCCAATTCATCGCTCACGCCCCCTCCCGGAGAAGGGCAGACTAGCTCCCGCCCCGGTGGGGCTGAAAGCAACAATCTGGGCAATTGCCTAGAAATTAAGCGAGCGTGTCTATTGCGCCACAACGGGCGTCGGCTTCGGCCGCCTTCCGCTTCCCGAGCCAGATTAGCGTTATGGGCGGAAGGAATCGGGTCCATAGCCTGCGCAGGAGCCCTTGAGCCGCACATCACTACCGAGGATTTGGCAGACATAGACCTTCTTAAGAGGGTCATTGTGAATTTGAGAGGTAGACACGTTCCATCCGTAACTTTGGGCCACGATCGCGATTTGCTCTTCCTCGCAATAAGGTGTGGCAATCGGCCCGTATTTGGTGATTTGGAAATTGCCGTTACACGAGATGTGCGCATCGGCCGGCAAACACAGTGCGAATAGCGCCGCGACGGCAAGACTGGCGAAACCTATTCGGAGCACAATCTTCCTCCTTGGCAAAAAAAGATGCAGCGGACCACCTTCGGCGCTCAAGCCGAGCGGCAGGTGGACATTCGCTTCAGGCCAAACCGACAGCGCCTCGATCTTCGGAGGGCGAAGCGCCTCGACGGCACGCGCCCAAAGCTCAAGCGCCCTTGTCATCGTCTCCAGGGATGCGTCGCCGGTGGACCGCCCCCGTCCTGAACAACGGCGGCAGCGGCTGCTGCAATCCCATGCAAAGGGTTCCGCGCACAATAATTGTCGATGGAGGCTGCGACCGCATCAATATCGGCGAACCGAGCTTGCTTGTGTGGGTTTTCCCAATTGCTCCCAGATACGAAACCGAGCACCCAATCCAACTCCATGTTGTGCATAGCGTTATCGCTTCGATCCGCTGTCCATGCCCCGCACGACAGACCGCCATCCCCGATGACGGACACACCTTGGCTTGCTGCCGGTGATCCACCTATTAGCAGCCCGCACAAGCCTAAAACTAACTCGCGCATGTCCTCCACCTCCTAGCCTTCGTCGGCAAGCTCGGTAAGCGCGCCCCTGATTTCGGTCATCATGCGGACGTGCTCGCGCGCAGGCAGCGAGCGCAAGCAGTCGCCGATGCCGAGCAGGCGAGCCCGAAGCGTCTTGAGCTTGCTAGTCCACACCCGCTCGACCTCGGCAACCTCGACTAGCTCGCCCGCCAACTGCTTCGCCTTCGTCTTCGCGAGCGTGGCTTGCGCCTCGGCGAGCTTGCCGCGCGAGACGGTCGCCGAGGCGATGGCGCTCTCACCACCTTGGCCGGTCGCTAGCTTGCGAAGATGCGCGCAATAGCTTTGGAGCGAAGCATCGAGTACATAGCGCCCCTTGCCCTTGCCCGCGGTGACGACACCGCGCCGGGCAAGATCATGGAAGGCGGCGGAGGTGACGCCAATCAGCCGCGCCAGCGCCGTCGCGCTGACCTCATTGGGTAGCTCGATCTTCTTCGCCATGCAGGCGAGTTTAGTTTCGATATTGGATGATCGCTAGGATGATCGTCGTCGCCGTCGCGACAACTGCTGCGATTGCGGAGAGCCAAGCCGCGTATCCCGCGCGTCGAGCGGCGTCTTCTGCCGCTTGCTTGCGCTTCGTGTCTTGCTCCCGAAGCTGTCTTCGTCGAACTGCTCAAGCGCCTGCTCGACGATCGGCGCCGGCCGCTTCTTCCTCGTCATGGCCGCACCTCGCGTGTGCGAGCGCGGCGGAAAAGCTGTTTCGCGCCAATGGCGGCCTTAACAGGCGTGTGCTGGCTTAATACTGTGGTTTTGCAACAGAGACTTATTTGCGCCGGAATGACGAGTGCGCGCAGTCGGGATTGCCGACTCGGGCGCTATTCGCTAACACCGGCCATGACGGACCACCCGGACAAAATCCTCATCGTCGATTTCGGTGCCCAATACACGCAGCTGATCGCGCGGCGCGTGCGGGAGGCTGGGGTCTATTCCGAGATCGTCCCCTTCGACAAGGCGGAGCAGGCCTTAGCGCCTGTCCTGCCGAAGGGCATCATCCTCTCGGGCGGACCGGCCAGCGTGCATGAGAGCGGCACCCCGCAGTTGTCAGCCACCATTGTCAACTCAGGGGCACCTATCCTAGGCATCTGCTATGGCGAGCAGGCCATGGTGGCAAGCCTTGGCGGGCAGGTGGAAGGCGGTCATACCCGCGAATTCGGTCGCGCCGAGCTTGAGATCACGGGCGACACGCCGCTGTTCCGGGGCGTTTGGCATCCAGGCGACCGGGCACCCGTCTGGATGAGTCACGGCGACCGCGTGACCGCGCTACCGCCAGGCTTCCGCGCCGTGGCCGTGTCCAACGGTGCGCCATTCGCGGCCATCGCCGACGATTCACGCCGCCTCTACGGCGTCCAGTTCCATCCCGAGGTGGTGCATACCCCCGATGGTGCGGCGCTGATCGCGAACTTCGTTCGGTCGATTGCGGGATGCGCCGGCGATTGGTCGATGGCGCAGTTCCGCGAGACCGAGGTTGCGAGGATCAGGGCGCAGGTCAAGGAGGGGCGCGTGATCTGCGGCCTCTCGGGCGGCGTGGATTCGGCGGTCGCCGCATTGCTGATCCATGAGGCGATCGGCGATCAGCTCACTTGCATCTTCGTCGATCACGGCCTGCTCCGCGAGAACGAGGCACGGGAGGTCGTCGACCTGTTCCGCGGCCATTACAACATCCCGCTCGTCGCCGTCGATTCGGGGGCGCGGTTCCTCGCCGCTCTTGCCGGAGTCACCGACCCGGAGGCGAAGCGGAAGACCATCGGGCGCCTGTTCGTCGAGATCTTCGAGGAGGAGGCAGAGCGGCTGGGCTCGGTCGATTTTCTGGCGCAAGGTACGCTCTACCCGGATGTGATCGAGAGCGTCCCCTTCACCGGCGGCCCGTCCGTCACCATCAAATCCCACCACAATGTGGGCGGGCTGCCCGAGCGCATGCGGCTCAAGCTGATCGAGCCCCTGCGCGAGCTGTTCAAGGACGAGGTGAGGGCGCTCGGCCGCGAGCTCGGGCTGCCGCCAGCCTTCGTCAACCGCCATCCCTTCCCGGGGCCAGGGCTCGCCATCCGCGTGCCGGGCGAGGTGACGGAAGAGAAGCTCGCGATCCTGCGGAAGGCCGACGCCATCTATCTCGACGAGATTCGAAAGTCCGGTCTCTACGATACGATCTGGCAGGCCTTCGCCGTGCTCTTGCCGGTGCGCACGGTCGGCGTAATGGGGGACGCCCGCACCTACGATTATGTCTGCGCGCTCCGCGCCGTCACCTCGACCGACGGCATGACCGCCGACTATTACGACTTCTCTCACGATTTTCTCGGCGCTGCGGCGCGGCGTATCATCAACGAGGTACGCGGCATCAACCGCGTCGTCTACGACATCACATCCAAACCCCCCGGCACGATCGAATGGGAGTGAACGAATGACCCTGCTCATCATCGGCATCATCGTCATGATCGGCATCCATCTGGTGCCGGCCTATCCAGATTTGCGCGACAGGCTGATCGGCCGGCTCGGCCAGAACGGCTACCGCGCCTTCTTCTCGCTGGTCTCGACCCTCGGCTTGGTGCTGCTCGTCTGGGGCTTTGCGCGGGCGCCCATCATCCAGGTCTGGTCGCCGCCCGGCTGGACACGCTATGTGGCCATGGTGCTCATGCTGCCGGTATTCATCCTCCTGATTGCGGCCTACTTGCCGGGAGAGATCAAGGCGAAGCTTCGTCACCCCTTCCTCGCCGCCATCAAGTTCTGGGCGCTCGCCCACCTCATCGCCAATGGCGATCTCGCCTCGATTCTCCTGTTCGGCTCGTTTCTTGCTTACGCCGTATTCGACCGCATCACGCTGAAGCGGCGCAGCGAGACGGGGCTGGTCACGGTCCCGGAGACGGGCCCGCCCCGCAACGACGTCATCAGCGTGGTCGGGGGCCTTCTCCTCTACGTCGTCTTTCTCGTGTGGCTGCACCCGCTCCTGATCGGCACCTCGCCTCTACCTTAGGTTTTTTTGCGCTGCGAAAATCCCTATATTTCTGCCATAAGGGAAAAAAGCCCATGGTTTCCTTATCTTTGGGAGCTCGGAACGTGTCGGACGAATTCGCTTCGAAGCGGGTGACCGCCCCGGATATCGCCAAGCGCAAACGACAGGCGCCGATCGTGGCGCTCACCGCCTATCACGCCCATACCGCCCGCATCATCGACCCTTACGTCGATATGCTGCTGGTCGGCGATTCGCTCGGCATGGTCATGCATGGCTACGAGACCACCGTGCCGGTGCCGCTCGAGCTCATGATCATGCATGCCCAGGCGGTGGTGCGCGGCTCCACCAAAGCCCTCGTCGTCGTGGATTTGCCGTTTGGCTCCTATGAGGAGAGCCCGGCTGTCGCGTTTCGCAGCGCGGCGCGGGTGCTGAAGGAGACGGGATGCGGCGCCGTCAAGATCGAGGGCGGCGCCCATATGGCGGAGACCATCCGCTATCTCACCGATCGCGGCATCCCGGTGATGAGCCATATCGGCATGACGCCGCAGGCCGTGAACATGATCGGCAGCTTCAAGCCGCGGGGACGCTTCCGCTCCGAATGGGCGGCCTTCGAGGAGGATGGGCGCGCGGTTGCCGAGGCCGGTGCCTTTGCCGTGGTGCTCGAGGCGCTCGCCGAGCTGCTTGCCGCGCGTATCACCAAGCAAATCCCGATCCCGACCATCGGCATCGGGGCAAGCGCGGAATGCGACGGCCAGATCCTCGTGCTCGAGGACATGCTGGGCTTGAGCCCGCGGGTCCCGAAATTCGTCAAGGAATACGCCCAAATCGGAGCGGCGATCGAGGCCGCTGTGAAGGCCTATGCGGCCGACGTCCGCGCCCGCGCCTTCCCATCGGACGAATACACCTATCCGATGTGCGACGAGCCGGCGCCAGTCACGAAAAAGACCAAAATGACAGGCAGTTAGGCCCCTCGCCGCCTTGCAATTGCCAAGCCCGGAAGCTCGCTTCGGAAGCTGATTGCCTTGCGCGAGCCCGAGGCCTTGACTATACGGCGGAGAGGGAGGAGCGGACCGGCGTCTGCTTCGATGCCTTTGTCCGTGCCGTCAAGCAAAAGAGTTCGCTGCCAATGAGCGACCGTGATTTTTTTCGTGAGGTGGACGAGGCCGTCCGCCAAGACCGATACAAGGCGTTATTCGACAAATACGGCATCTACGCCTTGGTCGGGACCGCGCTCATCGTGGCCGGGGTCGCGGGCTTCAAGGGTTGGACCTATTGGCAAGAGAGCAACGCGCAAGCGGCGGGTACCGAGTTCAGCAATGCCTTGGCGCTCGAGGATAATGGCGATGCCGCCAAGGCGCAGGAAGCCCTCAGTGCATTGGCCGAGAAGGGGCCGGCCGGCTACCGCGTGCTGTCGCGCTTTCAGCTTGCGCTCATCAACGCGCAGGCGGGAGACAATGACAAGGCCGTCGCAATCTACGATGCGCTCGCCACGGACGCCGATACCGACAGCATTCTGAAGGGGCTCGCCACGATCCAGGCGGCGACGCTTCGGCTCGATACGGCGGACTACGCGGAAATGGAGCGGCGCCTCAAGGGCCTGATCGACCAAGGCAGCCCCTGGAGATATTCCGCGCAGGAGCTGCTTGGCCTGTCGGCGTATCGACTGAACAACATGCTGGAGTCGGAGAAACAATTCAGTGCGCTCCTCGCCGATCAAGGTACGCCCTCGAACTTGCGGGAGCGCGCCGACATGATGCTGGCTCTCATCGCGGGCGCGCCGCAGGCGTTGAGCACCACGGCGAAATAGCGCACGCAACCGAAGGTGGCTCAAAAGTGGGCCCGGGTCGTAGACGGGGAATAGGCTGCCATTGGTGGCGCGGGTGCCTTGCGGTGTTGCTTGCCGCGAGCCTCGGCGGCTGCGCGAGCGGCCTGCCGTCGCTCTCGTCCATCAAGCATCCCTTCAAGAAGGCCGAGGAGAAGCTCCCCGGCGAGCGCATCGCCGTCATCACCGACGAGAACGCGGACGCGGTGGATCCGACAGCTGCGGCCAAGCCGATTGCTCTGCCTCCCACCGTCGCCAATGCATCTTGGGAGGAGCCCGGGGGCAATGCTGCCAACAGCCCCGGGCATCTCGCCCTGGGCGCTAGCGTGAACAAGGTGTGGAAGGCGAGCGCAGGAACCGGATCCTCGTCCAGAGGACGCTTGAGCGCGGTCCCGCTCGTTGCCGACGGCAAGGTGTTTACCCTCGACGCCGGCGGTACAGTGTCTGCCTTCTCCGCGGCAAGCGGCGCCAAGCTTTGGGCGACGAGCGTGACGCCGAAGACCGAGAAGCGCGCTGAGGGCTTCGGCGGCGGCCTCGCGCTCGATGCTGGGCGCCTCTACGCCACCACAGGCTATGGCACCGTGGTCGGCATCAATCCCGAAGGCGGCGCCGTGCTCTGGACGCAGAAGGTCGGGGAGCCCGTCCGCAGCTCGCCCACCGCTGCCGGCGGCAAGGTCTATTTCGTGTCGACCGACAGTGTGCTGCATTGTCTCGATGGCGCCGATGGCCAGGAGCAGTGGACCGCGCGCGGCGTGCCGGAGCCGGCCACGCTGCTCTCCAATGTGAGCCCGGCGGTCGGACAAGGCATCGTCATTGCGGCCTTTCCGGCCGGCGACATCTCGGCCTTTCAAGTTGGCAATGGCGAGGCCGCCTGGAAAGAGTCGCTGTCGCGTACCAGCGAGACCAACGCCTCTGGCATCCTCGCGGACCCGGCCCGGCCGGTCATCGATCATGGCGTCGTGTTCGCCGTCAGCCATGGCGGCAAGATGATCGCGGCGTCGGAGTCGACCGGCGATCGGCTGTGGTCGCGAAACCTCACCGGCACGCAGATGCCATGGGTCGCTGGCGACACCGTCTATGTCGTGGACGTGACCGGCAAGCTCATGGCGCTTGCCCGGTCCGATGGCAAGATACGCTGGCTCACTCAGCTTCCCGGCACGTCGCACTGGAATGGACCGGTGCTTGCCGGCGGCAAGCTGTGGCTTGTATCGGCAGAAGGGTCGCTTGTGGCGGCCGATGCGAAAACCGGTCAGGTTTCGAGCACGACCGACCTCGGCACAAAGGTGTTCGTCGCACCGATTGTGGCGGGCGGCCGCATGTATATCCTCGCCGACAACGCCTCGCTGATCGCTCTCAACTAGAAGCCTGGACGGGAGCGGCCAGGCTTCTGTTCACGCTCCGGTCCCTCTTCATGTCCTTCACCATCGCCATCGTCGGACGGCCGAATGTGGGCAAGTCGACGCTGTTCAACCGTCTCGCCGGCAAGCGCCTTGCCCTTGTCGACGACCAGCCCGGGCTGACGCGCGACCGGCGCGAGGCGGAAACCCAGCTCGGAACTATCGACGTCCAGCTGATCGATACCGCGGGGCTAGAGGATGGCAGCGGCGGCCTCACCGCCCGCATGCGCGAGCAGACCGAGGCCGCCATCGGCCAAGCCGATCTCGTTGTCTTCCTGATCGACGCGCGGGCCGGAATCGTGGCAGGCGACGAGATCTTCGCCGAACTCGTCCGCAGCTCCGGCAAGCCGGTGATTCTTGCGGCCAACAAATGCGAGGGCCGCGCCGCGGAACCCGGCATGTACGAGGCCTTCGCGCTCGGGCTCGGCGAGCCCCTTCCCATCTCGGCCGAGCACGGCACCGGGGTCGGCGAGCTGAGCGAGGCCATCGAGCAGGCTGCCCGCGCCCGTGGCAAAGAAGCTCCAGGCCCGCAGGAGAGTGACGAGGACGCGGATGCTGGCGAGCATCCCTTGCGCATTGCCGTCGTCGGCCGCCCGAATGTCGGCAAGTCGACGCTCGTCAACGCGCTGCTTGGCGAGGAGCGCATGATCACGGGCCCGGAGGCCGGGATCACGCGCGACGCCATCGCCGTCGAGCTCGACTGGGAGGGCCAGCCCTTGCGGCTGTTCGACACCGCGGGCCTCAGGCGGAAGATGAGGGTCGAGGGCAAGGCGGAGGAGCTCTCCGTCGGCGACGCGCTGAAGGCGATCCGCTTTGCTGAAATCGTCGTGCTGCTGCTTGATGCGGAGCGCCCCTTCGAGAAGCAGGACCTCCAGATCGCCGCTCTGATCGTCGAGGAGGGCCGCGGGCTCGTGATCGCCATCAACAAATGGGACCTGGTGCGCGAGCCGCAAGGCAAGCTCGCCGAGCTGAAAGAGATCTGCCAGCGCCTGTTGCCGCAGATCAAGGGCGTGGCGCTCGTGCCGGTCTCGGGGCTGACCGGCAAGGGGCTCGCCCCCCTGATGCGCGCCGTCCTCGCCGCCAATGAGCTGTGGAACCGGAGGCTACCCACCCATGCGCTGAATCAATGGCTCCGGGAGGCCGTCGACGCCCATCCGCCTCCCGCCGTGTCAGGCCGCCGCGTCAAGCTCAGATACATCACGCAGAGCAATGCGCGGCCGCCCACTTTCGTCGCGTTCTGCTCGAGGCCAAAGGCGTTGCCAGACTCCTATCTGCGCTATCTGGTGAATGCCTTGCGCGATGCGTTCGACTTGGCCGGCGTGCCGATCAGGCTGCATCTGCGCAAAGGCGTCAACCCTTACGCCCGCGAGCCCGAGCACCGATGAACGAGCGGAGCGCCACGGAGGTCTATTTCTATCATTTGGAGCGGCGCAGCCTTGAAGAGGTGCTGCCGACGCTGCTCGAGCGCTCGCTCGAACGGGGCTGGCGCGCCGTCGTGCAGGCCGCAAGCGAGGAGCGCGTCGAGGCGCTCGACACGCTGCTCTGGACCTATCGCGAGGACAGCTTCCTCGCCCATGGCACCGCCCGCGATGGGGCCGCTGACGCTCACCCCATTTATTTGACCGTTGCTTGCGACAACCCCAACGGCGCCCAAATCCGCTTCCTGGTCGACGGCGCTGAGCTCGAGGATGCGGCACCTTACACCCGCGTGGTCTTCGTCTTCGACGGACGCGATGAAGCGGCCGTGGCGCGCGCGCGCGCGGAGTGGCAAGCGGCCATGGCGAAAGGCTATAGCGTGAGCTACTGGCAGCAGGACGCGGAAGGCCGCTGGCAGCAGAAGCCGTGACCCTTCACCCGCCTTGTGGCTGTCATTCACGGCGGCTATAAGCCCTGCAATCATTTCAAAACGCTGGGGGGGAATGCGACCATGGCCATTGAGCGCACGCTTTCGATCATCAAGCCCGATGCCACCGAGCGGAACTTGACCGGGCAGATCAATGCGCGGCTCGAGGCCGCGGGCCTCAGAATCATCGCGCAGAAGCGCATCTGGTGGAAGAAGAAGGACGCCAAGCAGTTCTACGAGGTGCATAAGGGCGAGCCTTACTACAAGGACCTCATCACCTTCATGACCTCGGGCCCGATCGTGGTGCAGGTGCTGGAGGGCGAGGACGCCATCGCCAAGAACCGCGAGGTGATGGGCGCGACCAATCCCGTGGATGCCGCGCCCGGCACTATCCGCAAGGATTTCGGCGTCAACCATCAGAAGAACTCCGTGCACGGCTCCGACGCGCCCGAGACGGCGAAGAAGGAGATCGCCTTTTGCTTCAAGAAGAGCGAGATCGTGGGCTAGGGAGTTCGGCTGTTTCTTGTCATCACTCATCGTCACGCGATGTTCGTCAACCCGCGCGCCTCTTCAAGAAAAAATCGCACCATTTCGCGCGAGGCCTCTGGCCCGTGCGGATCCGTATAGGTGCCGTCTGGGCTGCCGCCGGACCAGGCATGGCCGCTTCCATGGATGAGCCAATGCTCCACCACTGCCGACCCGGTCTTGTCTCGGGTTACCGTGCGGGTATAGGCCCGGCTCGCCGAGGATCGCGCCTTGGCGCGCTCCACATGGTCACCTCGCTTCGCCTGCGCCTCGATGATCTTTGCAGCGTTCAACGGATGGACAATTCGGTCCGCATCGCCATGGAAGACGATAGTCCGCATGCGGGGGCCGTTAGCTGCGGCAGGGCGACGCTTCCTTTGGCCGCGGCCTCGCGGTCCGGGATCGCCACGCATTGCTGCGAACGCGGAAGCGACGTCAGTGGCTGATCGGTAAGCTAGGCCGGAATGGACGCCGATTGCAGCGTAAACCTCAGAATAGGTTTCACCCATCACTGCCGCCATGGCGCCTCCCGCAGACAGACCGGCCACGTACACACGGCGCGGATCGACATCGTATTCGGCAATAACCTCGTTGGTAATTCCGGCGATAATGGATGGCTCGCCGGCGCCGCGCATTTGATGCTCGCGATGAAACCAGTTCCAGCACAACGACGGATTTGCGACCTTCGACTGGCTCGGATAGACGACGATCAATCCATGCTCCTCAGCTAGAACGTTCATGCGCGTCCCCGCTGCGAAGTCATCGGCATCTTGCGTGCCGCCGTGGAGCATGATTAGCAATGCGCGTTTGCCGACCTGATCGCGATTCGGAACATAGAGCTTGTAGCTACGGCATCCGGCAGCACAGGCAAAGGACCGGCTCAAGAACTGAGCCCCTTCCGGGATCTTGAGTGCCTTGCGGGGCCTAACACCCTCCAGTGCATCAAGACTGAAGCTCGAAAGGGACTGACGGAGCGTCGCGGCGGCCTCGCCCAGCGGCCAATTCGCCGGCGCTGCGGTCCCATGGTAACGACGCGGTCCTTCGGATCGCGTGTCCGCCGGTCCCTGGAGCGCCGTTGTGATCTCACCTCCTGAGACGTCTGGAGTGAGATCGATGATGAATTTCTCGACGGCTCGACCCGCAACGGCCAGTTCGGCCGGATCCTCCGACGGGACCTGGTTTCGGCCTAACAGCAGAGCGCTTTGAATGACGCGCGTGGCTTCCATGAGCTTCTGAGCGCGCGTCAATTCCGTTGCCGCACGCATGGCGGCCGCAAAATCCATGGTCATGTCTTGGTTCCTAGGGTGAGGCCGAAGAATGGGCGAGGTCAGCTGATGCGATCGGCCAGCGCGCTCTTGATTTCCTTAGTCGCGTGAAGGGCACCCAGTACGGTGATCGATTCGATGGTTGCCAAAGCCAGTGCGGGCGACACATCCGGGGCAATACTGGCGAGCCCAAGCACCTTGATGTGAAGCGTTTCACCGGCCGCTCTGACCGCTTCCAAATCCGCGCGGGTATAGTGGCGAAGACCGAGCTCCAGCGTATGCCGCACAATCGATTTCCTGACCTCCTCACCATGGCTCGAAAGCTGGTTGCGGATCGCCGTCCGGATGAAGTCGGTACGGTTGGAATAAAAGCCTTCCTGCACCAGCAAATCGATATGGCCGAGGTCAACGTAACCGAGGTTGATCGTGATCTTTTCCGTTTCGCCCGCTTTGTCGCGGAGCCGATGAATCTCGCCGGCCAAAGCATTCCTCCATCATCATCTGTGTGGATGGTATATGGATGGTGACTGGAGGATGTCAAGGGCGGGGCTCACCGCGCGGATCTGGGAAAGGGAAGGCGCCCCTAAGTCAGCGACGCGGTCGGACTGGAAGCCCTAGCGCCCCAGGATGCCCGACCGCTTCAACAGCCAAAAGACGATAACGGACGCCAGCGCGAGGATCACCATGGTCTACAGGAATCCGCTGGTGTCTTGAGCCAGCGGCAGCCCCCCGACATTCATGCCGAAGATTCCGGTGATCAAGGTCGCCGGCAGGAGGATGGTTGTCACAACGGCGAGCACATGGAGATTGCGATGGGTTTGCTCGGCGGTCTTGATCGCGACCTCCTCCTGAAGCAGGTGAGCCCTGTCGCGCAAGGAGACGATTTCAGTGTCGAGCCAATCCAGGCGCTGACTCAATCTTGCCGTTGCCAGACGGAGCGGAAGCTTCGAGGCGTGACCGCGGTCCAGCTCAAACCGCTCATGAGCGAGCGCAGAATGGAGAGTTGCCGATGCAGCCGCACGGTGATGCGCCGGATGCGTCCTAGGAGCTGCCGGCCTTCGCTCATATCATCGGCGAGGATCCTCTCCTCGATGTGGTCGAGCTTGCCGGCGAGATCCTCGGCGTGACGATCGACGGCGTCGGCTACATGCTCGAGTATCGCATCGAGAAGGCCAGGGACGGTTGCGATCTTGCGGCCCTTCCGCAGCTCTTTCCGGGTGGCTTCGACGGCGCTCAGCATGTGACGGCGACCGCTGACGAGCAGCGTCTCGGTCATGGCGAAATGGAGAAAGCCGATCTCCTCGGTAGCCCCGTCGAGCCCGCAAACGAGATCGGCGAAGATGCCGTAGAGGCAGTCCTCATTCGCCTGGAGCTGTTGGTGCTCGTCGGCCGACACGAGCAGCTCCCGGACGGGCAGCGGAAAATAGGTGGCCGACCTCAAGAACTGGCAAGCGCGCCCGTCGGCCAGGTTGAAATGCAACCATAGCCAGCCATCATCTCGGTCGGCGATCGGCTGGTCGACAGCAAGCTGCTCCACGACGCCGTCCGCGCGATAGCGTAAGGCAAACACGAGACCTGGCATCATGCGCGAGTGTCGGTGCTTGTGCAGGTGATCGCGGCGTCTGTCATCAATCGGCCCACCCCCCAGTCAGGGCGACGACCTAGCTCAGCGCACGGATGCGGAAGGGCAGGCCGCCCTTGGGACAGAGCGTCACCGTGGCGTGGATCTTCGCCGGAACGGGGCCGACATATTCCGGCGTGAAGCGGCGGAGCAGCTGCACCAGCGCCAGCGTGTTCTCGATCTGCGACAGCGCGCCGCCGATGCAGGCCCGCTTGCCGGCCGCGAAGGGCAAATAGCTGTATTTTACCCGTTTCCTCGCCCGCTCCGGCGCGAAGCGCTCGGGATCGAAGGCCTCAGGGTTCTCCCAATATTTCGGGCTGTGATGGGCGATATAGGTGAGGATCACCACCTTGTCGCCAGCCTTGATCTTATGACCTTCGATGTCGTCGTCGCCGGCTGCGATGCGGATCAGCGCCCAGATCGGCGGGAAGAGCCGCATGGTCTCCTGGATCACCATGCGCGTGTAGGAGAGCTGCTGCACCTCGTTCCATTCGGGGTCGCGCGTGCCGCAGACGGCATGGGCCTCGGCGCGGATGCGCTCCAGCGCCTCGGGGTGCATGGACAGGAGATAGAGCGACCAGGCGAGCGTCAGCGCCGTGGTCTCGGTGCCGGCCCAGAGATATTGCTTCATCTCGTCGATCACCTGCTGGCGATCGAACTCCGGGAAATTCGGATCGGCTTCGGCGGCCTCGAGCATGCGGAACAGCGTCTTCTCGCGATGCTCGAGCACATTGGCGCCCATCACCGTGTCCGGGATCTGGCCCCAGACCTGCATGGCCTTGGCCGCGTCCTCCTCGGTGATCTCGGCGAGCTCGCCGCTTACCTTTTTGAGGCGGATGGATTTGTGATTCATCACGTCGGTGTAGGTCTTCACCTGGCCGAACACGAAATGGGGGTTGAACGGCATCTCGCGGTCGAACAGCGCCTTGCAAACCATCTCGGCGGCGAGCGTCCAGGTCTCCTCCACCATCTCGATGGTCTCGCCGGTCTCGGCGAACTCCGCCCAGCGCGCCATCTTGGAGTCGATGGCCGTCATCAGATAGGGGAAGTATTCCTCGAACATGTTCGGGTGGAAGGCAGGCTGCTGGGGGGCGCGGATCTTCTGCCAGAGCGCGCCGTCCACGGTGATCATGCTCTTGCCGAAGATGGGCCGGAGCCCGTCGAAATATTTGGTGTAGTTGTCGGCGTTGTCGACCAGCACGCGCTGCGCATGCGCGGGCTCGCTCAACAGGATGACGCGCTGGTTCTTCAAATTGATGGGGATGACGCCCCCATATTTGTCGCTGAGCGCCATGAGAACCTGCATGGGGTTCTCTTGGTTCAGAAGCGGCGTGAGCTTGAACCAGATGCTCTGCTCTTCGCCTAGCCCATGCGATGGAGAATAGGCGACGTTCATATCGGCCATTTTCCCCCTGGTCCCATTAGTGACGAGGCAGGCGGCTGTCGGGTTCGCGCCCAGCCGCAACGAAATGGGAACAGCCACCCAACAGCGGCGGCCAATTGCCTCGGTTCAAGGTCAGTCTCTAACATCCGGTGCTCGGCATTGTCCATCATTGGCGCCAAAATCCGACTGCATCTTGTCGTGCGACACGCCGCCACGTCTAGAATATGGCGTTGCGGCCGTTAATGATTTCGATCAAAGCGCCGGGGCCGAACTCTTCAAGGGAGCGGGGGCGAAAAAAGCGGTGCTTGATCCTGCTCTCCCGCGAGCCCGACCACGCGCTCGCCCTCCACGCTGACGGCACCTGAAGCCACGAGCCTAAGGGTATGAGGGTAAAGGCGATGCTCGGCTTCGAGCACGCGCGCGGCGAGGCTCGCTTCCGTGTCGCCGTTAAGAACCGGCACGGCGGCCTGCGCCACGATCGGGCCAGAATCCATCTCGGAGCGGACGAAATGCACGGTGCAACCGCTGATCCTGACGCCGGCCTCGAGGACGCGGGCATGGGCGTCGAGGCCCTTGAAGGCCGGCAGCAACGAGGGATGGATGTTGAGATGGCGGTCGCGCCAGCGCGCGACGAAGGTTTGGCCATGCAGCCGCATGAAGCCAGCATTGCAGACAAGCTCGACGCCCGCCTCGTTCAGTGCCGCGTCGAGGCATGCGTCGAAGGCCTCGCGCAAGGGGAAGTCCTTGTGGTTGATGGTGCGGGTTGGGATGTGGGCGGTTTCCGCGCGAAGGAGCCCTTGCGCTTGCGGCACATTCGAGATGACCAGCACGATGTCGGCGGGAAAGTCGCGCGCGTTGCAGGCCTCGATCAGGGCCTGAAGATTGGAGCCCCGGCCTGAGATGAGGACGCCTATGCGCTTCCTGCTCATCACGCGTGCCGCTTTCCCGCCAAGCTGCCGCTGAAGCGGACGCCGTCGCCTCCTTTCCGATGCACGATACGGCCGAGGTGCCAGGGCCTTTCGCCGGCCTCCCGCAGGCGCGCAGCGACGGTCTCCGCCTCGGCGCTACCCACCATGACGACCATGCCGATGCCGCAATTGAAGGTCCGGAGCATCTCCTCGTCGCTCAGCTTTGCCTCGCTTTGCAGCCACTCGAACACTGGCGGCAGTCGGAACGAGCCCTTGTCGATCTCCGCAGCCAGCGCCTCGGGCAGCACGCGCGGGACGTTCTCCGTCAATCCGCCCCCCGTGATGTGGGCGAGCGCTTTGACAGCGCCGGTTGTGCGAATCGTTTCAAGGATCTGCCGCACATAGATGCGCGTTGGTGTGAGCAACGCCGCGCCGAGCGTCTTCCCCGGCGAAAAGGGCGCGTCCTCATTCCAGCCGAGGCCCGCCTGCTCGACGACGCGCCGCACGAGCGAAAAGCCGTTAGCATGCACGCCGGCGGAGGGGAGCGCGAGGACGACGTCGCCCGCGGCGAGGTCTTGCCGCGGCAGGAGCTCCGGCCGCTCGACCGCGCCCACTGCAAATCCGGCGACGTCGTAGTCGCCAGGCGCATAGAGGCCCGGCATCTCCGCGGTCTCGCCCCCGATCAGCGCCGCTCCCGCCTCTCGGCAGCCCTCGGCGACACCCGCGATTACGCGTGCGGCGACGCCCACATCGAGCTTGCCGCAGGCGAAATAGTCGAGAAAGAACAGAGGCTCCGCGCCCTGCACGACGATGTCGTTGACGTTCATGGCGACGAGATCAATGCCGATCCGGTCGTGCTTGCCCGTCTCGATGGCGAGTTTGAGCTTGGTGCCGACGCCGTCGGTCGCGGCGACGAGGAGGGGATCCTTGAAGCCGCAGGCCCTGAGATCGAACAAGCCGCCGAAGCCGCCGATGCCGCCGATCAGTCCCACGCGGCCGGTGTTGGCGGCGAGGGGGCCGATCGCCCGGACGAGCGCGTTGCCCGCGTCGATATCGACGCCGGCGCCGCGATAGGTCAGGGGGGTCTTGTCCTTGGATTTTTCGGGCACGGAGCCGCTCGGGATCGAGACAAGTCCAACCGTTTCGGCATATCAATCGGGCCGAAGCGCAGCCGTCAAGCTGAAGCTTGCGCGCCCCGGCGTGGTCACATTTGCGCGTTCTACAGCTATAAAGCGAGATGCGGTGGGCGGGGGCCTCGCTGAGGCAGGGTTGGTGATGGTGATGCTTGGTAGATGGGGTTTCCCTGTCGGAGCCCATAGGAGACTGCTTCTCGGCTTCTGCCTCGCGCTAAGCGCCTTGCCGGCGGAGGCTGAGGCCGTCGCGGACGGACCCTACGCCGTCACCAAGCTCGAGGTCGACGTCACCGCCAAGGATGCCGTCGCCGCCAAGGCCAAGGCGATGGCGGAAGCGGAGCGCCGCGGCCTCGAAATCGTGTTGCGGCGGGTCGTTCCCTGCAAGGCCTATGCCCAGCTGCCAGGCCTCGAACCGGAACAGGCCGAGACGCTGGTTGATGGGCTCTCGATCCGCAAGGAGCAATATTCCACGACCCGCTATATCGCCAGCCTGGATGTGAGCTTCAACGAGCAGGCGGTGAAGCAGCTGCTTGCCAGCCGCGGCATCCCAATCAGCGAGACCCAGGCGCCGTCGATCTCGATCCTACCCCTGGTGATCGAGGGCAATCGGGTGAAAAGCGCCGGCGAGGGCTGGCGCCAAGCTTGGCTCGATCTCGATCTCACCAACGGTCCGACCCCCGCCACGATTGTGCAGCCAAGGCCCGGTCTTGACGTTGGAACGGTCAGAGCGGTCCTCGCCGGCGACGCTGGGGCCTATGCCGCCCTGCAGGCCGGCTATAGCGATGCGCCGCTCGTCGTCGTGGTGGGGCAGGCGGTCGACGGCGGCCAATTCACGACGCGGATCGCCGGCGCGGACAGCGTGGGGCGCATCAATTTCGGCCGGACCGACGCGCTCGACGGCGACGAAGCCAAGGCGGGCGCGCGGGAGGCGGCCGCGTTCGCACTTGCCATTCTGGAGAACCGCTGGAAGGTGATGCAATCGGCCGCGGGATCGGAGCCGGCGAGCTATGAGGAGGGGGGACCAGCCGCGAAGACCCCGCAAGGCGAGCCTGAGAGGAACGTCGTGGCGCTCGTGGAATTCTCTGGGCTCAAGCAATGGCAGGAGATTCGCGCGCGGCTGATGCATGTTCCGGGCATTCAGGCGCTGGAAATCAACTCGCTCTCCGCGCGGACGGCCTCCATCACCTTCGACTATGCTGGCTCGCTCGGCCGCCTGCAGAAGGAGCTTGGCCAGAATGGCTTCTCCTTCGAGAACGGGGACGAGAACTTCGTTCTCCGCGCGCGTTAAGCCAAGCCTTCGATGCCGGTCATAAATCTGCTAGGTCCTAGGACTTCAATGGTTTGAGTCGGAACCTTTAGCGGATCCGGCCCGGAGTGGCACTCGTGAGCATCCCGAACACGCTGAGTTTGGCGCGCATCGTGCTCGTGCCGCTCGTGGTGTGGCTGATCATCACCCATGAGATGCTGACGGCCTTCGTGCTGTTCCTGCTCGCGGGGCTCTCCGACGCCGCCGATGGCTACCTCGCCAAGCGCTTCCAGTGGCGCACCGAGCTCGGCGCCTATCTCGACCCGATCGCCGACAAGCTGCTCTTGGTCAGCATCTATGTCACCCTCGGTTTCTCCAATCATCTGCCGACCTGGCTGGTCATCGCTGTGGTCAGCCGCGATATCCTCATCGTCGGCGCCTTCCTGCTGTCGTGGGTTCTGACGCGGCCGGTTCCCGTCCATCCGCTGCTGGTGAGCAAGGCCAATACGCTCGCCCAGATCGTGCTGGCGGGCCTCGTGCTCGCCGAGCTCGCCTTGGGACTCGGCCTGCAGCGCCTGATCCTGTTCCTCATCCCGGTGACCGGCACGCTCACCATCGCCTCCGCCGCCGCCTATTTCTGGACTTGGCTCAAGCACATGGCGAGCTATGAGCCGCTGCCCGCGCCACGGCCGTCCCGCCAGGGCAAGTCCGTGCCGGTGAAAGGCGCCGATCAGCCGCGGGCCAGAGCTTCGTGACCGTCGAGCAGCTCAGCCTCGATCTGCCGCATCGCGCAGCTCTCGGCGCGGAGGATTTCCTGGTCAGCGCGTGCAATCTGGGCGCGGTCCGGCTGATCGATTCCTGGCCGGACTGGCGGGACAATGCGCAGCTCCTGATCGGACCTGCCGCCAGCGGCAAGACCCATCTCGTCCGGGTTTGGCAGGCTTTGTCAGGGGCCCGGGCGCTCTCGCCCGGCAGTCTCGACACGGTGTCGTTCGACACTCTGGGGGAGGGGACGGCGCTCGCCGTCGAGGACGTTGATCGCGCCGGCCATGACGAAAAGGCGCTGTTTCATCTGCTCAATCTCGCACAGGAGAAGCGGCTGTTCCTGCTCCTCACCGCCCGCGACACGCCGAACCGCTTCGACTGCTCGTTGCCGGATCTTCGGTCGCGGCTCAATGCGCTGCCCGCCATGCGCATCGGCGCGCCCGACGAGGCGCTGCTGAAGGCGGTGATGCTCAAACATTTCGCCGACCGTCAGCTCGCCATCGACCCGAAAGTGCTCGATTTCCTCGCGCTCCGCATCGAACGCTCGCTTGCCGCGGCGGCGCTTGCGGTGGCGGCAGTGGACCGGGCCGCGCTCGGCTCGGGCCGCAAGATCAGCCGCCAGCTCGTCGCCGAGGTGCTTCAGACCACGGCCCCGACCGATTAGCGGGGAGCCCTTGGCCGTAACGCAAGTGATATAGTTGACAGGGTAAACTCCTGAGGCGGCGACGGGGCGCGCGGACAGGAAGTGCATTTTACGAGGCTTTAGATGACTTTATCGGAACAGGCTCAACCGCTTGATGCAAGCGCCGGCATTGCCGCGTTCGGACCCTCCCGCTTCTTCAACCGGGAGCTGTCTTGGCTGCATTTCAACAAGAGGGTTCTTGAGGAGGCCGTGAACGAGCGCCACCCGCTGCTCGAGCGCCTGCGCTTCCTCTCCATCTCGGCGTCGAACCTCGACGAGTTCTACATGGTGCGCGTGGCGGGCCTGCGCGGTCAGGTCGTCGCCGGCATCGAGACGCCGAGCCAGGACGGGCTCACTCCCACCGAGCAGCTCGACCGCATCAACCGTTTCGTGGCCGAGCTGACCGCCGAGCAGCAGGAGAGCTGGGTGCAGCTCGAGGGGCTGCTTGGGGAAGCGGGTATCCACGTGCTTGCGGCCGATCAGCTCATCGACAAGGAGCGCACTTGGCTCGAGGAGCATTTCCTCAGCCACATCTTTCCCGTGCTCACGCCGATCGCGGTCGATCCCGCCCATCCCTTTCCCTTCATCCCCAATTTCGGCTTCACGCTGGGGCTTGAGCTCGTGCGCGAGGGATCCTTGCGCACCATGCACGCGCTCATGCCGATCCCGTCGCAGCTCAATCGCTTCATCCGCTTGCCCATGAGCGGGGGCCCGAATGAGGCGATCCGGTTCATCCGGCTCGAGACCGTGGTCGGCATCTTCGTCTCGCGACTGTTCCCCGGCTATCGCGTGAGAAGCCAGGGCGCGTTTCGCGTGCTGCGCGACAGTGATATCGAGGTCCAGGAAGAGGCCGAGGATCTGGTGCGGCTGTTCGAATCGGCGTTGAAGCGGCGACGCCGCGGCTCGGTGATCAGGCTCGAGATCGAGGCCTCGATGCCCGCGCGCCTGCAGCGATTCGTCATGAAGGAGCTCAAGGTCTCGGAGCGCGAGAGCTTCGTGCAGAAGGGCCTGATCGGCCTTACCGATACCAGTCAGCTCATCGTCGCCGAGCGGCCGGACCTCAAATTCGAGCCTTTCATCAGCCGCTTTCCGGAGCGCATCCGCGAGCACAATGGCGACTGCTTCGCCGCCATCCGCGAGAAGGACATCGTCGTCCATCATCCTTACGAATCCTTCGATGTGGTGCTGCAATTCCTGAAGCAGGCGACGGCAGATCCGGATGTGGTCGCAATCAAATGGACGCTCTACCGGACGAGCAAGACCTCACCCATCATCGAGGCGCTGAAGGACGCGGTGGAGGCCGGGAAGTCGGTGACCGCCGTCGTCGAGCTCAAGGCCCGCTTCGACGAGGAGGCCAACATCAAATGGGCGCGTGACCTGGAAAGCGCGGGCGTGCAGGTGGTGTACGGCTTCCTCGAGCTGAAGACCCACGCCAAACTCAGCCTCATCGTGCGGCGCGAGGGCGGCGACCTCGTCACCTATTGCCATGTCGGCACGGGCAACTATCACCCCGTCACCGCCAAGATATACACGGACCTCTCCTTCTTCACCGCCAACCGCACCATCGGCCATGATCTTTCCCGCATCTTCAATTTCGTCACGGGCTATGCGGAGCCGGCGGAGCTCGAAGCCATGGCGGTCTCGCCGCACGGCATCAGGGCGCGTATCCTCGACCACATCCGCGAGGAGATGTACCACGCCAAGGCGGGGCGCCCGGCGGCAATCTGGATGAAGATGAACTCGCTGGTCGATACCGAGATCATCGACGCGCTGTACGAGGCAGGCCAGGCCGGCGTGGAGATCGATCTCGTCGTGCGCGGCATCTGCTGCTTGAGGCCCGGCGTCCCAGGTCTTTCCGAGACCATCCATGTGAAGAGCATCGTCGGCCGCTTTCTGGAGCATTCGCGCATCTATTGCTTCGGCGCGGGCCACGGCTTGCCGCACCGCAACGCCACCGTCTATATCAGCTCGGCCGATATGATGCCGCGCAACCTCGATCGCCGCGTGGAGGCGATGGCGCCGATCAAGAACCCCACGGTGCACGAGCAGATCCTCGATCAGATCATGGTGGCCAATCTCAAGGACAATGTGCAGAGTTGGCGCGTCCGGCCAGATGGAAGCTCCGAGCGCATCCGGCCGGGGAAGGGGCAGGAACCTTTCAGTGCGCAAGATTATTTCATGACCAATCCGAGCCTGTCCGGCCGCGGCACCTCGCTGCAGGAGGACATGCCGCCGCGTTTCGCGCGGTTGGTCGAGTCTGGCTGACGCCGTCCAAGCCACAAGGTCATGGTCCGCAGATACGAGCTGAGCCCAGTTGCCGTCGTCGATATCGGGTCGAACTCGGTCCGGCTCGTGGTCTATGAGGGCGCTACCCGGGCCCTGACCCCGCTCTTCAACGAGAAGGTATTGTGCGGGCTCGGCCGCTCGCTCGCTTCGACGGGGCGACTCGGCCCCGACGCCGTGGGCCGGGCGCTTCGGGCGCTGCGGCGCTTTCGCGCCCTCATCGACCAGATGGGCGTGACCCATGTCGAGGTCATCGCCACGGCCGCCGCGCGCGAGGCCGAAAACGGTCCCGAATTCATCGCCCATGCAGAGCGCATCATCGATGCGCCGATCAAGGTACTCTCCGGCACCAGGGAGGCCGAGCTCGCAGGCTTGGGCGTCATCGCCGGCATTCATGACGCCGACGGTTTCGTCGGCGACCTTGGCGGCGGCAGCCTTGAGCTGATCGACGTGCGCAAGGACAGGCTTGGCGACGCCGCCACCCTGCCGCTCGGGGGCTTGAGGCTGATCGATGCTTCGGGCGGCAGCCTTAAGCGAGCGCGCGAGATCGTCGATGCGGAGCTCGCCAAGGTCGATTGGCTGGATAAGGGCCGGGACCGGGATTTCTACGCCATCGGCGGTACCTGGCGGGCGCTGGCGCGGCTGCACATGGTCCAGGCCAACCATCCCTTGAACGTCATGCACGACTACCGGATCGATGCCGCCGACGCGCTCAAATTTGCAGCCGTGCTCGATCAGCAGTCGCAAAGCTCGCTCGCCGGCATTCGCGACATCTCCAGCGCGCGGCGCGAAACCATTCCCTATGGAGCCCTGGTGCTGGAACGGCTGCTCCGCCAAGTCCGCCCGCGCGCCGTGGTGATCTCCGTCTTCGGCATCCGCGAGGGGCTGCTCTACAGCCTGTTGAGCGAGGCGGAGAAGCGCAAGGACCCGCTGCTTGCGGCCTGCGACGACCTGGCCAGGCGCCGCTCCCGCTCCGTCGACAGCGCCTATGAGCTTTGCTTCTGGACCGACGCGCTGTTTCGGGCGCCGGGACCCGCGGAGACGCCGGAGCAGAGGAGGCTGCGCCACGCGGCATGCCTCCTGTCCGACATCGGTTGGCACGCCCATCCCGACTATCGCGGCATTCAGAGCCTGAATCTCGTGGCGCATGGCAATTTCGTCGGCGTCGATCATCCGGGCCGGGCCTTCCTCGCGCTCACCGTCTACTACCGTAACGAAGGCACGATCAAAGACGAGCTCAGCGACAGTCTGATAGATCTGGTCGACAAGGACATGATGAAGCGGGCGCGCATCCTCGGGGCTGCGTTTCGCGCGGCGCATATGGTATCGGCCTCGATGCCCGGCGTGCTGACCAACACGCCGATCACTTATGAGGGCAACCGGCTAGTCTGGACCTTGCCGGAGCCTTATTCCAATCTCGAAGGCGAACGCGTCGACCGCCGGTTCAAGGCCCTCGCAAGCCTGCTCGATCGCGACGGCGAAATTCGAGTGGGCCCGTCTTTCCAGCGCGCGGCAAGCTGAACGCAACCCGCTGGACGAAGCCGCCTTTCCCAAATCATTATGGTAAGAGGGGAATCGCCAGCCTTGTCGCGTCCCGTGAAGTTGAGCCGCAAGCACCAGCCCTAAGCCCATAGATGGCAGATGATCTTTACTCAGTTCTCGGCGTGGCGCGCGGCGCAAGCACCGAGGACATCGTCAAGGCCTACCGCAAGCTCGCCAAGAAGCTGCACCCCGACCTCAATCCGGGGGACAAGGCGGCCGAGGAGAAGTTCAAGCAGGTCACTGCGGCCTACGACATTCTCGGCGATGCGGATAAACGCGGCCGCTACGACCGCGGCGAGATCGACGCGAGCGGCCAGGAGCGGCCGCAGCAGCGCTATTATCGCGAATATGCGGGCGGCGAGGACGGCGCGCGCTACCGCTCGACCGCCGGCTACGAGGATCTGGGCGGTTTCTCCGACCTGTTTGGCGATCTGTTCGGGAGAGGAGCCGGGGCGCGGGGAGGGGGGCAGCGCTTCGCAATGCGGGGGACCGATGCACAATACCGGCTCGAGATCGATTTCCTCGAGGCAGTGAACGGCGCCAAGAAGCGTATCACGCTGCCCGATGGCGGCACCCTCGACGTGACGATCCCGGGAGGCGTGCAGCAAGGCCAGGTGATGCGGTTGAAAGGCAAGGGCATGCCCGGCATGGGCGGGGCCGAGCCGGGCGATGCGCTGGTCGAGATCCTGGTCAGGCCGCATCATGTGTTCACGCGCGAAGGCGACGACATTCTGGTCGAGGTACCGATCACCTTCGATGAGGCCGTGCTCGGCGGCAAGGTCGAGGTGCCGACCATCACCGGCAATGTGTTCGCCACGGTGCCGCCCGGCTCGAACACCGGCAAGACGCTGCGGCTGAAGGGCCGCGGCATCAAGCGCAAGGGCGGCAAACATGGCGACGAGCTGGTCAAGCTGATCGTGGTGATGCCGGATCGCATCGACGAGGATTTGAAGACATTCGCGGAAAAATGGCGCGCCGAGCACCGCTACGATCCGCGGCGGAAGCTTAGAGAGCAGGCCTGATGCTCACCGAGCGCGACATCGTTGCGAGGGTCAAGCATGTCACCGTGACGCGGTTGCGCGTCTGGGTGCGGCAGGGGTGGATCCGGCCTCCCGCCAAGGCAGAACAAGGTTTCACCGAAGCCGACATGGCGCGGGCGGCCTTGATCCGAGACCTGGAGGACAAGCTTGGCTTCGACGAGGAGGAGGTTCCGGTCCTGCTCAATTTGATCGATCAGATCCACGGGCTCCGCGCGGAGCTCAAGGGCCTGCTCGAAGCCCTCGACGATCTCCCCGACGAGGTGCGCGCCACGGTGAAGACGCGCATCGCCGCCCGTAAGCGGCGGACACGCTGACATGGCCCGATACGTCCTTGGGACGATCGTTTTTTTGTTGGTTGTAGGACTGTTGACCTTCGCCAGCGTGCGCTATGGGCTCGGCAGGCTCCCCGGTGACATCGTCGTCGATCGCGGAGGCTTCGTGCTCTATCTGCCGATTACGACATCAATTCTCGTGAGCCTGCTGCTCTCACTTGTCCTTTGGCTGGTCGGCCGATAGCACCATCACCTCGCCCTTTCGGATGACGAGCGCAAGCTCGCCCCGCTTCAAAGCCAGCGCGTCGTCCCCGAACAGCTTCCTGCGCCAGCCTCGCAGCACCGGGACGTCGGTCTCGTCGGAGCGGGCGATCTCCTCGAGCTCGTCGCTTGTGGCGATCAACTTCGGCGCCACGCCGTGGCGGCCGGCGGTGGCTTTGAGCAGCACTCGCAGCAGGTCGACCACGGCCTGCGCCTCGGGCGGCATCGGCTCGCCGCGCTCGATCGGCGGAATCGTCTTCGGATCGCGCTCTAGCCCCTTGGCCACGACCTCGAGCACGGCGCGGCCGCGCGTCGAGCGGGCGAAGCCGTTATGCAGGGTACGGAGCGAACCCAAATCCTCCGCCGTGCGGGGGGCCTGGCTCGCGATGTCATAGAGCGCCTCGTCTTTCAGGATGCGCGCGCGGGGGACGTCCTGACTTTGCGCCTCGCGCTCGCGCCAGGCGGCAAGCTCCATCAGCACGGCGAGCGATTTCGGCGTCTTGATGCGCATCTTAAGCCGCTTCCAGGCCTGCTCGGGATGGAGCTCGTAGGTCGCGGGATCGGTGAGCACCGCCATCTCCTCATTCAGCCAGCTCGCGCGCTCGGAGCGGTCGAGCTGGGCCCTGAGCTTGGGGTAGAGGTCCCGCAGATGCTCGACGTCGCCGAGGGCATAGGTGAGCTGGCGATCAGACAGGGGCCGGCGGCTCCAATCGGTGAAGCGAGAGGTCTTGTCGAGATTGCGATTGAGCAGCCGCTTCACCAGCATGGAATAGCTCACCGCCTCGCCGAAGCCGCAGACCATGGCAGCGACCTGGGTGTCGAAGATCGGATGGGGGATGACTCTCGCCAGATGGTGAACGATTTCAACGTCTTGTCGTGCCGAATGAAAAACCTTCATCACCTGCTCATTGACCATGAGCTGGAAAAAGGGTGCGAGGTCGAGGCCGGGCGCCAGGCTGTCAACCAGGACCTCGGTGCCCTCAGCGGCCAATTGGATGAGGCAGAGCTTCGGCCAGAAGGTCTGCTCGCGCATGAATTCGGTGTCCACCGCCACAAAGGAGGTGCTTCCGAGCCTTGCGCAGGCCTCGGCCAGTTCTTCGGTACGCGTGATGACATGCATGGAATGCGCATATAGCTCAGCCCACGGGTTGAGGCCAAGAGCGCTGTTGGAAGCAGTTGAGAGGACCTGCTATTTGGGCTGTTCAGCGCTCCTTATGGCGCGATCGGAAACCGCCTGGACGTCCACCACGAGCGAGGACACCATCGAGTAGAGCGTTAAGAGGCCCGCCAGAGCCCACGCCGCATGGGGTAAGCGCGTTTTCACCGGAAGCGTCTCGGCGAGTTTGAGCATGGCAATTCTCCCTCGTCTTGCCCCTTGCTGATGAAACTGCGGCGGCCGCGCTTCGTTCCTTAATCCGGCAATTTCCGCCTTGCCTTGACAAGGCCGGGCGTCCCATGCGCTGTTCCGCGCGACCCCGGTTTTGCAGCTCACTCTCCTGGCCATGCACCCTTATCGCACCGACACCTGCGGCGAGCTTCGCAAAGAGGACGTCGGGAAGACCGTCCGGCTCTCCGGCTGGGTGCATCGCATCCGCGACCATGGCGGGCTCTTGTTCATCGATCTCCGCGACCATTACGGCATCACCCAATGCGTGGCCGATCCGGGATTGCCCGCCTTCGCCGAGGCCGAGCGGCTCAAGCCCGAATGGGTGGTGCGCATCGACGGAGAGGTGGTGGCGCGCTCGGGGGAGACGATCAATCCCAACCTGCCGACCGGTGAAATCGAGGTTCGGGCGAGCGCCGTCGACGTTCTGGCCGAGGCCAAGGAGCTACCGCTGCCGGTGTTCGGCGAGCCGGACTACCCTGAGGAGACGCGGCTCAAATACCGCTTCCTCGATCTACGCCGCGAGAGCCAGCACCGCAGCATCATGAAGCGGCAGGCGATTATCTGGTCCATGCGCCATCGGATGCGCGAGGCGGGCTTCTTCGAGTTCCAGACCCCCATCCTCACCGCCTCCTCGCCGGAGGGGGCGCGCGACTATCTGGTGCCGTCGCGCATCCATCCGGGGAAGTTCTATGCGCTGCCGCAGGCGCCGCAGCAATTCAAGCAGCTGATCATGATCGCGGGCTTCGACCGCTATTTCCAGGTGGCGCCCTGTTTCCGCGACGAGGACGCCCGCGCCGACCGCTCACCGGGCGAGTTCTACCAGCTCGATCTGGAGATGAGCTTCGTCACGCAAGAGGACGTGTTCGACACGGTCGAGCCGATCATGCGCGGGCTGTTCGAGGAGTTCGGTGAGGGCAAGGCGGTGACCCCGAAATTCCCCCGCATCGCTTACGCCGAGGCGATGCGGAAATACGGCACCGACAAGCCAGACCTCAGGAATCCGATCGAGATGCAGGACGCGACCGAGCATTTCCGCGGCTCCGGCTTCAAGCTGTTCGCCGGCATGATCGAGATGGACGTCAACACGCGCATCTGGGCGATACCGGCGCCGGGCGGAGGCAGCCGCGCCTTCTGCGATCGCATGAACGCCTGGGCGCAAAGCGAGGGTCAGCCCGGGCTCGGCTATATCAGCTTCGAAAAGGCCGCGAGCGGCTCGACCGCCGAGACCGATCCGCAAGGCAAGGGGCCCATCGCCAACAATCTCGGGCCGGTGCGCACGAAAGCAATCCGCGAGCAGCTCGGTGTCGAAGGGGGCGACGCCGCGTTCTTCGTCGCTGGGCTGCCCAAGGAGTTCGTCGACTTCGCTGGCCGGGCGCGCACGCGGCTCGGCACCGAGCTCGGGCTGATCGCGCCGGACCACTTCGAGTTCTGCTGGGTCGCCGATTTCCCCATGTATGAGTGGAACGATGATGAAGAGCGGGTCGACTTCTCCCACAACCCGTTCTCGATGCCGCAAGGTGGGCTCGAGGCGCTCACTACCATGGACCCGCTCGATATCCTCGCCTACCAATACGACCTCGTTTGCAACGGCGTGGAGCTCTCTTCCGGCGCCATCCGCAACCACAAGCCCGAGATCATGGAGAAGGCCTTCGCCATTGCGGGCTACCCGAAGGAGGCGCTCGAGCAACGCTTCGGCGGCATGTTGCGCGCGCTCCAATACGGCGCGCCGCCCCATGGCGGCATCGCGCCGGGCATCGACCGCATCGTCATGCTGCTCTGCGGCGAGGAGAATTTGCGGCAGGTGGTGATGTTCCCGATGAACCAGCAGGCCGAGGACCTGCTCATGGGCGCCCCCTCCGATGTAAGCAACAAGCAACTGAAAGAGCTGCATATTCGGCTCGCTCTGCCGAAGACGTAACAGCTCGATCATGCAGAATTAAATATACTCCGGCAACGCCGGTTCTCGCTGTTGCCCAAAGATCGATTCATTTTCTATGCTTAGGCGCGGCAGTTGAGCCTCTGGTCCCTAGAGCCGCTCTGCACGCCATGGAGGGTGACATGGTCGATGGTCTGGTGCGCGGATCCATCCTCGCCGGGCTTGCGATCCTTGCGATCAGCGGCGCGGCTGCGTCACCGAAGCAGGCGCCGGCAGCGAAGCTCAACACGGAGGCGTTCCTTGCCGCCTGCGTGGTGGATCCCGTCGTCACTGACGAGCCTGGATTGGAGGCCGGCGGCAAGGTTACGCCGCAAATCTACTGCGACTGCATCGCCGGCAAGTTCCCGGAGAAAAAGCTGAGCCAGGCCGACATCGACATGCTGACCAAAATGCACAAGGACCAGATCACCGATGAAGACGCCCAGAGCTACCCCACGCTCGAGGATTTGATGGCAACCAATGAAGGCGTCGAGGACGCTTGCAAGGCGAGCCTCGGCATGCCGGCCAGCACCGACGACGAGGAGGGACCTCCTCCCGATGAAGAGGACATTCCCCAGGATCAATAGGATTGCGCCAGCCTTGGCGCCGGGCAGACCAAAGCAAAAGCCCGACGCCTATTGGGGGAAGACGTCGTAGCGGCGCCAGAAATCGATCGTCGCGTTCCTCAGGGTGAAATAGCAATTGAAGCCGCACGGGACCCAGGTCCCCCCGGGGAGCCTGACCTCGTCGCCGCGAGGCGTCGGCCGCACCGGAGCGGAGATGGTCTCGGACGGGTCGTATTGGCTCGGCACGGTAACGTAGGGATGGGACGGATCGGCCGGCGTTTGCCGCCATCCTTCCGCCGAAGCGGGTGTGGCGAGCGCCAGGGCGCTTGCGCCGAAGACGCTTGCGCCGAGGATCGCGAAGAGCGGAAAGCTGCGTGTGTGGTTTCTCGCCATGACCGTCGGTCCTTCCCCCAAGTTACCGCCTGCTTTTCGCGTCAAACATAAGCCGCGCTGAGGGGGAATGGAAAGTCGCGAAGGAGGGAACCTTCGGAAGGCGCCAATGTTTCCTCACGCGAGGGGGACATAGGGACCATGACCTTAAGCCAGCACGTGTTCCTCTATTGCGAGCGCGGCACGAGCGAGGCCCTCTCGGCCGAGCCGTTCAATGCCGCAAGCAATGCCGCCTTCCTGCTGGCGGCGCTCGCCGCCCTTTGGTTGCTGCTGCGCCGCCCGAAGGAGGCGCGGAGCGCTGACCAAATGCTCCTCATCGCGCTCGTCTTCCTGATCGGGCTCGGCAGCCTCGCCTTCCACCTTCTGGCCGACCGCGCGGCGATGCTTGCCGACGTGGTGCCGATCGACGTTTTCATGCTCGTCTATCTCGGCTTCGCGCTGAATCGCTTGTTGGGGATGCCGCCGGGCTGGACCGTGCTGACCCTGATCGGCTTTGCCGCAATCGTGGCGCTCACCACCGAGCTCAAATGCTGGGGCGGGGGCATTGGCTTCCCAGCGGCGGACGCGACCGGCGCATCGGAATGCTTGAACGGCAGCCTCGTCTATCTGCCGGCACTCGGCGCTATGGCCGTGGTCGGAGGATTGCTCTGCGAGCGGAGGCATCCGGCCGGCTCCTATATCCTCTGGGCCGCGCTTCTGTTTGCACTCTCGGTGACGTTTCGCTCGCTCGATCTTGCGCTTTGCGACGCCTACACGATCGAGGGCCGCAAGATCGGGACGCATTTCGTCTGGCACCTGCTCAATGGGCTCAGCCTCTTCCTCCTGCTTCGGGCAAGCCTCGAGGTCGGCGCCGCATGCGCAAGCCGGCCAGCGGTGGCGCGGCCAAGAGGCGTGCCGCCGCCGGAAGGGACGGCAAACTCCGAGTAGAGCAGGGATCGCGGAGGCGCTTGGCCGCCTTGTTCGCCTCGCCTATATCTTCCCGAGCAATAGCAGGATCAGCAGGATGATGAGGATGAGGCCGACTATGCCCGAAGGGCCGTAGCCCCAGTCCCGGCTGTGGCCCCAGGTCGGAATGACGCCGAGCAGAACCAGGATCAAAATGATGATCAGAATAGTGCCGAGTGACATGTACTTTCCCCCCAATTGACGATGGCTCAGTTTAGAGCCTGTCTGGCGGGCGCCCATAGAAAAACTTTTGAGCGCTCTGCCCTTGTCACGGTTATTTCGTGTCGAGTGGCAGGCGTGCACCCAAGGCCCCCGAGCCCGAGCTTGAGGCTCAGGCGTCTTCCCGGACCGCCTGCAGGATGTCCTCCATCCGCATACGGTGGCGAAAATCGGGATCGACGAAGCGCGCCCTGACACGACCGTCGCCGCCGACCACAAGCGTAGCAGGGATCGGCAATAGCCCAGCCGCCATTGCCCTGAAACTCGGCCAGATCGATCCCGAAGCCCTTGTACATCCCCATGGTGGTCTCGCCGAGCCCAGAACACGAGACCCAAGCTCAGCGCATAACCGAGATCGAGATCGAGCGCTGCGGATTGTTCATCATTATCGCGCTGGGCGAGTCGATCCTGGTCGCGGGCGCGACCTTCGCGCGGAATCATCCTGGCCGCGGTGGGTGACGAGCTCGTGCTCGTGCACCCGATGGGCCAGGTTGAGGCGAGCACGGGCATTGCCGTCATTGGGGCGCCGGCGCTCTACATCACCGGCAATCTCCTGTTCAAGCAGGCGATTACGGGCCGCTGGCCGCTGTCCCATCTCATCGGCATCGCGCTGCTCGTTCTCGTGGCGATGCTTGTTCCGTTCGCCACCCGCTAGCCTTGAGCTTCGCCAGCGCCTTGGCGCTCATCGCCGTGGCGGGTTGGGAGACCAGATTTAGCCCGAGGGATCATGCCGAGGGTTGAGGCATTGCCGGGAGGCGGGCGTCCTGGCGTAAGGGCTATTCGGCCGCGACGCCAGGCGACCGTTCTGCCTTCACCTCTTGCAGGACGGTGAAGCCCTCGAAGTCCGGGTGGCCAAGATAGAGCGGCTTGTTCGCGCCCGTCCCGCCATGCGCCTTGCGGAAGGCTTCGGACCGCGTCCAATCCAAGAAATTCGCCTCCGAGCGCCAGATCGTGTGGGACGCGTAGAGCACATGGTCGTCGTGCTCCGGACCTTTCAGCAGATGAAACACAAGGAACCCCGGCACCTCCTCGAGATGCGTCTCGCGTGTCAGCCAGACCTGCTCGAAGTCGTGCTCGGATCCCTTTCTCACTTTGAATCGGTTCATCGCAATGAACATGACGTACTCCTTCGATACGTTTTGCCCGCAGAGTGAACCCTAGGATAGCGAACGTAGTTGATCCCGCGTAGCGTTTTCGGAACAACGCTTAAGCGTGGGCGAATCGTCTCATGGCTGAGGGCGTGACAGCACGCCTCAGGGATGCTCAGGATGGAGCGCGCTGGCTTTCGCGCCACCGGTTCCCCATTTTTGGTTGAGGCGCGTTTGGCGCTGTTGTTGTGAAACCAAGCAGGAGGTTGACCCCCGTGACGAAGGAAGCTGCCGTAAAGGACCGGCGCAACGCGCCGCTTCAGACCCCCACCGATCTCGGCGCCAATGCGCGCCGCGATATCGCGGGCGCGCTCAATGTGCTGCTCGCCGACACATTTGCGCTCTATCTCAAGACCAAGAACTTCCACTGGCATGTCAGCGGACCGCATTTCCGCGATTACCATTTGCTGTTCGACGAGCAGGCCGACCAGATCTTCGCCACCACGGATGAGATCGCCGAGCGCGTGCGCAAAGTGGGCGGGCTCACGCTCCATTCGATCGGCCAGATCGCCCGGCTGCAGCGCATTCCCGACAATGACGCCGATTATGTCGATCCGCTCGACATGCTCGCCGAGCTGCGTTCTGACAATCAGGCCCTGATCGCCAGCATGCGCGAGGCCCACGACCTCTGCGAGGAGGAAAATGACGCGGCGACCACGAGCCTGATCGAGGTTTGGATCGACCAGGCCGAGCGGCGCGTGTGGTTCCTCTACGAGACAAGCCGCGGCGGGGCCCCGGGCCACTAAGCGACGGAAAAAGCGCAGAAGCTGAGGGCCTCGCAGCTTCCCTAGCAAGCCTCATCTTCGACCCTTTCAAGCGCTGCCGCCTCAAGCGGCGGCGCTTTCGTTTGGCGCCTTGAGGACGAGAGGCCGCAGATGACCGGTTCGAATGGACCCACCGATCGGCCCGGTATAAGAACGGGGCGACCTCCTAAAGCCTTTCCAGCCATGTCGCCCAAGCCGCCCGCGAGAGGAACCTTTCAGCGTTTCGTCCAGTCGGAAGCGGCGGGCGGCGTCTTGCTCATGGGCAGCACCGCGCTCGCGCTCGCCGTGGCGAACACTTTCCTAGGGGCCGCTTATGAAGAAGCGCTGCATGCGCGTCTCGCCGGCCTCGACGTGCTGCATTGGATCAATGACGGGCTGATGGCCCTTTTCTTCCTGCTGGTCGGGCTCGAGATCAAGCGGGAGATGGTGGAAGGCGAGCTCAACAGCTGGGCGCGACGGGCACTGCCCTTGCTTGCGGCGCTCGGCGGCATGCTCGTCCCGGCGTTGATCTTCATGGCCATCAACGCGCCCTATCCTGAGAACTGGCGCGGCTGGGCGATCCCCACCGCCACCGACATCGCCTTTGCGCTTGGCGTGCTCTCGCTGTTCGGCCCGCGCGTTCCGAGCTCGCTGAAGCTCTTCCTCACCTCGCTTGCCATCATCGACGATCTCGGCGCGATCCTCATCATCGCGCTGTTCTATGCTTCTGACCTGTCGCCCATGGCGCTCGCGCTCGCGGCGCTCACCACCGGCGTCCTCTACGGCCTCAATCGCCTGAAGGTGATGCTGCTTCTCCCCTATCTCGCGCTTGGCGTCGTGTTGTGGGGCTCGATGCTGTTCTCCGGCATCCACGCCACCCTTGCCGGCGTGGTGCTCGCCTTCACCATTCCGCTTGGCGCCAGGTCCGGGGACGGCGCGGGCTCGCCCTTGCACCGGCTGGAACTGGGGCTTTCCCGTTGGGTCGCCTTCCTCATGTTGCCGCTCTTCGGCTTCGCCAATGCCGGCGTGAGGTTTGAGGGCGGAAGCCTTGCATCGCTCATTGCGCCGCTGCCGCTCGGCATCGTGCTGGGCCTGTTCCTGGGCAAGCAGGCTGGCATCCTCGGCGCCGTGTGGCTCTCCCGCAAGCTTGGCATCGCGGCGTTGCTCAAGCAGGTGAGCGCGCGGGAACTCTATGGCGTCGCACTGCTTTGCGGCATCGGTTTCACCATGAGTCTTTTCATCGGCTTGCTCGCTTTCTCTGATCCGGAACGCGAGGCCGCGACTAAGCTCGCGGTGCTGGCAGGCTCCCTGCTGTCGGCGCTGGCCGGCGCCGCGGTGCTGCTCGCCGGCGGCTCGCCGCTGCGGCAAGGTTCCAGCCAGGCCAGCTAGCTCGTCCCGTAGAGCCAATCGAAGCCTTGGAGTTGCGTCCCGGCTCGCCGGTGCTTGAGCACGAAATTGCGCGCTAAGGCCGCGGCGCCGCGCAGATGGTAGAGGCGGCCATACAGTGCGGCCTGGCGCTGGACGCGGGCAACGCGATCGCGGCGGAGCGCCTCGTAGCGGGCATAGGCGAGGGAGGTATCGCCGCCGCAAGCCTCGAAACTTTCCGCGAGGGTGGCGGCGTCCTCGATGGCAAGTGCCGCGCCTTGTGCGAGATAGGGGAGCACGGGATGGGCCGCGTCGCCCAGAAGCGCCACGCGGCCATCCGTCCAGCGGCGCAAAGGCGCAAGCCGGTAAAGCGACCAGCAGCGCCAGCTCTCGACCATCCCCAGCAGATCCCTCGCGGGTCCGGCCCAGCGGGTGAACGCAGCGAGCGGGTCCGCAGGCTCCGCCTGCCGGCTCCAGCCCTGTTTGGCGCTGCCGCCCTCGAACACGGCAATGACGTTCAGCTCCCTGCCGCCGCGCACGGGGTAGTGGACGAGATGGGTTTTGGGCCCAAGCCAGAGCCCAACCACGGGAGCATCGAAGGGAGGCTGGACGCGATCTCGCGGGAGCAGCGCGCGCCAGGCGGTGGCGCCGGCAAAGCGCAAGGTTGCGCTGGGCGCGATCCCCTGACGCAAGCTCGACCATACGCCATCGGCGGCGACGAGGGTCGATCCTTCGGCCTCCCTTCCATCCGCCGCTCGTGCCACGACTCGCTCCGCAAGGGTCTCGACCGCGGTCACGTCAAAGCTTTCCCTGAGCTCGGTGGAGCTATGGGTTTGGCGGACCGCAAGCAGGCTCGCGTGAAGATCGGCGCGGTGAAGGGTAAGATAGGGCGCGCCATAACGCTCCTCCGCCTTACTCCCGAGCGGCATGGAGGTGAGCCTCGCGCCCGAGCCGGCATCGAACAGCGAGAGCGCCTCGGGTCTGAAGGCGGCGGCTTCGATCGCGGCGAGGGCGCCGAGCTGCTGCAGGGCCCGCGTCGCATTGGGCCCGAGCTGGATGCCGGCCCCGGTCTCGTCGACGTAATTGGAGCGCTCGAGCAGGGTTGCGCTCATCCCGCGTTGGCCGAGCGCGATGGCTGTCGCGAGGCCGCCAATGCCGCCGCCAACGATGAGCACGCGGCCTCCCAGCCAAGGCGTCGTCATCGGGAGGGCGCTCAAGCCTCCGGCGCGCCCGGCGGCGCGGTCGCCACGAAGACGCAAGCGGGCGGATCGCTTTCAGCCGCCTTGAGCACGGGATCGTAACGGTAAAGCGTCGAGCAATAGGGGCAGACGAGCTCGGCCCCATCACCCATATCGAGATAGACGTGCGGGTGGTCGAAAGGCGGGGTGGCGCCCATGCATTGGAATTCCTTGACGCCGATCGCGATCCGGTCGACGCCCTTGTCGTTCACGAGATGGGGCACCAGCATTTGAGCCATGGCTGTCGCTGCAATCGTTCTCTGGAGGAATAAGCGGGTGAGCATAGTCGGCGAAAGCCTTGAGCGGTAGAGCGGAATGCCGAGCTTCGATTCAGATGGTGTGAGGCTCTTCTATATGGATGAGGGAGCGGGAGAGCCGATCCTGCTCATCCATGGCTTTGCCTCCAATGTCGCGACCAATTGGACGAATACGGGCTGGGTGGAGGCGCTCACCGGAGCCGGCCGCCGCGTCGTGGCCTTCGACAATCGGGGGCATGGGAGAAGCGAGAAGCTGTATGATCCGGGGCGCTACGGCGCTCCCGCCATGGCAGAGGATGCGCGCCGGCTGCTCGATCATCTCGGCATCGGACGCGCCGACGTCATGGGCTATTCCATGGGTGCCCGTATCGCCGCGTTTCTCGTGCTCAAGCATCCGCAACGCGTCCGCAGCGTGGTGTTTGGCGGGCTTGGCATCAACATGGTGCGGGGCATGGTGGGCAGCGGACCGCTGGCGGCGGCGCTCGCAGCGCCTAGCATCGACGACGTCACCAATGACACCGCGCGGAGCTTCAGGGCGTTTGCGGAAGCGACCAAGAGCGATCTTGGGGCCCTTGCCGCCTGCATGCGTGGCCCGCGCGAGAAGATCGCGCCGGAACAACTTGCCGGCATCGCGGTTCCGACGCTCGTGGCGGTCGGAACGGAGGACGTGATCGGCGGCTCGGGCACCGAGCTTGCCGCGCTGATCCCAGGCGCCAAGCTGCTCGACATCGAAGGGCGCGACCACATGAAGGCCGTGGGCGACGCGCGTTTCAAGCAGGGCGTGCTCGACTTTTTAACCCAGCGGCCTTAGTCCCGTGCTAGTGATGGCGCGAGTAAACCCGGCAATTCCGGATTAGAGGTTAGCATGCAGAAATCCTTCACCGCGGGGAAACCGCAGATCAAAAGCTACGATCCGATTTGGGACCAGGTACGCCGCGAGGCGGAAGAGACGAGCGCCAACGAGCCCGTGCTTGCGAGCCTGATCTACGCAACGATCTTGAGCGAGCCGACGCTGGAGGACGCCGTCTGCCATTCGATCGCCCAGCGGTTGCAGCCTTCCGTCGATACGGGTCTCTTGCACAAGACCTTCCACGAGGTGCTCGCGAATGAGCCCGGTCTCGGCGACATTTTCCGCGCCGATCTGATGGCCGTCGCCAAGCGCGACCCGGCTTGCCGCCGCCTCCTCGAGTCTTTGCTCTACTTCAAGGGTTTCCATGCGCTGGAGACCCATCGCTTCGCCCATCGGCTGTGGCAGGCGGGGCGCAAGGATTTCGCGCTTTATTTGCAAAGCCAGTCGAGCCGCGTGTTCGCGGTCGACATTCATCCGGCGGCCCGCATCGGCAAGGGCCTCATGCTCGACCACGCCACCGGCATCGTCATCGGCGAGACGGCCGTGATCGGGGATAATTGCTCGATGCTGCACGGCGTTACCCTCGGCGGCACCGGCAATGAATATGGCGACCGCCATCCCAAGATCGGATGCGGCGTGATGATGGGCTCCGGCGCCAAGATCCTCGGCAACATCAAGATCGGCAATTGCGTGCGGGTGGCGGCGGGAAGCGTCGTGCTCCAGGATGTGCCGCCGCGGCGGACCGTCGCTGGAGTACCCGCGCGCGATATCGGTCCCGCCGGTTGCGAGGAGCCCGCGCTCAGCATGGATCAGCTGGTCAGGGACGATGTTGAGGGAAGCGCGAGCCCGTGCGATTAGAGCAGCGGCTCTCCGTGAAATCATTGCATTGCAAGGATGGTGGAGCGTGACACGGGACGAGATCCTCAAGCTTGAACGATATATGCAGCGGGTTTTCCGCCTGCCGGCGCTTCAGGTGAAACAGCGGCCGCAAAAGGACGACTCGGCCGAGGTCTATGTCGGCGACGAGTTCATCGGGGTCCTGTTCCGCGACGATGACGAGGGCGAGACCGCCTATCAATTTCAGATGGCGATTCTCGACTACGACCTCGGCAGCTAAGCCCCCGAGGGGGGTGCGCCCCTCGAAGGACCCATTCCGGGACGCGGGTTAACCAATCCTTTAGAATTGAGGCAGCTGTTCACCTGGCCTCGCTACACTACCAGCCGGCGGATGAGCGCGGGAAGGCGAGGGGGGCCCCATGCAGTCTCTGGCGTTCTACCTTTATGTTATGGCCGTCGGCTTCGTGGCCGCTGGGCTTGCGGCGAGCCTCGCCCAGCTCGTCTCCGGCCGGCCATTGCATTTCGGCATGCGCAATGCCTGGCGGGGTGCGCGGGAACAGGCGCGCTCGCCCGTCTGGTTCGGGCTTTCCACGGTGATCGCCGGGGTTTGGAGCCTGCTGTCGGGATAGGTCCTGCTCGATCTGATCCTGAAGCTTTGACTTAAGGCCGGCGCCTTTACGCGGCCAGATCTCCCGTTTCGGCCGACTTCACACCGCTGCCTCCAGTTCTCCGACCCTTAGCCGCTATGGCTCGACGGTCGGTCGATCGCGGCTTCCCCCTTCGGCAGCTCGATGAGTTGCGTCAAACCGCAATCGGCGCGGTTGGCGATCTTGATTTCGCCGCCTGCGCGCTGGACGATCTCGCGGGCGATAGTGAGGCCAAGGCCTGCACCGGGGATGGTCTGGCGACGGCTCGGGTCGGCACGGAAGAAAGGTTCGAACACCTGGCCGAGAAGCGGAAGCGGGATGCCTGGCCCTTCGTCCTCGATCGTGACGCGCGCCGTCGAACCGTCTGTCTCATCGACGCTGACGCGCGCGCGAAGTCCATGCGTCGCAGCGTTGATCATGAGGTTGCGCAGGGCACGGCTGAGCGCGAGCCTGCTGGCCCGCACGGTAACAGGCTGGGCTGCCGTGATTGCCACATCGAATTTTTGATCCCGGAGCTCGGCCGCGAGGCTCAAGACCAATTCGTCGAGGCGGATCAGCTCGGGCGGCACTTTGCCGGACTCCTCGCGCACGAGGAGAATGGCGCTGTCGGCAATCCGCTCCAACTCGTCAAGATCGTTCAACCACAATTCGCGTTCGTCTTCGTCCTCGATGAATTCGGCTCGTAGGCGCATGCGGGTGATCGGCGTGCGCAGATCATGACCGGCCGCCGCGACCAGACGCATCCGGCTCTCGATTGCCCGTCGGAGGCGCGAGGACAGGGAATTCAGCGCCCTGGCCGTGGCCCGCACCTCGGCGGGACCGCGCTCCGGCAGGTGCGGAAGGATGGCATCGGGCCCCACGGAGGCCACCGTGCTTTCCAGTAGGACGAGCGGCTGTACCATGCGATGGGCGGCGAACACCGCGACGGCCGTGGCTCCTACGGTGATTAGCGCAAGCCATTTGAAGAGGACGTTCCACGGGGTGCCTTGCGGAGGCAAATCCGAGATTGGCATCAACAGCCAGCCGCGCGTGTCGATCGGGATGGAGACCACGAGCGAGGCGCCCCACCCGTCGCGCGAGACAGTGACCGCGAGGTCTGTTCCGCGCGCGGCGAGGGCGGAGCGAAGCCTTTGCGTGGTGTTTTCGTAGACACGCCCGGGCGAAGGCTGTGGCGCGAGCGCGATGGCGTTGGTGTCTAGCTTTGCCAGTCGTGCGAGCATCTCGACCTGCTCTGCGACCGGTTCAATCGTCCGCTGGGGAGGACGCGGTCCGAGCAGGTACAGCATCACGCCGGTCAGGAGGCCCACGACCGACACGATCGCGACAACCAGAAGCAAGGCGAGCTTGGCGCGCAGCGTGTTCACGTCGCCGCATCCTCAATGTCGACCTTCACGGCCAGCTGGTAGCCGCCGTTGCGCACTGTCTTGAACAGCGACGCGCCACCCAGCTTACGGCGCAGCCGGCTGACAAGCACGTCGATGGAGCGGTCGAAAGCATCGCCGTCGCGACCACGGGTAAGATCGAGCAGTTGATCGCGTGACAGCACGCGGCCGGGCCGGTCGAGGAAGGTCAGCAGCAGATCAAACTCCGCGCCGGTGAGCTCGATGTCGCTACCTTCCGGATCGATCACGCCTCGGGTTTGCGGATCCGCCGTGAACCCCTCGAAGCGATAGAGCTTCGCCTCACTCGCCAAAGGCGCGGTTTCGGCGTGCCGCCGCAGCACCGCCTTGATCCGAGCAACGAGTTCGCGCGGGTTGAAGGGTTTTCCCAGATAGTCGTCGGCTCCGATCTCGAGACCGATGATGCGATCGACGTCTTCCTTGAGCGCCGTCAGCAAAATGATCGGTACGCTCGAGCGCTGCGCGCGCAGATCCCGGCACAAATCGAGCCCCGAGCCATCCGGCAGCATCACATCGAGAACGACCAGATCAATTTGATTCGTCGCCAGCCTTTCGCGCAGCTCGCGGCAGCTGGCAGCAAGCAGCACGCGGAACCCCTGACTCTCGACATAGCGGGCCAGGAGCTTGCGAATTTCGGGGTCGTCGTCAACGACGAGAATTCGCTGCGTGGTCGACATCATCGAAGCCGTGCGGAAAGGACAGGGGCTTGCGCGCTCCTTCTAACGCCGCACCGCCACTTCAACGAGGGCAATTTTGTAACGAAACGCGTCACGTTAGGCCCCGAGCAATGTTTCGACACAAATCGCCTGACATCGGACAAATACGCGCAATGATCGCGCTCTATTTTCGAAGGCGTCGGCATTGACACCCAAACGTGAGAAGCCTGGCCCTGCCAATGCTTTGGTGGGGCCAGGCCCCCTCGAAGACCGGTGCTCTTGGCAATCCCCAGCATGATGGACATCGCCAAAGCCGTGCCGCAATTTGGTGACCTCCCTTTCCCTGAAGCGGAACCGGCGCTGTCCCAATAGGATGCTCCGGGTGCCTGCTCTCCTCTCCTCGTCCAGCTCAAGCCTGGGCGCCTGCATTCTCTTGCGCATGTGGCTCGCGACCCTGCGCACCTTTGCCAAGGATATTGACCCGAACTTTCCTTGACGCAGGGCCTGGTTCAATCTCGCGGCTGGGTCCTCTCGCCTCTGGCCCTTAGCAATCTTTCGATACAAATCTGCGCCGGCCGGAAACATTGGGACACGCCAAGACCAACGCGCGCAACGATCGGGCCCTAAACCGTCGGAGGTCTCAACCGCTAAGGACGCTGCAACATGAACCTCGGCATCAACCTCATGAGCTACACCTTAAACCTTGCTGGCTTCGTCGCGGTCGGAAGCCTGCTTGCGCTGAGGCCAGCGTGGAGCGAGGTGCCTGGCGAAGGGCCGGTTCAGGCTGCGGCTTTGGCAATGATGGACATCGCAAAAGACGCACCAAAGCGCGGCGATCGTATGGTTGCCGAGGCGACGCTGCCGGCGCCAGCCGATCGTCCGGTTTCGAGATGTGACGGCCCGCCGCCAGGCCCAGGAGCCGGAGCCCATATGGGGCCGCCGCCCTTCGGTCCAGGCCATCTCGCTGAGGCGCTGGCCGGGATGGAGACCGAGATCGGCATCCGCGCCAATCAACTCGATGCGTGGCGCGATTTCACGGACGCACTGCTCGGGGTGCTGGCGCCACCTTCCCCCCCGGCGGACGCCGCGGCGCCTGGTCCAGACACGCCTTCGGCAGACCATAAGAGCGAGCCCTTCGAGCATGCCCGGCGCCTGGCTAACAATGCCGTCGCCCGCGGACACAGCGCCGAGGCACTCCTGAAGGCGATCGAAGCGCTGAGCAGCAAGCTTACGCCCGAGCAACTCGCCAAGGTTGCAACGCTTGAAACCAGGCTCGATGCGATGCGTCACGGGCCCAGGCCACCCTTCGGTGCACCGCAAGGCGGCTTCGGCCGGCGAGCCGATTCCGGCGGGCCGGCCTGTCCCGTCGATGGTTTCGCGGCCCCGGCGCATTGACCCGGAGGGGGCGGCGCTCCGTGACGCGCCGCTCCGGCGGCACGCGAGGCTTTTTTGGCGACATTGAGAGGACGACAGTAAAAAAAGAGCCGGCACTCTTGCGAGGCCGGCTCTAGGTGAGGCCCGGTTGGGTCGGGGATGGGTGGGGGATGCTCACCGGGCCTAGAAGGGATCTCCAGAGAGTTAGGGTCTAAGCTCCTGTTAGTTGCTGTGCGAGGCAGACACTGTCGTCTGAGGGGCTTGGTCAGGCGGCAACAGCGAGATCCAGACCAGCGGATTGCGCTCGGATTGCTGCTTGACGTAGGTGTAGGGTGTGTCGGTCCAGCGCACGATGTCTTTGCGCTTGTTGTCGAGGACGAGGTCGCCCGCGTCGGTTCGCGCCGTCAACACCGCATGGCCTTCATTGTTCTCATCGCGAACGACGGTGATCAGCAGCGTGCTCTCCGGCCAGCCGCGCTCCATCAACATGCGCCGCTTGAGCAGCACGTAGTCTTCGCAATCGCCCTTCCAAGCAGTGGGATAAGTCCACCACTCGACCTTGCCGTAAAGCTCAAGATCGGTGACCGGGGCGACGTTCTGATTGACATAGCTGTTCACTTGCTCAAGTTCGTGTCGCCTCGCTGAGGTAAGCTGCAGGCGGTCGATATAGCTTGTCTCTGGACGACACTCCGCCTCATGGTCCCGGCAGAAGGTCACGTAGCCGATCGGCGGCAAGGTGTTGCCGAAGGACTGCATGAAGACGATCTTTTGCGGCTGGAGCTGTGGCTCAAGGCGAACCGTATGCTCATGCGCAGCAGGCAAGGACGAAATGAACATCAAGAATGCCGAACCTAAAGCGAACTGTTTCATTTGCATCCCCCGTTTTCTTGAGGGCACTATCTCAGAAAGCTTTTGACATACCGATAAAGCAACTGCGTGTTTTCAAGCAGTATTGCTAAGGTATTTTTAGGGAGGATTACCCAAGCTTGAACAATCTAGGATTTGATTAAAACTTGGTAATTATATACTTGACAAACAAGTAAAGCGACTCCATATTAGGATTCAAGGAGTTGGTATCATGAGCAAGCTATCCGAGGCCCACCTTCACGATGAAGTGGCGGCCATTGAGAAATTGGAAACTATACTTTGGCCTAACGGACCAGTTTGCCCACACTGCGGGGGGCAAGTCCGCATCACTAAGGTTAATGGTGCGACTGCTCGTCCAGGTCTTTGGCGATGTGGTCCTTGCAAGCGTCAATTCACCGTCACGGTCGGCACGCTGTTCGAGCGCAGCCACGTCAAGATGCATCTGTGGTTTCAGGCGGTGTATTTGATGGCCGCGAGCAAAAAGGGCTTCGCCGCGTGCCAATTGCAGCGAACGCTAGGCGTGACCTACAAGACCGCTTGGTTCATGGCGCATCGCATTCGTGAGGCGATGCGGACCGGCGACTTTGCCGTTCCCTTCGGAGTAGGAGGCGGCGCCGTCGAGGCTGACGAAACCTTCATCGGATCGAAAGAAGGGCCAGCCGAAGGTCCGCGCTTTCCATCATAAGATCAAAGTGCTGACCTTGGTTGATCGCGATACGCGGCAGGCCTGTAGCGTCGTGGTCGACAATTTGAAGGCCGCCACCGTCGCAAGAACCTTGCGAAGGAAGCTCGTCTCATGACGGACGAAGAGCTGAGCACGGCGTCGTGCGCCACAAAGCCGAGGAGTATGTTCGGGGAGAGGCTCATACGAACACTGCGGAAGGCTATTTCAGCGTCTTCAAACGGGGCATGAAGGGCGTCTATCAGCACTGCTCGGAAAAGCATCTTCACCGCTACCTTGCTGAGTTCGATTTCAGATACGATGCCCGAGCGGCATTAGGCGTGAACGACGAGTGCCGCGCAGTAAGGGCGTTGGCGGGCATCCCTGGTCGGCGCCTCTTATACCGGGACTCCTCCGCGGGGTCATGAACGCAACCGCCAACATCGACTGGGACAAGATCGGGCGCATCGGCCTGTACACCGTCCCTATGGCCGCAAAGCTGCTCGTGGGTTGACGGTTACCCCAACAGCAATGCCGCCCCAATCATTTGTCGGCAACTTCCGCCGATCAACGGACGCACGGTGCTTGGTTTCCTAGACCTGATCGAGGCGAGGTTCGTGAGGCATTTTGATAATCTCGGCCTTAGCCCACAATCGATAAGAAAGGTCGCCGAGAAATTGAGGGCACGGCATCAAACCGACCATCCTTTTGCCACCAACAAGAGGTTCCGAACGGATGGCAAAGCGATCATGATGGAAAGCGTTG